>SCLI03000545.1_pt1 | contig 48068 bp, 94 predicted proteins | sample 7268041 | NCBI WGS metagenome assembly SCLI03 (sample SAMN10721081, study PRJNA514188) | viral metagenome | isolation source: depth-stratified mine tailings core A | place: China: Fankou Pb/Zn Mine tailings | collected 2017-10 | reverse complement strand
CAATAGTGTCTCTATTATATTCTCTAGTCTAGCAATAATAGTAGTTTCTGTTAATACAATTTCATTAAAGGTTTCCAAGTCAATATAAAACCTTGTATACTCTTGAGGAAGTACTATTAAACTCTCCTCTAAGTCTACCTCATTTTTCAATGTATAATAAAGTAATACCTTACTATGTTTCTCAAAACTTACTTTAGGCGGAGAAATAACATAACTTAAAATTAAGTCCCCAAAAGAAAGTAATGTAAGCTCAATATTAGAAATTTCACTCGGTTGCAAATTCTCATAGTAATTAGTATTAACTTTTGCTATAGTTACTTCTTCTAAAGGTAACTCTATACTCTGTTCTATATTAAGCAAAGAAACGTTACTATAGGACAATACTACTCCCTCTTCCAATCTCAATAAAATTCTACTAACAACCTCCTCCACCAAACTTAAAGAATTAGTCTCAGTCTCGGCAACGTGCAAACTACTTAACTCCTCTAGCACTAAGTTAGTTATTTCCTCCCAACGCTGACCAATAATAGTCTTCTCCAGAAAAGTTAGACTAAGCAACTCACTTAATAAAACTTTGAAGATTTCTTTTTCACTAATAATTAACTCTAATAAACTTTCAATACTAATGTTCTTAATGTAACTACTTTCAGTAAGCAATAAGTCTAATAAACTTATAATAGTAGTAACGAAAGTACTTTTCTCTTGCAACAAAAACTCCTCAGAAAACTTACTCTCTGCACTACTATACTCCTTTGTTTCTAAAGCTAAACTAACTTCCTCTTTCAATGCTACATTCTCTCTTATTTCCTCAAGCAAACTAATAACATTTTCTTCTGAAAATAATAAACTTATATTTTTCTTATAAGCCAAATATAAGTCTAACAAAGTCTTTATTATTAAGTCAAAAGAATATTTCTCCCCAAATACTAAATTACTTTCTTCCTTAAACTCCGTAGAAGCAGAATATTTTTCAGTCAATACCAAAGTTAAAGTTTCTATTATTCCCTGAGAATAAACTACTTCTTCACTAAAAACTAAACTCAATAATTCTCTTACTGTCACTTTAAAGAAGGTTTCTTGAGTCAGAGTCATTTCTGTCTTTTCCAAAATATTAATTCCAAATTTCTCCAACTCTTCTACGAGTAAATTAGAAATTAACTTAATATTAGTCTTTAAATTAAAATACTCTTCAAAAGAAATATTACTCTTAAAACTTTCTGCTAACTTAAAACTATACTTCTCAGAAAATAATTCCTCCAACTTAGAATATAAATTAGGCTTGTAAAACTGAACTTCACTTAAACTAAACTCCTCATAATAATTATTAACAGTATTACTATAACTCTTTTCAATGGGAGAAAGGTCTAAACTCTCCAACACAAACTTAACTTCCCCAGTCTTCAAATTTGTACTCAAAGTAAGCAAATCAATAAGCTCACTTATACTAGCATAAAAGGGTAATTGAACTATTTCTAAATGGGGCAAATAAGATTTAGGTACATAAAAAGTAGGATTAAAATTTCCTTTGTCTACTTCATTCTCTACATAATCACTTAAGGAAATTTCATATAAAGCAAACTCATCATACCCTCTTACGATTGTAGTAGACACAACTGGATATCATTACTTAACTAAAAACTATTCCTTTTTCTCTACCAGACTATTTCCCAAGTTTTCTCCTTCCGCTTTAAGAAGGTTCTCAAGAACAGGCAGTAAAGCTTTAAGCTGAGCTAGTTCTTCTGGAGTAAGCTGATTCTCCTGCTTTATAAGCTGGGACTGTAGCTCTCCGAGTATTCCTGTAAACGAAGGCATAAATGGAAGTACTGCTATAAACACTACTCCTATTCCACCTACAAAGAAGAGAAATCCCACTACGTAAAATCCGAATGTTGCAATGCCTAGAAAAGTATAGCCTGTCTCAAATAGAAAAGCCGCAAACAAAACTTCCAGTATAAGTATAGCCTTCATAGCTGAAGTCATTGTTACCTTAACAAGTCCATTTACATTTTCCAATTTAAACAACTTAACCATATTCAGTCATACCATCCTTCTATTTAAATCTCTCGACATTTTTATTCGGGTCGAATTTATAATTCATTAGACAACAACTTGCCATAATACAGAAACATCTATCCCCGAAGACACATTAACTGTCCCTATGAGTGTTCTATTGAGCATTATACCAGAAGTAGAAGAAGTAAAAAGCCCAATTTCAGTCAAAGCATAACTGGTGCTAAAACTAAAAGTAGCCTGAAACAAACAAGTGTCATTACTAACTCTTGTTGTTGCTAAACTATTAGTAGTTTTCACTATTGCTACTTGACTTCCTAACGAAGTTTGGGTGGAAGAGGGGGCAGTAGCAGAAGTTCCTATTCCCATATAGTTAAAAGAAACAGTACTTTCCCCATTAATAAGCTTAGCTAATTGTTCAACTCCACTATTAACAATTAAATTCTCTTTCTCAGCAACTACCTCTCCATTCCTCTTAATAATAACTCTCCCCTCCATACTACAGTAATATATTCCTCCTATTAAATTATTTGATTAACTTTAATAATAAGTTATTAATTTAGTACTATGGTAAAGAAAGTGTTAGAAAGCAAAGAATTTTTACTAGGAGTGCCAGCCGGACATTTGGGCTATACCCAGTTTTATTCTCACCTTATTAGGTGGATGAGTGGTAGCCCTGTAATGCCTTTGATTTCCCAGTCTAATAGAGTTGACGTAAACAGAAGTCAGTTAATAAGTGGAGCTTTAAAGGCTAAAAGAAATCTAATAATGTTAGACCACGATGCCCTTCCAATGACTGATTATGCTACGACAATAAAATATCTTCTTGAAGACTTCGAAGAGTTTGATATAGTAGTAGCCCCAGTAAGAGGGCTTGACGGTAATGTATTAATTTCTCCTCTTGAGAAAGGTTTTACTTACCCAAAGCATATAGCAGACTTTAAGACGTTTGAAATTGAAGCTGGTAGTTTTACTCTAGCTGGAATTAGCTATAACCTAATGAAACAACTAAAGCCCATCAGTCAATATGGGTTGGTCTCTGGAGAATTTATACCACTATACACTCAATACACTAATCAGACCTCAGAAGAATATAATTTCTGCCGAACCTCAAGAAAGAAATATGACGCTAAAATAGGTTGTGACCCAAGAATAAGAGTAGCTCACTATAAGACTATTCCTCTAGAACCGCCAATGTCAATAGAAGAAATTATGGCAAGACAAGAGGAACTTAAAAAGAAACAAGAAGCTAGTGTTCCTGCTCCTTCTCTCCCAAAACTTTAAACTCTTCAAATAATTTTTCCATTAACTCATTCCAATTAACATATTTTTCTTCTTTTATTTTCTTTTCCGCAAATATAAAATTAGAAGCCCCATAAGCCAAACAAAGTTTCTTTACACCTATAAGCATTCCTAGTTTTGCTGGAATACGGTATTTAACCAAGTTTGCCCCATACAAAACTGTCTGGTCAACAAAAGGCTCAAATGTGGTCATTCTCTTCCAATTTCCAAAAATACCATAGAGTCTGGAATTAAACTCCATAAACTTAAGGAAATCTCCTTTCAACTCCTCTACAAAACTCTTACTAACATAAACTTCTACTTCTTTCATAACCCAGTTATAACATTAATATACTTAAATATTTATATTTCTAAACCCGTAAACTGAAAATTTCCACTCCTCTTAGCATAACTCTTTTCTACATTCTTGCCCAATTTTTCAAAAATTACTTGGACTAGAGGAATTGAGTCGGTCTTTCCCTCAAACTCTTCTTTAGGAAAATTAAATAAAGTAAATTCTATTGCCCCTTCAAACCCAGCATCAATAAACCCAAAACTACCCCAAACTCCTTTTCTACAGTAACGAGACTTTAAATACATTCTCCCCACTATATCTTCTGGTATTTTCAGGTATTCGTCTGTCATAATTTTGTAAACTTTTAATGTTGGGTCAAGCTCAGTAAAATTCATTAATTTTGCCGAAAGGTCATAACCATTTGGCGTTAAATTCTTTTCGTTAAAATTAACCGCTATAAGTTTGCCCACTTTAATGTATTCTAATATTTCTTTGTCAGTCATAACTCCAACCATATTATTCACCTGTGATTTTCTACTCTATGCAAAAACAATTCCCTGTCAGTCTCAAACGCTTCTCCACAATCCTCGCAAACATAAACTTCCTGCCCAGCAATGCCCGCCCTAATTTCAGTTAGAAGTTTCTTTGCTAGTTTCTTTAGTGTCATTGTCTTTCTCTTTAAGTTGCTTTATTTCTGTATTAAGCCTTTCAACTTCTTTCATTAGGAAGTCAATGTTGCCCACTAGTGAACTTACTGTCTTCTCGTAGAGAGAAGTAGAAGCCTCTTTGGCAACATTATAACTCTCCATAATTTTCTTCATAGAATCCTGCAACTGTTTTCTTAACTCTTCTATGTCTGTCATAAAACTGTATTAAGAGTAGTATTATAAAGATTTCCATTAACTTAGTTCATATTACACAGCAAACCAGATAGCAATACAGCTACCTCCATTATTTGCAGTAAGAACTCCAGTATTATTACTAGAATATGGAATTGAATAGACAGCACCATTGTCTATACTTCCAATTTCAGTAACACCACTGGCACCACTAGAACCAACAGCAGAAGAACCATATAAAAATAAGTAAATAGTATAACCCGTATTATTACTAAAAAATTGATTATAACCCAAAATACCCATACCATAAGGACTGTCTACAACAGAATCTCCACCATCCGAAATTCCAACAGTTCCTGCTGACAAAACCCCAGCAAATGTTCCTTCTAACGTACCAGCTACAGTCATATTGCCTGAACCATCATCAAGAGTATTCTTAACAGTTGTTATTTCTCCTGTATTTGCTACAGTAAACAACCTTTTATAAGAAGTATAAGGATAAGTACTATTACCACCAGAGCCAATATTAAAAGATGTATTACTTCCATTTCCATAACCAATAAAAAAATCTAATGAATTAACACCAACAACATTAACGCCATAACCTGTTTGATAACCAGCCGTGCCACTAGTATCATAAACTAATGCTCTTACTCCAACTGAATCTCCTAAATCTAAACCAAGAGAACCTGTTGTTAATAATGTTCCAGAAGCACTCAAACTGCCAGCTATAGTCATATCACCAGAACCGTTGTCAAGAGTATTGTTTTTAGTTTCAACGGCATAACCACTTGTTAATACTAATGCAGAATTATTACTTCCTACTCCTAGTAATAAACGCTCATAAGTTCCCTTAACAATACTATCACCAGTTACAGCATTAGTAAAATAATCACCACTAGCAGATGCCTGCCCAATCTCTATTTTATACGTTGTATTAGCAGTATCATAAACTGCTATACTAGGATTATTAGCATCTCCAGAAAATACCATCATACCAACTCCTCCACTCATACTCCCTGACATTGCTATAGTACCACTAGAAATACTAATACCATTCCCAGCCGTATAAGCAGACCCAGTATTAGTTATAGTAACGTCCCCCGTACTCCCCGACAAAGAAATACCTGTACCAGCAGTAAGCGAAGTAACACCACTATTACTTATTGTCAATCCTGAAATAGAAATACCAGTTCCAGAACTCAAAGACAAAGCTCCCGAACTTCCCTGCAAAGTCTTAACATAAGTACTGCTGCTGGTCAAAACTGTACTCGGCAAAGAATATGTATTACTTATTGTTATGTCCTGACCCGATTGACTTATACCTATATTACTTCCTGCAACAAATTTTATGTCTCCACTCAAATAACTTGTAGTACTTCCTCCTATACCCAAAACCCCAGAGTTTGTTATAGTCAACCCAGAAATACTAATACCACTTCCAGCACTTAAAGATAATCCTCCTGTATCGCCCTGCAATGAAGTTACACCTGTATTAGTTACTGTAACTCCTCCAGTACTTCCTGACAAAGAAATGCCTGTACCAGAAGCTAAAGAAGTTACTCCAGTATTTGTTATAGTATAGTCAGAAACACTAATACCAGTTCCTCCAGCTAAACTCTGCCTAACAAAATTCGTTCCATTGTCATATAGAAAACTCCCAGCAGAAATAGTACTTCCACTAACCTGTTCCCCCATAAAACTAATATTATCCCCGAAAGTCTGTAAAACACTCCAAGTATTACTCTGGGCGGGGTAATCAACATTAGGCTCCGTGTTAGTTATTGTCAACCCGCTAATACTAATTCCAGTACCCGCAGATAATGATAAAGCTCCACTACTTCCCTGTAATGTTTTAACATAGGTAGAACTACTAGTAAGTACTGTACTAGGCAGAGTATAACTATATGTATTTGCTATTGTTATGTCCTGACCAGACTGAGTAATGTCTATATTACTTCCAGCTACAAACTTAACGTCTCCTGTCAAGTAACTTGTAGTCCCTCCTCCTACACCCAACACTCCAGTATTAGTAAAAGTAGCCCCGCTTAAACTAAGCCCACTACCAGCTTCATATAACCCCTTTACTGTTATTCCTCCAACACTCCCACTAACACTTATTGTAGTACTTCCAGCTAAAGAAGTAACCCCAGTATTGCTTATAGTGAGCCCTGATATACCTATTCCAGTACCAGCAGTTAATGATAATTCCCCACTATCTCCCTGCAATGTTTTAACGTAAGTAGAAGAAGAAGTTAAAACTGTATTAGGAAGACTATAGCTATAAGTATTTGCTATAGTTATGTCTTGACCTGACTGAGTTATATCAATATCAGACCCAGCTACTAATTTTATACTCCCACTTAAGTAGTTTGTTGTTCCTCCCCCTACGCCCAAAACTCCTGTATTACTTATGGTAAGTCCTGATATTCCTATACCACTCCCAGCCCCAAGAGATAAAGTCCCTGTATCTCCCTGTAAACTTAAAACTCCAGTATTGGTTATTGTAAGAGGGTTACTGCCGCTTACACTTATACCACTCCCTGCATTAGCACTAATAAGTCCTGTGTTGGTTATTGTTAGCCCACTAATACTAATTCCAGTACCAGAAGCTAAACTTAAACTTCCAGTATCTCCCTGTAAACTAAGAACACCAGTATTCTCTAAAGTATTAGTAGAAGAAATAAAACTTAGCCCTTCGCCAGTTTTAATATTGTAACCAACAAATATACCAGTCATTGTATGCCAATATTAAAGCGTATTATAAACTTTTATACTCCCTCTGCAAATTTCTCTAAATAAATATAGTCCCCGCACTTCTTACAACGATAACCAAATACGTCTTTAAAACTAAGAACTTCTAAATCGTCATCCTCACACAAACAAGTACACTCGTCTACCAAGTCATTAATACAATTCTTACACATTTAACAATAAAATAATAAACTATATTTAAACTTATAGTTTACTCCTCAATTCCTCCAATCTACCTCTAAGCTCTACCTGAGTAGAAGTGTCTATTCCCCCGAATATACAAGTCAAATTCTCTACTACTTGCTTTATGTTCCCTCCAAGTATAGCGTCAATTAACCCAGTTATACAAGAATCAATATTTCCACTACTTCCTCCACCAGAAGAACTTCCAACCTCTGTTATTATGTCATTTGGAACTTCACTAGGGATATTAGTAGGAAGCAAAAACATAGCACTCTCAACTACGAATGGGTCTGGGGGACAAGGATAATTAGTTCCTGCCTGAGAATTGTACTGCTGACAAGAAATTTGTTTGTTGTAATTTATACTAAACTTAGTAGTCTGAGAATATGAAACTATAACAGTACTTATTCCTGCTGGCTCAATACCAACGAACCCTCCTTCATTCATATTCCAAGAACCATTTGCCCCTAGAGTAAATATAAAGCCTGCCTGTAGATTTCCATTAGGAGCCTGAAATACAGCTAGAGGAGGCTGAACAATGGAACTCTTTAATGGAGTTGGCTGACCAGACTGAAATTGAGTCCCAAAATCGTAATAATATAGTGGGTAAAAGGCGTCCCCAAACAAATAAATATTCTGTGGGTAAGTAGTTGAATTTGCTGTAGATACTCCTCTAACTAAAACAAAATTCAATGGCACGTTATTAGGGTTTTTAAATTTCCAATTAACTACTCCCTGTGTAGTACTAACCCAAGACCAGCTTACTTCTATTGGTAAAACACTTGCTTCTATATGTGTAGACATAACCTTGTATTATTGTACAATATTTAAACATTTTCAGTCTAAATACTTAGTCGCCCATTTACTCATATTATAATTTCTCAAATAATTATTCTTCTGTATAACTTTAGGCTTCTCAAGACTTTTCCTAGTAGCTTCCAAAACTGAATTAAAATCTATGTCTTTCATTTTGCCCATATGAAAAATATTATCCCACGTCTCAATTTTATTACTATTATACTGACACCAATAAACATCATCCTTACTCAGAGGAATTTCTGAACTCGGAGACCCCTCTGGAATAATAACTGTAAGCCCAGAAGCCAACGCCTCCAACGTACTTATTTCAAAACTTCCTCCTCTCAAGGGCGAAAGAAAATGAGTGCAAGACTTCAACATTCCATAATAAGTAAAATCATTCATATACCCATCAAACTCCGTAACTGAATATGCTCTTTTCCCCAAAGTAAACTCCTTATTCCACTTATGCACAATAACCGCAAATTTATAATTCTCCTCATACAACTTGTCAAACACTTTAAAAGCAATGTCAACCCCTCTCCTTATATAGTCAGTATGAGCATCAATAAAAAATATCGGCACTTTTTCATTAGACTGCAATATGGGTTGGTACATATTAAAATCAGAAGGAAGTGTCCACGGTATTACTCTAGTTTTCGGCAAGTTAAATATGTTCTTCTGCATAACACTTGAAACTATAAATGTGTCATAATTCTTCTCTTTAACCTTCTCTAAAACTTTTTCACTAACCTTCTCCTTGTCAGCAATACCTACTAGAATAGAGTTAGGCTCTACATCAAAATCTAACTTAGCCAAATCTGGAAATGTGTCATTAGCATATGGAGGAATTTTATGTTTGCCCTCGTAAGTTACTGAATAATGAAAAGGCATATAAATGTTATAAGCTCCTTTAGCAACGTCATTATGGTCATAAATATTGTAAAAATTAACTTCATACCCATTATTAAACAACTCTCCTCCAAGCCTAAAAGCTTGAGTAAGAAATGAACTAGGCGATGACACGTTATAAGGAGCAAAAATATTAACTACGTCTTTCATACTTACACCTCTATTTCTTCATACAATTTCCTAACTAATTCTTTAAACCTTATAGCAGGCTTCCAGCCAAAATCTTTAAAAGCTTTATAATATTCGCCCATATAATTGTCAGCCTCATTAGGTCTATACAAACTCTTCTCAAAAGTAACTACTGGAAAATTAGTAGTAACATCATAAAGACTCTCATCAACATACATTCTATCTATACCCGCTAACTTTACTACTTCATCCAGAAACTCTTTTACACTATGTTGCTCATTTGTAGCTAAAATATAATCACTAGGTGTCGGAGCATTATGAACCATTTCATACATTCCCCTGACGTATTCAGGAGCATAACCCCAGTCCTTTAAAGCCATTATATTCCCAAGAGAAAATTTAACTCCTGTCTTAATATACCTCTTTACTCCCTTAATTATTTTTGTAGTTACAAAATTCTCAGGTCTATACTTACTCTCGTGGTTATATAATATTCCACAATAAATAGGCAAATTATAAGCTTGCCTATACAAATTAGAACTCCAGTACCCAGCAAGTTTTGAAACTCCATATGGGCTTACTGGCTCCATAGGATAATCTTCTGTCTGTGGTTTTGTAGTGGGTTTCCCAAACATTTCACTAGTACCAGCAAAATAAAATGAGGCTATGTTAGTCTTTCTTATAGCATTAAGCAAATTAAGTGTCCCATTAATATTTACGTCATAAACCTCCGCAGGATGCTCAAAAGAATAAGCTACGTCAGAAATAGAAGCCAAATGATAAATTTCATCAAACTTATACTTAGCTACAATACTCTCTATTAAAGAGGTGTCTCTTATGTCCCCCTCTATAACATTTACCCCTTCCTTAGTAAACTTCCTATCAGCAATTCTTCTTACTAGCCCATATATTTCATAATCCTTCTCAAGAAGAAACTCACTCAATAACTTGCCGTCCTGTCCAGAAACCCCAGTAATTAAAACTTTCGCTTTCAAACTTTCTCACCCTCTCTAAACTTTACTCTACTTCATTCTCCCAAAAAAACTCAAACCAAATATCTTTCGCCAAAACATCTCCGTATGTATCAACCACATCATCAGTAGTCTTCTTATAAAGCACTATAAACTTACTATTCGGAAATATTCTCTGCAACGCTTTCTTTGTAGTACCAGTTTCATAAATGTCATCAACAAATATTATTGGTCTCTTCTCTTCAAATAAACTAATAGGTATATGCATTATGTCAATAGTATCACCAAGTTCCTTATTTTTATAACTCTTACATTCTATAAACTCCAAAGGCAAATCATACTTAGTTGCTACCTTCCTAGCAAAATATTCTCCCCCTTTCATTACTGCTACAACTATGGGTTTCTCTCCATTTACTGGTTGCACCATACTCATAAACTTAAAGTTCTTGAATATCTTTCTAACCTCAAAGTCTACATCGTCTCTTGTTAATTTAACTACTTTCTTTTCCATATTAACTACCTCCTAATGATAATACCTCGTTTTAATTATTATCATAATTCCAATAAGGTATAAAATGTATAGTATTAAAATTTCCCATTGATAAAATAATACTTCTCTAAACACAACAATCTCATAACTCAAAGCTACTAAAGCTAATAACTCTCCAATTAAAACGTGAGTTCTCAAAGTAAAAAAGTCTCTCCAAAAAGTAGACATATTAACAGTACTCAGCCCAGTCATAGCTTTACTTACATACAAGTGAGCGGTAGTATCAACTAATGCCCCAAGTCCACTACCAAAACTAATAAAGAAAATTAACCTATACTCAAATTGTTCTCCGTAAAAAACTAAATAAAATGCCGAAATAAGCACTTGCAAAATAAAAATATAAGAAGCTATAGTATGCCCTCTCTCAAATTGAACTTTCCAAGTTTGCCAATCAATAGTAGTCATAATCCCCTATTCCAAATTTCTATTAAGGGTTTCTCTTTATATCACTCTTTCTCCACAATACATTCTGAAATCTCTGTTCTGGAGTATGAGTCTTAAAATGCTCAATAAACTCTTCTTTTGTTTTAAACCTATAACCGTCAACTGGACACCTAAAGAATATTTTTCCCTCTTTATCCTTAAACCTAACATTCTCAGCAACTTGCTCTTCTGCTCCCTCAACGTCATCTGGAGTTAATTTGCCCAACATAGCAAGAAGTTCTCCTTCCGTGTGGGAGTTTAATATATGATTTTTATATTTATTCAAGTCATAAAACACAGCTTTATGCAAAGGACACTTATACTCATATCTTCCTTTGTACTCTCCAACTATATTATTATTAGCTAACTCTTCTACTAAGTTATTAATTTGTCCCTCAGTAAGATGTCTCCCAAATCTCCAATTAGATTTTTCTGTGTCTAATTTAGAAATAATATTAGAAAGTTCATCCCCGTGCATTTTCAAAATATGATACTCTAACAAAGTCCTGTCTTTAAAAACTTTATTGTCGCCCAACACACAAGAATAGAAAACCTTTCCCCCAGAATTATGAGTACCCTTACTAACCAAAGTAGACAATGCTACATCAATATCTTTTGCATATGGACCGAAAGCTGAAATTTCCTCATTAATTTCTCTTCTTATTGTAGGAAACTTTTCATCGTGAGGATTGTTCTTATAGTGTTTATGGTTAGCATACTCCTTAGCAGAAGTAAATGTTCTCCCGCAAACTGGACAAGTAAAACTAACTCCTTTACCGTCTCTATTAACTACGAAGTGTGAGATGTTGTCATCATCATCGTCATCATCGTCATACTTTAATATTTCAGTACTCATAGTCATCAATTATATCGTCAAGCTCATTAGTATGTTTCGTAAGCAAATGATAAGCCAGCCCATTCTTATTAATGAAAACAGCAGAGTCAAAAGGACACTTATACTCCAACCCTATAGTACCTCTATACTCCTGTCTGTCAACTAATTCCTTTATAGTTTCATCAACATCTCTCTCATAATTAAACTTACTAACCCACACATACTCGTTGTCAGGAGATAATACTCTTACTCCTACAACTCCTTTCTTAGTTTTATTCTGCCTAGCTCTTTCACTTTCCTCATACTCTTTAGCACGTCTTTTGTTTCTTTCTCTCGTCTCTCGTCTCTCCAAACTTCTTAAAGCTCTTTGTTCCTCTTTATACTTAGTATTAGTTATAGGATGCTCTGCATTAATCTTCTCATTTGCCGCTCTTTCATACTCTTTGTACTCTGGAAAATCTGGATAAACAAACCTAACCTTACCATCTTCCCCAATTAATTTAAAAGGCTGTTTCTGAGAAGCGGCAGTTCCTATAGACTCACTACGAAGTTTTTTACTTCTAGCTATTTCATATTGTCTCCGCAATTTACTTAAAACTCTATCTTTCTCCTTCTCTTCCTCTGTTCTTAAATTAGCAGGATTAAGAGTTTCGGGCAATTTTACATTCTCATCTTCGTCATATTCTCCTGTAGCCCTATTTATATATCTGTTTGCAAATTCTATAGCTTCCTCCTGAACCATTTTATTATATTTTTCTTTGTCGTTATTATAACGTTCCATAGTTAAATCGTAAACTTCATTCCACTCTCCTCTAGGCTCAGTCCAATTTCCGTACTTTGTCATTTGCATTGCTGACCTAAGAAGGACTGATATTGTTCTCTGACTTTCAACATCATCTCCCTCTACTGGAAAATGTGTTAAGTTATCATACTTACAAGTAACATAATAATATTTTTCTTTAGTCTCTGAGTCATACACTTCTTTATTATACAACTGGTGGTGAGTAACCATAGTAGCCTCCATTTTAGTATCATCAGGTTTCGTTATTTCAACTCTATACTGTTCATTCCACGAAACCTCTCCTTTTCTCTGTACTCCCTTAAAGTATGCTCTAACTCTCTTAGCATAAGCTTGAGGACCATTTACACCCCTTCCTCTTCTACCTTTATAAGTCTCTCCCTCTATAACATTCTCATACTGTTTGTCTCTCTCTTCTTCCTCTTCTCCATCATCAACAACTTCAAACTCTTTCTCAAAAATTCTATTAACATAAGGAAGATGCTCGTCAACTAAATGCCCAGCCAATGTATAAATTGAAGGGGCTACATAATGACACATAGGACACTCATAGTCACCGTCTCTAGTAACCTTAGCTTTAGAAGCTATAAAATATGCTGTCTCTTCTGCGGTCTTAGCCTCTGGAAATATTCCAGCACTAACATCTTCATAATTTTCTCCCTCTTCCGCTCCCTCTGGAAGATGTCTAGAAGTCGCCCAAGCTACTTTACCACTATCGGGCTCTTTCTCACCTACATAAGGAAAATGATTAATCTCTGTCTTCTCATCTATATCCTCACTCTCTTCTTCTTCATCATCATCTTTATCCCCACTAACGTTAGCACTTAAAGTCTCATCCCCAAACTCATTCTTATAAACGTCAACTATAGAGTTCATTTCTTGCGTATGGAATTTTTCTAAGTGGTCAAATAAATCATAACTCTTTTCAAAAGTTTCGCCATCAAAAGGACAAGTATTATTCTTCTTACTTATATAGTTAAAAACACCTATGGTATCAGTCAAAGTCATAAGCTAAGAATTGTATTTTAATATATAAACCTATTTAAAAATTAGAAAATTTCTAACTAGACAACCACTTGCCAGTTTATAGTCATCGTACTATTCTTACTCAAGTTTATAACTGGATAAGTTATTCTAGCCAACATAATAACAGTAGTTGAAGCAGGAGTATTATTAAACAGTCCAGCTTCTTTCAAACCTACTGTAGTACTTATAGCAAACACTCCAGAATATTTTATTGTGTCATTCGAAACATTAGTAGTCCCTAGAGTTATACCAGAAGTAGTACTCTCATACTCTGCCTGCAAAGAAGTCATTCCTGTAGTTGAAGCAGTACTAGAAGTTCCTATTTGCATATACTTAAATGGCTTAACAGTTGCCAACCCACTTATAAGGTTAGCTATGGCATCAAGCCCAGCAGTTACAAAAATATTAGAAACATCAAATGACTCAACATCTCCTGTAGGTCTTTTAACAGTAATTTGAACATTATTGTCCTTTAATACTAAGTGTTCTTTCGAAACCATATTGCCTTATTATTAGCCCATATATAAACTTAATTAATGAGCAAAGCCTGCCGCTTGGTCTACCCCTAAAATTTTAGGACTGTCGTCTACTAATTGCTTCTTTTTACTCTTAGGTTTCTTCCCTCTACTCATTTCTACTGCTGGATTCTTAGCGGCATTACGAGAATATTGAGGTACTGTTTGACCGGGTATTACTGTACTCCTATTGTCGTCAACTATCTTCTTTACACCTTTGTCTGGTATTCCGTCACTATCAAAGAACTCCGCATAATCATATCCCATTTTCCTACCGTCTTTATTCTTCTTACTCTTTGCTTTCTCTTTCTCACTATAATTACCAAAATTAGCTTTCTCACTTAAATAATACTGACTCCTGCCTTTCTTCCTCTTAACGCCTGTTCCTCCCCCGTATTTGTGAGTTTCTGCCTTTCTATTCTCCCTCATATAATTATAATTGTCTCCTTCTTCTTCCTCATTCTCCTCCACTCTCTTACCGTTTAACGGTGTTAAGTCTGGAGTATTGGGCTTAGTAAGGGCTGGTTTTGCTCGTGCATACTCAACATATTCTATGTTTATAGCATCATCACCATTTTTATAATTTGCTTTATTTCTGTCCAGTTTCTCTTTAAGTCTTAAGTCGCTAAGAGGGTTTACTTTAACTTTAATTAACTCATTAACTATATCTTCAATTTCATTTGCGTGATTATTCTCTAAGTGTAATACCCAACGTGGATAAGGCTCAGACTTTCTTCCATTCTCAAAAGGACATTTACACATTCTAGCTAACACAAATCCTACTCCTTTAATTCTAACTGGTTCTTCTTTACAATATTGAGACTCAAGAGTAGCCATAACCTCATCATAATACTTATCATACTCCTCATCAATTCTAATCTCATTCTCATCTGGAGGATACAAAAGTCTATTATTTTCACTCTTTTTTATTTCCTTCTCTATATGAAACCCCAACATACTAAGAGCTTTATCAATATCATATGCCCCATATGTTATATTGTCCAATTCACTCTTGCAGGTGTAATATATTCTCTCTCCCTTCTGCACCCTAGTACAAGAGCATTTTATTCCATTATTAGTATATTCAGCCATTATGGTTTATTCTCTCCTTCGTTATTAACGTTTTCGTTCTGCCCTTGTGGAGCATTAGGATTTCCCTGTACTGGCATTCCACCTTCTTCTTCTAACTCAGGTATTCCTCCTCCACCTCCACCTTCTGCACCCGTACTTAAACTAATCTTGTGGTAACGGAATTTCATCATACCATCCTTGTCTATCTCCATATCAACGTCAAATCCTATTTTACTCATATTTATAGCCTGCTCTATTCTGGTACTTTCCATTTCAAGTTTTCTCATATCATCTTCCAACTCATTAGGCTTAAGCTTCATAACATAGTCAACGACATTTAACTTACTACCAAGCCATTGCAAGAAGTCATTCCACACCCTTTGGCTTTCACTTATAGTTCTATTAGTAATAGTAACCTGAAGCCCTTCATTATTAAGTCCTCCACTAGAACCATTGCCCCCACTCATTATAGGCTGAACTCCATACATAAGCCCTATATGTGTTCTAAACAATTCCACCATCTGTAGCATTTGCATTTCATCTGGTTTCAAGTCCATATTAACCTGTTCAACAACTCTCCTAGCCCCACTATCTTCTCCTTCCACTACCAATGGGTAAATCATATTAGGATTTTCTCTAGCCTTCTGACTTAACCACAAAAACGCCTGTCTCACATTATCAAGTTTTCCTCTTATAACTAAGAAACTTCTCGGTGTCCTCTGCAAACTATATGCTTCAAGAGTATAATCATCCATTTTTATTAACGTCAAAACCTTTCTCCAAATAGTATAAACCATACTAACTCCATAACCTTCCTGACTACTCCACCTTTTAACGTGATACAATTCTCCTCTCCCAAAATATAAATTCTGTCCACTAGCCCCACTCCCTGCACTTCCAGAAGGATTAGCCGCAAACCAGCACTCTAGCAATTCTTTGTGGTCTATGTCACAATAATATTCTCCCTTCTGAGGCTTAATAACTATCTTCTCTCTATGCTCTGGACACACATACAAATATGCTCCATTATCTCCTCTTCCCATTCCATAATTACTTATTATTAACTTAACCTTGTCTGGGCTTAATCTCACTAAATCATCTATTTCCGCCCCTGTAATTCTCCCACTATCGTCATAATTATATCTCCTAGTAAGCAAAAGAAAAGCATTGTCAAATATATTAACGTCCAAGTCAGAACTCTTTAAAATTCCAATAGTAGTTTCGTCAAACCTATTCTTTTTTCTTAGAAAAGCTTCCCCTCTAAGTTTCTGCGTTAAGTCTGGGTTTCTCATAGGACTACCACAAACTGGACACTTGTCTATTTCCTCAAATACTTCATAACCACATCTAGGGTTAATACACTTCTTAACAAATTTCTCCTCTATACTTATACCATTCTTAAATATTTCATCATTCAAATTCTTTATTACAGTTCGGAGAATATCACTACCATAAAATAAGTCCATTACCCAACTATAAGACCAACGATACAAAGGGGTCTTTTCATTAGCCCCCACCATCTGAACATAACTATTAAAAGGCAAAGGAACGTTTCTAAAAGAAAGTCCTCCTCTGGCACTACTTTTACTTATGTCTCCTCCAGAAAGATTAAAAGCTGAATTAAGTTTTGAAAATACCCTAGTAACAAACGGTTGTTTAGAATTAATAGCCATAGCAGACAATCGTTAACAGGTATATAAATATTTTATTAAAAGAAAATAAAGATTAATATTCGCCCCTAATTTATAAATCATTTTAGGAGTGTTTAAAAATTTAAAAGTATTAATTAATGCAAAAAATAAATTAATTAAAATTAAGAGGTTTTAGAGTTCAGGTTTCTTGCAAAGACAATGTATTTCTGTAAACCAGAAATCAAGTCCATAGTTTTCGCCATACTTTTCCTTTAGCAAAGCTTTAGAATATGCGTCTGTCTTACCAAGTATTTCATCATCGTCTTTAGAAAAGTAACACATTTTATGCAACTCAATAGTTTCATCTTCCAAGTCTTTCTCAATAGTAACAACATTAGTTACAACATTTCCGTCAACTTCTTCTAGCTTTGCTTTCTGCTCTCCTCTGTCTATATGGTAGACTTCTCCCTCAAACTCTGCTATTGGGTGTCCGCAATTCTTACACAACTTTACACTATCCATTTTATCGCCTCTATTTCTTTTATTTGCTCATCAACTGTCTTGCTCTTTGAAAGAGAAAATATATCATCATTCCACCCATACAAATAAGTTATGTTAGGGTTACCACTCTTAGTCATTTGAGTGTCACTAGGAACTATAGTCATTAACCAAATCTTCACGTTAGGATTAATTTTCTTAATGTAGTTGTTTATAGCTTTCTCCACATCATTCCCAAACCAACTTTCATTGTCTGTTATTCCTATTATATTATCTACTTTATTATTGAAAGTAGTAAGGTACTCAAATCCTACAGCCAAATTAGTCCCTCCACCAACCATATTCTCCACAGTAGAAACTCTACTCAGAAAGTCAGTAGCATTTGCCATAGCACTAATTCCTCCAACTCTAACTCCAGAATCAAATGGCAAGAATATTACGTCATTCTTCTCCATAATACTAGCTGTAACAAGTCCTACAACCATAGCCGCATTTATGTCTGAATGACTAGAAGTCAAAGTAGAAGTCATAGAACCACTTACGTCCCCAAGAACTGCAACTCTACCATCGAAAGGCAAAGTAATATTCTCAAGTGAAGCCTTTATTGCGTTAGTCATTATATCTTTAAACCTATAAAACTTTAATGCTGGTTTTTCTATGTCCCAATCTTTTACATTTTCCTTGTAAGCTATATAAAATTGTGCTGGAAAAATCTTTGAATGCTTTATTGCCTCTTTAGTAAACACTTTCTCCATTCTCTCTAAAACTTTGTCAGCGTCCACATTCGCAAAATAATTCCTCAAATTCCTGAGAAAATTGAATATAGGACTGGTGTTCATTAAATACTCCCAAATTTCTGGAGAAGTACCAAAACTAGAAACAAGCTCATAAGGATAAACCCTCTCCTTAGAAAACTCAGCAAAACTTATTTTGCCCTTCTTATAAAGCTCAAGATTATTAAAGTACTGATTAACTTCTCCCTTTTTATTAACTGTTTCCCTTCTCATTATATAAGGAATGACGGAAGAATTAATACTCTCTTTAGGGCGAGCCATTCTTATCATTTCCCTTATCTCTCCACTATACTTGAGAGCTAAGTAATCATTATACCCAGCAATATCACTAATCATCAATTTCTTTATTCCAGACCCAATTCCAACTCTCCCCAAACTCTTTGACCTCGCCAAGTCCATAAATTGAGACCAATCTTTAGGAGTTTTTATTACTCTACTATAGTTAGTCTTAAATTTGTCAAAGTCCAGAGTACTAGCTTTGACCATCAGGGCAATAGGAGTTGTTCTCTTTCCTCCCACTTCCTTAGCATAAATAGCTGTTTTAATGAGAAAATCTACGTCTTCTTCTGTCCACTTGTTTATAGTGTCAAAAAGCATTGTTTTGTTTTCGTCTTCACTCTTATAAAAAGTAGAGTCCAATGTTCCAAGCAACGCCATATTGACCAACATATGTTTGTCGTCAATACTATAACTAGGTCTTCCTTCGTCATTCACCGTGTCATACTTTCTATTCTTTACCAACTTCTTTGTTACACTCATCAAAATCTCCTCCTTTTTTAGTAATTCCCTTAAGTTAATTTTATATTTAAGTTTTTATGGGAGTGAAGAGAGGACTTTCAAGACTTAGTAAAAAATCAGCTTTTAAGTAACTAAGTCTTCACCTCTCTCTTGAATTTAAAATGAGGATTAAAAGCTCGGTATTTTTAGGTAACCGCATACTTAAGTAACCGAACTTACACCTCATTTAATGGGTATACATTTAGGGTTTTTAGGTTTCCGTCTAGGTAAATAGGTATTCTTTTAAAGTATTTAAAAATTCTCAAAAGTAATTTCATTGCTCCAAAAAGGTAAGTCCTTTCTTCCCAACAGACTTTACTACTCTCCCACTCTTCGGCTTAAAAGTCCACCTGTCAACTTCATAGTGTGTGGGGTTTCTCTTTATATGAGTAGTAAAACTTCCACAAGTCTTACTCCTACTATTAGTCTTTAACTTAAAAACTGTATTACACGAACACCTAATATACATACTTACAACCTCTCATAAACAGTTACCTTCAAGTATAGTAATACTTCACGAGCCAACCTCTTATAATGCTTAGGGTATAGTCTTCTTCTAGAAGTTTTATAAACATACTTTTTATACTTAAGCTCATCTTCCCTCCTACTCATTATCATTCAACCCTTGCATAGTCAAATATATTATATACAACAAGAAGAATACTGCACTAATAGCCCATATAACAAGTACCAAATAATAAATAAAACTCGTATTTGGAAATACATAATAATACAATACTAGAAGGAAAAAAAGTTCAAGTGTCCACAAAAATAATTTCCAGTCCTTTACTATTGTCCAAAACAGACCAAAAATTATTAACTTACTTCCTCCTAACAACCACTTAAAAAACGAAATTTTCTCCATACAAACAACCCCCCCTCAAACTAATTTACAAAAATTTTCGGAATAGTCTTGTCCCCTATTTTCTCCTGTTCAATTTTGTCATTAAACTTATTCTTCTCAAATTTTTTCATTATCTTGTCAACTTTTCTAGCAAGCCTATTAGGGCTCTTAAAGTCATTTCTATACTTGAAATATATTATAGTTTGAAGAGATTCTGGTATTACCGCTCCCTTTTTATAAGGGTAAATAAAAATAGCCCAAGATGCTAATTCTGCCTCACTTAATGAGTCTGACCCAATAATTAAGTTTTTTATTGTTGGGGGCTCTAACATTCCAATATACTTCTCGTCAAAAAATAAAATATAAGGACCAAAATCCCACTTATGTGAACTTGCATACACAAACTTAAACTTCCGTTTTTCAACGATTGTATTCTCTTTTTTAATTTTATTAACGTCTATATAAGCTCCGTCCTTCAACATAGCCTCATTAAACTCTTTCAATATCTTTATAGGGTCTCTTTCTCTATATGTATACTCTCTATACTTACTCATATCTTCACCTCAATAAATAAAATGGTACTTCTCCCCACTCTCTTCTCTAACATCTTCATCCTCTTCAAAGTAATCCATATGCTCTATTATCGCCATAATAAAGTCTTCTTGCATTGAAGTATTAAAAAACTTCTTACAATGCTTCTTCCACCGCTCAAATACATCTTCTGGTATTTCAGTCTCAAACTTTATTAGTTTCATTTCTCCTCACCTTCCGTTATTACTTTAACGTCATAATTAGTTAAATTAGTATTCAAATGCACTTTATAAGCCTTATATCCTGCCTTTATAAACATAAAAGCATCTGCATCTGTAATCTCATCTATAGCTGAATCATCAATATCATCGAGAAACGTTTTCATAAAAATTAGTCTTTCATATACCCCAACTAATAATTTTCCCTGCTCGTTTACTACCAAATACACATCTTGCCTATTTACTTCCTCAAAATCTCTTTCTGTGTCCATTTTACCCTTTCCCCCTCAAATTATTCTTCTCTATTTCTGCTACCTCTTTCTCTGCCTCTCTAATGTAACGCTCTACTAACTTATGATAAGGATAATAATAAACCCTCAACTCATTAAATTTTTCTTTAACTTGTGAAGCCTTAATATTTTTAGGCAATAACCCTCTCTTTATACCTTCCTCAACCTTTTGCCCTAACTTGTCTAAAGGCTCATACCACTCAAGAGGACATTCAAGTCCAAATACCATTAAGTCGGAAATAAAACCATTTTTGCTTACTGCATTCCTTCCAACTCTATAAAACTTATACTTCTTCTGTAACTCCGACATTTTTAACTCCCTTTCACTCATTTCCATAATTTTCCTCCCAATTTAGTCATTTAAACAAGTTATATAAATATTCTTTTTATTCTTTAACTTCTTCTTTATTTTCAAAGTAATTCTTGAAATAAGAATCAACATAACTATATACTTCATCTTCTGGCAAAACTTCAACATAACCAAATGCAGAAAAATTCTTAGCATAAGTATCTCCATAATTTTCCTCTATATGCTTAAGTATTTTTTCCCACGCTTCATTTATATTGTTAGCTTTAACTATAACAGTAACCAACCCAACTTTGTCCACCGCTACACAATCTGCTACATATGTCTCCATACAGTTTCCCTCTTTTACTCTTCTTTGTTAAATGAAACTGACTCTATAAGCATTAATGCTATATCAAAGTCTTCCTTATTACTTTCTTTTAACTTAGCCATAAATACTACAATAAACCCAATTAATTCTTTTATTGTTACTTTTTTGTCAATAAGCAATGGCGTTACTTTATCAAAACTAGCATACAACTCTTCTGCTAACTCCTTCTTTTCCTCTTCAATACTTTTATCATTATTCTCTTTTTTGTCTTCCATATTAAACTCCCTCCGCCTCAATTTCAACAACTTCACATTTGCCCTCAGCTTTAGCAAATTCATCAGCATCTTCTTTACTCTTAAATATTTTCATAGCCTTATACCTATAGTCAGCGTATGGACCATAATCCCACTTATTTACCAAATATACCTTAGTCATCAAACCACTCCTCTTTGACCTCAAATTCCTCAATAGACTCTTCTGGTTGCTCATTTACCCACCATATTTCATCTTCGTCACTAAACTCAGAATAAGGATTATTCTTTTCATAATACTTTAACCAATCTCTTTTAGCTAAATCAAAAGAAGAATATACCCCTAGCACAAATCTACTCTCTACTTTATCTCCAAACAATATCCAAACCTTTGTCATTTCATTCACCTCACTCTTCATCTTCGTCAATTATCATTCTAGCCGTATTACAAAGTCGCCCACATACTACACAAGGTCTCATAATACCTGTAAGCTTCATATCTCCTTTTGCGTGAACTTCACATCTAGGCTCTAAATGTATTCTCATTTCACCTCATCGCTCAATATTTTAGAATAGTCTTTATAATTTCTACAGTAAGAAATAATTACCATTTCCTTTTCATTAAAACTATCTACCCAATATTTTTCTTGTTTTTCAAATTCTACAAACCCAAAACAATTCTTAAAGAAAATCGCTTCTTTACCTCTCCCAGTAAATACTATTTTATACCCAATGTCTTCGTCATACTCATTGTTAGAAGAACTTTCTATAATTTCATACTTAAGTAATTGAGGAATAAAAAACATAGTAGAAACGTCAGAACCCCACATAATAAGACTCTTCTCTTTAAACTTATCCAAAAATTCAGAAGTTTTTACGATACTCAAATCTTTTATGTGTAGTGTATTTTCCGGAACAGTCATTAGCATTCCCTCCTCAATTCTATTTTTTTACCACAGAAAGGACAATTTTTTATAGTTGCCCCACCAAAGAATACCTTTTCTCCGTCAGTAAAAATAGAGGGCGTTGAATAACCATCGTCAATAGTTCTTTCCTGAAAATCCCAGCAACAATAGTCACCAGCAAATTCCCAAGTCTTCGGACTAACTTTCATCTACATCGCCTACTCTCTTTTTTATTAACGCTTAAAGAAACGAAATTCTCTTTTTTGAAGTTAACTATAAGTCTTTTACCAGAATATAAATATATATCTCTATCAAGGTTAATGTCCATTTTCGTTATACCTACTACGTTAGTTTCTATTACTTCACCATTTCTATAAGTTACTCCAAGTTCATAACCTAATTTAGGCTTATACCTATGTCCAAAATAAGCATAATGTGATTTCTTACTTTCGTCATATACTTTATGTTTTACTTTATGATTAAATTCTGATTCTTTTTGTAATCTCTCCAAAGCCTCTTTATCAACAGAAATGCTCATTCAAATCCATCCTTTTTATCCCACATAACAGTAGCAAGTTTATAAGGATATTCTGGAAGACTTATACAATTCCCAGAATGACCTTCCTGCAAATCACACTTAAAGACTATTCCTCGTATTCCAAATTTCAACGGACATCTTACAAATTCCATTTTACTTCCCTCCTGCTTATTCCACACAATAGTAGCATCTTTATAAGGATATGTCAGAAGAGTTGCACAACTACCAGTATGACCTTCTTGCAAGTCACAATTAAATATTACTCCTTTCATTTCATATGTCAAAGGACATCTTACGAATTTCATTTTGCTTTCCTCCTACCTTTCTCTTCATCAAATCCTTCTCCTTCAATTAATGTAACCTGATATTTATTCTTATCTTTATTAGATAAATTAACTAGATATTTAGTAGCATCTTCCCAATTTTTGAATACTTTAAGTGGCTCTAAACTTTCATAATCGTAAATAGAATTAACTCTAGACACCAAAAATAATTTACTCAATTAACTCCCTCCTATGCACCTAAAACATAAGTAGGTATATACTCAAGTCCCCACCCAAGTTGCCAATACTGTCTAAACCTCATCTCACAAGGATAAGTAATAACTTCATTTGTTAACATTAATACCCAACCTCCATTCCATAAGTGACCCCCGAGGACTCGAACCCCAATCATTTGCCATTCCGGCTTCCTTGAACAGCATCATCTCACCGCCTTGAGGGGTCTTATATACTCTCTTTCAGCCTCTTTAATAAATTCTCCTACTACACCGCAATCTGGACATACTTTCAACAAATCACTTTCCTTCGGAAGTACATAACCACATTTTGAACATTTCCACTTATAACCCTTTCCACTTGTCATAATATTCACCCAATCTGGTAACTCACACTACCATTATCAAACCAAATCCAATTACACCTTAAACACTTATACCCAACCATTCCAAACTCAATATGGTCTTCCACGTTAACAGACCAACAATTAGGACACCTCATCATACTCCCTCTTTTTTCTTAGTAACTCTTGACTTAGATACTTTTATTCTGCTATCAGGATACTCTTTGTTTAAAGTAAGAGTCCACGAAGCATACTCATCTTTTGCAAACTTAATACCTCCTACGTATAGTTTATCACCCATTAACACATCACCAGATGTAAAGAATTTATCTGAATGTTGCTCGTCAAATATACCAATTAACTGGTGTGTCTTAGAGTCAGTTACAAGATGAATTTGCTTTAAACTTTCTGTTTTTACCATCAAAATCCCCATTCATTTTCAAACCAAATACAACCACATCTCAGGCATCGATATCCAACCATTTTGAACTCATCCGTATAATCTTCCACATTAAGAGACCCACATTTAGGACACCTCATTATAATCCTCTCTCCTTTTCTTTATTCTCTATTCTACTATGTTGTTCATTGATTATTTTATCTTTATAACAAAAAAGATGATAGACGTGCTTTTCTGGAAACTCTTCATACACTCGTACAAAGTATCCTCGTTTAATGTTAATTCCATTCCCACAGGCTTCACATACTTCTATTCTCATTAAAACCCCACCCTCTTAATTTCCTTTGACAATTTCTTCATATCTGACTTACTCAACAGAATATAAAAATTAGAACCACTTAAAGTAAACGTCAAATACCATTTCCCTCGCTTTCTTTCCATTATCTGTATATTCTTTGCAGTACTCACTTAGTCATCCTCCTTTAACTCTTCTTTTATTCTCTCTACTTCTTCGGGATGCTCTTTAAAATAACCCTCTTCCCAATTTACTTTCGCAGTACAGTCAGGACATAAAACTGAAATTCCTCCCACGTGACTTACCCCAAATTGGAATACACTAACTAACATTTTTCTCCCGCAACTACTACACTTCTCCACATAATTATATGCTTTTATACCACTCATTTACTCATCCTCTCCAGTCAATAAATCATAATCATTACACAAAGTAACAAGAAGTAATACTACAATTAAAGAATATATAAGCAACAACACCAATAGCACGTTTAAAACTAATGGCAAATAATAATATTGTGTACCTCCAAACACTTCAATACTTATAATTGTGAGTACAAGCAATACTTCAACTGTTAATATTTTCCAAGTACTCTTACCAAACACTACAGAAAAACAATTAATCATTTTCAACTCCCAACGATTCATATGCCATAGCTATATAATTTAAAGCGTCAACATAATTATCCCTAACCTTAAAAGCCCTTTGCATTCTTACTAGCTTTAAGCAAACCATAAAAATATCTCCATCGTGTTCTGTCAAATTTTGACCAGTCAAAGTATTAAAAACTTCAACTATTTTTTTCATAGACCTTTCTTTACCAATATCTCTATCACTAATATGCCCTTCCAGAATCTGCCTAGCTTCAGCAAATAAATTAACCATATATTATCTCCCCAAAAATTGTACATTGAACTAAAGCATCTACGTCTATAGCGTCCCAATTTCCTGCATCCTCATACCCGTTTGGAAAACTATTATTATGGTAATTTCCAGCATTACATATTGCTAAAAATTTGTCAAGCCCTTTCAGCAAGTCGTCTTCTGTTACTGTATAATATGCCCCATAAGACTCTTCAAAATATTCTTCAAATTTAAATACCATATTCTTGTAGTCCCATTTAACACAGAGTAAACTTGGAGAAGAAGCTTCTGGGTAACTTTCCATAACCTCTCTAAGCAACTGCCTTTTCTTCTCCTCTGTATCGTCCACCATTCCACTCCCCTTACAAGTCGGGCAAGTGGTTCTTTCTTCGGCAATTATTATACCTTTCCCTTCACAAACTTCACACGTTTTCATTTTTATCACCACGAAGACCTATACTCATAATACATTGTTATACCTGTTGCATTTACGGCAAATCTAATTTCTTCCTCTTCCTTTATTATTTTCTCCAACTCTTTTGAAGTATACTCCAACTCTTCGAAATAATAATCGTCATACTCCACAGACCCAAAATAAAACCCATCCATTGTAGGCAACATAACTTTAGCCTTAGTATGGTCTTTCAATACCTCTTCAATTATTGACTTAATATTTTTAAGAGTTTCAAAAGAAACTTCATAAGTCCCACAATCATCCACTCCTCTTTGAATGTTTTCTACAAACCAATGATGAATCATATTAGCTTTATTCCAATATACTACATCTTCCACCACGGTTGACAAATTCCTGAAATTAAACTCTTTACTCACCTTTTCTCTAAGCATTTTTCTAACTATCTCTTCAAGTTCTTTCTTCAATTCTGGACTATGGAAATACCAAACTCTACTCAAAGTCATACTAAGTCCCATATTCACCAACTCCCATATAGTTTTAATTCTGGTTAAATCATAATTATTATAAAATATTTAAATATTTTCTTTAGGTTCTGAAAAGTCCTCAAATACAACTATGAAATTGCTAAAGAATAACTTGCTAATTTCAGTCAACGTATGTATTATTTCTGCTTCTTCTTCATCATTATCATACTCTACTACTAACCCAAGTTTACCTTCTAACCCTTCCTCCCAAAATTTTACCACTACATTTTTTGTTGTCATTATTTCACCTCACTCATTAATACCTATATTTATTCTATAACAATCTCTTAACTTATATACATAAATTATTCTTAAAGTATTTGAAAACTCATTTTTCAACAAAGCCTTTAATGGGTTTAATATATACTTATCAACGTCCCTGACAGAAGTAGTTACTATAATAGTCAAGAATTGATAATTACTAATAAATATTGTAAAAGCAAAAGGAAAAAACAAATGATTATCCCCTTCCATCGAACTCCTAGCTAAAACTAAAGTTTTATAATTCTTATCTTTGTACTCCCTTATTTCTTCCAGAGTTTTATGTTCTTTCATAATTTTACCTCACTCATTAATATATATATTTATTCTATAATATCCTTTTATCTCATATACATAAGCTATTGACAACTTATTCAGCAAAACCTTTTCCAAATAAAATTTTACAGGGTTTATTATATATTTTTCAACATTCCAAATAGGAGTATTTACCCTAATAGTCAAAAATTTATAATTACTAATATATGTTGTAAAAGGAAACGGAAGATAAAAATGCTCAGGCTTTTCAATTCTATTCCTCGCCCAAACTAAAGTTTTATGATTTTTATCTTTGTACTCTCTTACTTCTTCAACAGTTTTGTTTTCTTTCATAATTTCACCCCTATATCTTAAACCTAAAATTAATATAATAAAAATCTCCACACTGATACATCCAAGTTACTTGAGGATGAAATGATAATTCACTTATAACTTGTAATATGTCGTCAAGATACTGCATATCAAAAAACTGAATAGTAAAGAAAGAAAACCCACTATTGTATATTCCAGTAATAGCTGAAATCTTTTTAATATTAAACTTATACTTTATACTAATTCTAAGACTCTTAGCTAAAGTCATCCACCACTTAATATTACGCTCCGTCTCTTCTTCAGTTTCAACTTTCATCATTTTTTTCAACTCTCTATATTAAAACAAACGTTAACATAATAATAATCTCTAATTCTATACTCGGCTATTATTTTAGGCTCATAACTTAATTCCATTATCAAATTTATTATTTCGTCAATATCAGAACACTCACTATCAACTATAACTGTAATAAACGGATAATCCTTTGCGTGAATACCATTTATAGTAATACCATTAGTTTTTAACTTTTTCATAAGTTGCAAATAAAGAATATCTGAAGCTTCTTCCCACTTATTAATAAGGCGTTCAGTTTCATAGTCTGTTCTATTTCTCATATTACTCTTTACTCTATATTAAATAATACGTGAATATAATAAAATCCCCTAGCTTTATACTCATTAACTATTTTAGGGCTATACCCAAACTCATTTATTGAATTTTTCATCTTGTTAAAATTAGACTCATCATAAATTACTAATTTAAAAAATGAATAGCCTGCTTCAATAACATTCATAGAAATATTTTTAATTACTTCGTTACTTGTTATTTCTTTAACAATAACGTGAGCTATATCATACCACCTATCATTGAGATATTTAGCTTCAGATGCTGTTTTACTTTTCATATTAATCATACCCTTCAAAATAAAGAACGAGACAAATATCATCTTCTATAGCATAAGAGAATACTGGTATTGGGTTGTGAGACATTTCATCAATATATTTTTTCAATTTGCTAAATTCATTTTTATAATTACTAGCATACTTAAAATTAATAGTTATAAACTTAAACCCACTAATATATGCTTCAGCCCAATCTTCAGCTATTTCAGCTATATAAGTAGAAAGTTTAAACCTTTCCTGTGCTAAACTGCCCATAATATTTTTATAATACTCCTCGCTTTCTTTTTCACTTAATTCTTTCATACTGCGTCCTCCTCTATACTAAACAACACGTGAATATAGTGATACTCTCTAACCTCAAATTCATTAACTATTTTAGGGCTATAGTCCAATTCCATTATTAATTCTCTTACTTTTATAAAGTCACAATTTCTAAGTGCTACCTGAAAAAAAGAATATACTTCTGTATAAATATATTCTCTCTCAATACCATTGTCTTCCAACCTATGTACCAAGTTACCATAAAGAATAGGAACTAAATAATTTTCCCAATAATTAACAGCCAGCGAAGACTCATACGCAGTTTTAGCATTCATATTAATTACACTCCTACCTAAAATTATATTTTAGCAAGAACACTAAAATAATAATAATCTTTCAAATAGTACTCATTTACTATACTAAAGTAATCACTTGGTAACGAAATAAGTCTTCTAGCTAAATCAATGTCAACTGTTTTATTATGGTCTATAAATATAAAAACTGTAAGAAAAGGATAATCCCTCTTTTCCACCTTATAGAAGAAGTAATAAGGATTACTAGCAAAAGTTTTGTCTAAATAATTCTCAAAGAACTCCCACTTTCTTAACTCAACGCTACTTAAACTCCAATATTTTCTTTCTTCCATATTATACCCTTCTCTACATTCTCACCAAAACATTAAGATAAGACTTATGTTCAACTATATACTCATATGTTATACTAACGTCTTTATTTAGTGCCAATATAATATTTCTTATCTCATAATAATATGAACTCCACTCATCTACTACAACATTCATAAAAGGAAATCCATTTGCTATTACATAACAATCAATTCTATAAGCTTTACTAGCAATAATATCATTTAACTTCAGTTGAAGAGACTGATACTTATTTATCCACCCAATAGTTGCTTCCAAATTTTCTTTCATATTTTCACCAGAATATTAAGATGATATTCATTCCAAATTTCATACTCATAAGTTATACTAACGTCTTTATCTACTGCCAATATAAAATCTCTTATCTCATCACAAAAGAAATTACAATTACTCATTATAACTTCTACAAAAGGAAATTCTTTTTGACTTGTCCAACACTTAAATGCGTAAGCCTTACTAACAATAATACTTTCTATTTTCCGTTGAATTAAGTTATATTTAGTTACCCACTCTTTAGTTATTCTTGAAGTTTCTTTCATATGTTCACCTTAATTAAAACCTTAAAATAATAAAGTCCCTTAATTGAATACTCATATGTTATTCTAGAAACTTTATCTGTTCTCAATATAACTTTTCTTATGTCTTCATTAAAGTGCATATTAACAGTAGTTGCAACAACATTAATAAAAGGATATTCAGTTAAAAATACCCAAGACTCAGTCGAATAATTATTTCGAGTAAGATTACGCATTAACTCTTGGTGAACATAATTATACTCTCTAACTTCATTACCAGTAATTGCCCAATTCTTTCTCTCTTTCATATGCTCACCTTGACTAAAATGTTAAAATAATGAAATCCTTTAGCTGTATACTCATACGTTATTCCAGAAACTCCCTTTGTTCTCAATATAATTACTCTTATGTTTTCATTAAAGTACATATTAGCTACAGTTGTAATAACATTAATAAATGGAAATTCATTAAAAAGAACCCAACAGTCACTCGAATAATTATTTCGGGAAATGGCATTAATTAACTCTAAGTAAATAGTATTATACTCTTTAAGCTCATTCTCAAGAATTGCCCTATTATTTATCTCTTTCATATGCTCACCTTGACTAACACATTAAAATAATAGTTGTCTAAAAAAGTATACTCGTATGTAATTTCAAAGATACTCTGATTACTTAATATTACTTTTCTTATGTCATTAATATACTCACTATAATAATTACTGTAAATAGATACTGTTACGTTTATAAAAGGAAATTCATTTGAATATACCTTACAAATGCCTGAACTAGTTCTCTCAATAATATCAGACTCTAACTCCTGCTCAAAGCGAAAATAATTACCTACCTCCTCGTAATTTATTTCAAAACTCTCTTTCATACTTTCACCTTGACTAAGACATTAAAATAATAACCAGCTAAAAATGTATACTCATACGTAATTTCAAATATGTCTTTTCTACTTAATATAATTTCCCTTACTTCATCAATATACTTACTATGAATAGACATTGCTGCGGTAATAAAAGGAAAGCCATTTGAATATACGTCACAAACATATAAATTAGAGTTCTTGCTAATATTTCTCCTTAACTCCTCCTGAACTTTATAATAATTATTTCTCTCCTCAGAACTTACTTCTAAACTCTCTTTCATACCTTCACCCTCTCGATAAAGGATTCTAATACGTCAAACTTAATATTAACATATGATGCCCCATTATTAATGTAGTAGTATACTATTTCGCATTTAATACGTTCTCTATCCAATACTTTTTGTAACACCTTAATAAATTCTATAGACATATCTGTCCATTTAAATGTTATAAAGTCAGCACTATTAACATAGAAAGTAGTAATATAACGCTCTGCGTATAACCAGTCTCGTATTCTAAACCCTAAGCCCAGCAAATATGAAGCTGAATTTCGCTCAGCCTCTTTTATTTGAGCTTTGCTTAAATTGTTGGGCTTCATTTAACTTCCTCCATAAATCTCTCTAATATTTCAAATTTAACATTAACAACAAACCTGTCTTCATTATAATAGAAATATGTTATTTCATACTTAGCTCTATAATCGTCCAACTTATTTTGTAATATATTAAGAAATGCTCTACCGTCCTTGTCCTTGCATTTAAAGGTTATAAAACTAGAACTATTAACGAAAAAAGTAACATAATAACGATGCACATATAATTTATTCTGCATTAAAACTGCCAAGTCAAACAAATATGAAGAGGAATTTTGCTCAGCTTTCTTTATTTGCTCTTCGCTTAAATTATTAGGCTTCATTCAATCATCACATCATACCTTATTGTGTTAGCCAAAAATACTGGAAAACTCTTCCCAAGTGGTTTCAAGTGAAAGTCCTTACAAACAATTTCCATTATATCATTCACAAACCTTTCACTTATTATTCTACTTTGAGTTGAATTTTTCTCTTTCTCTGTCATAATAAACACTATATGTATTATTCCTAACTCCTTTTCCACCTCAATAGACACCTTCCAACCTTTAACGGGGAGAAAAGATAATAAATATTGTCTTACTTTTTCCATTCTACTATACCTCTCCTCTACCTCCTCTTCGGGCAATATTTTCATATTGTTCTACTTAGCTAAATAAAGCTACTACTCCAATTATACTAAAGAAAGCTAAATATATTCCTCCTACAATAACAAAGAATATGGGCACTATTAACACTACAACTACCCAACCTTCTCCAATAAGGGCGAAATTCATAGCATACTTAATTAGTCCATATACAACAAAATATTCATATAGGACATTCACCAGTATAGCTACAAATATAACTATCAACGCAAAAGTTCCATCGGAGTCCAATTCATATCACCGCCAATATTAATATAGTCAACCCAATAACCCCCAACACCAACGCTACAATTCCTATTGCTCCCTCTACGCCTTCACTTTCCATTTTTCATCAGCCCTCCTCAATATGTCGTAAGACCTCTTTCTTACAGACTCGCTCAAGTAGTCATAACTTTTTAACAAAGTTATATACTTTTCGCTTACATTCAGTTTTTCGTCAGGCTCCCGCTCTTCAATTTGCCCAGCCTTTATTTCCATAACGTCTATACTATGTAAGTCTTTACTTAAGACCACAGTAGTATTTAGAGCGGGCACGTACATTCTCAAATTCTCTGTGTTTCTATACAACCAAACTTCTTCCATTTTCCCACCTTTTGTACAGTATACTTATAATAAGCTTAAGCTAATATTATACTATACTATCTTTATTCTATAGCTATAGTATAATAGTAATATAATACTCCTTGCTCTGTCCTTGTTATAAGAAAAGAGTATTTAAGAGTTTAGCGAGTTGCCCAAGTTTTCTATTAGTTTGTCTTTATACCACTCTGCCAGTCCTCTTAGCCCCTGTTTTATTATTTTGCTTTTGAGGCTCTCATAGAGTAGTTTGCTTACTGTTTCACTATAGTCTTCTTCAAAGTCTTTTTCAAAGGTTTTTATTAACTCGACCATATCTCTCATTTGCCCAGTAAGGTTGCCCTCCTCTTTAGTGTGGGCGTAAGTATGAGCCCAAATAGTTTGTTTGTCTACTTTTTCAAATAGAAAGTCTATTAGGTCGTCAATACTTCTTACTCCAGCTTTTCTTTCTTTTCTCCAAGTTTCTTGATTTAATTTTGTAAAGCTGGTATTGACCGCCTTCATAGCAAAGAAAGTAATGTTGCCGTAACGTTCAACCATAGCCTCTCTATTCTTTATTACTACCCCTTCTATTATCCCTCCCAGACAGCTTGGCTTAGTATAGTAGGAGTGTGCTTCTTCAACTGTAGGAAAGTGGTCAAGTATAGCATAAACATTAACTGGCTCTAGCTCTAGGTAGTTCGCTAAGTTAATTAGTTTCTCTTCTTCCTTAACTAACTCTCCATTTATTTTAGCGTCAAACAAATAGAGATTATTTTTAGGCACTCTTTCATACCGCAATGTGTTTTCCCTTTCTGAGTGCATAAATTCACAGAATAGCATTAAGCTCTCTCCTTTGTGGTCAGTCTTCCACCTTTCAGCAATTTCCAGTCCTCTCTTTATTGCAAGAGAAAACATACTTTCTACTCTCTGGTATTTTTCTCCAAATACATAGTTGCCTTCTAATTCCTGAAAGTCTACTCCGTGACTGCCGAAAGTAGGTTCTCCATTTTCACTAACATAAATTCTAAATTGAGAGCCATCTACTTTCTCTTCTATAACATACTTATTTGTCTCTAGGCTTTTAATTCTTCTTACTACTTCGTCACTATCTATATATGGTATTCTGGAATATTTTGTTATCATTACAACCACCCTCTCCTTTCCCATTCTACGGCAAACCTATAATGTAATAACTGTGGACTCCTCATTCTACAGTTTTTACACTTCTCAATAATATTTCCGCTTAACCAACTTTCTACAAAGTCTTTATGAAGTTGCCCTTCCCAAATTTCTTTCAGACTGTTAGTATTAATATTACCATAGACATACTCTTTATTATTCATAAAGCAACAAGGAACTACGTCTCCGTCACTATCTACACTCACACTAATGAAGGGGTTAATACAAACATCATTAGCTAACGGGTGTCTTCCCGTGTCTCCGAAGTTGTCTCCTATTGTTCTTATTAACACGTTGCTTTTGTCTTTATATTTTTCCTCTAGCAATTTTACCTGCTTTTCCCAGTCGTTAATTTCTATGACCTGCAAGTCAATATGAGCGTTAGTTTCATTTATTATTTTGTCAACTACTTTCCAGAAGTGTTCTTCATTTCGCCCAACCCTGTAAATTCGGCTGTCTGCGGAAATAGTTATAAAGTCTAATTGTTTAAAGCCCTCTCTCCATATTGTAGCGTTAGTGCTTAGTCCAAGCTTGACCCCAGTAGTTTTCAGTTTGCTTACTATTTCGTCAAAGTTTCTATGCATTGTCGGCTCTCCATACATTTGCAGTTCTAAGTAGAAAGTGTTTTTAAAAGCTTCCTCGCTTATTAGCTTGTCAAGTGTGGCTAAACTAAAGTAGTTATTTACCCTGTCTGTGTTATTTTCTGTTACAGGGCAAACTGGACACTTCAAGTTACAAGTACCTCCTACTATTTCAAGCTGGTAAATTATTGGTGAGTCCAAAGAATAACTGGGCAAATTTGAAGTATGTTTACTGAACATTTGACTTACTCCATCTTCCTTCTACTAAATTATTTCCAGCCCAGAGTTTTAGTCTTTCTACAACTTCTGGTGTTAACAGGTGTTTTCGTATATGAATAATTAGACCATAACTGTCATATATTATTCTTGCTATTGGTTTACTTTTAGGCTTAGCTTCGTCTATGAAATAACCTATTCTCATAAAGTTTTTAGAAGTAGTACCTTTAATTTTAACTGTATAAGTACTGTCAAGCCCAAGCGTATTTCCTAATACTGTAAAGTCTCCTATTATACGTTTGTCAGAAACTTCATTAAGTGTCATAGTCTGGTACACTTTATACACTTTCACAAATCTGTCTAACATATTAATTGTTGTCCTCCACCATATGCTGTAATATTATCTCCATACTAGCCATATACTGGTCTAGTGTAATTTCCTCATTAGCAAGCAATTTCTTTATAGCACCCAACTCTAATCTCCAATCTACCATTTACCTAACCCCTTTCTTTTTCTTTAAGTACTCTTCCATATCTTGAGGAGAAAACGTTATAATAACCTTATTAAGCTCTCTCTCCAACCTACTAAACTCCTCTTTCAACATTTGCATTCTCATAAAAATACTATATGCTTCCTCCGCTTTAGGAAGTGAGAATAACTTCATTACCTGACAGCCTCCGCACTTATGTAGTTGTTTACTCCTTCGCTAAAGTGTATTGTTACGGAGTTTATGTTTAGTGGGAGTTGAGTTAGAATTTGCCCTGCCAAGTAGTCTGCTATGTTTTCTGCGGTACTGTCTTTGTCAAACAATGCTACTTCCTCTATTGGTAGTATTAGTGTTCTGTTTTCGTACTCGGCTTTAATTCGCCCGTCTTTTGTTGTTTCTTTGTAGGCAGACATTGGCACTATCATTTTGTGGTCTATAAAATTTACTGCTTCTTTTACAATTCTCTTTACGTCACCAAAGTCTATGAGCATTCTCTCTCCAGCTATAATTTCTCCTTTTAGTGTAACACCTATATTCCAGCTTGTGTGGTAATGCAGGTGGTTACATTTTCCGCTATAGTTGGGCAAAAAATGCCCGTAGTCTACGTTTGTTATATTTCTTACTTCTTCTTCAATTTGTTTTCCCATTATTATTCGCCTCCAATTTATAATTCATTTTAGGGGTATGTTGAGCTTTAGGTGAGTAAATGGTCGTAAGGCTGGTTAACTTCTCTTTATGAAAGTTATAGTAGGCTTCAAAGTCATTTTTACTAAATGCCTCAAAGGTCATTTCCTCAGAAATAATTCTACCGTTTTCTTTTGAAAACTTCATCATCATTACTGAATCATTTTCTGCAATATACCAATCATTAATACTCCAGTCTATACTTCTAATACTGTTAGAGAAAACAAGACCGAATTTTTCCATTGCAAAATTCCTTATAGCTTTCTTCTCTTCTTTGTACTTAGAGAATTGCTCAGAAAACTTATAAAGCAAAGTTTTATTCATTTAAGCCACCTTCCTAGCTCCACTCGCTCTTCTTATTCTTCTCCCTCTCCAACGCAATTCAAATTTCCCAGCTTTAGTTATACACTCATTACAGAGTCTTATGTTTAAACTTACTCCCTCAACAACATCATTTCCACATCTTGCACAAAACATCGGGTCCATTGGTGTACCTTTATATGGCTTAATACCATACTGAATGTCTTTCCTTTCTAATATTTCGTTAGCACACTTATAGCATACTACTACATCACTAAGAGCAAATACATAATCCTTAACCGTATCACAAAACCCACACACTCTATTTTCTGGTATTGAAGTTAGCTTTAGTTTGTGGGGGTTTGCTTTACTCCAGTCTTTATTTGTTCTTGGGGCTGACCCGTATACGTGCTTTTCATAGTCTGAACTCATTTTTAAACCTCTCAAAGCTATATTTATATTCTCTATTTGTATTTTTGTTTTTCCACATATGATTTCTGTGGTCAAACTTATAATGACATCTTTCGCAAAGCAATACATAACTGTCTCTGTTCTTAACTATGTCATAATACCGTTTCTTCATTCCTCTCCCATTGCCTAATACAGAAGTTACTTTAATATGGGCAAATTGTAAATTATTTTTACTTCCGCAAATACTACATTGATTTCCGAAACTCTCTCTCAAGTCTTTCATTTTCTCTGTAATACTTTTTGCCATTATTTCACCTCTACTTAATTATTAATTGATATTCTACCGAAGGAATATATTTAGTTTTAGCAGGCTCTATAAATAATTTATACCCGTTTTCTGCATAGTATTTTAAGCCTTCCTTTGTAAATTTGTTTCTAAAAACTTCCGAAAATAATACATTAGCATTTACAGTTACTACTACCTTAATACTAGAAAATGCTAAACTAATTCGATAATTGTTATATGAAAAAACACCTGTTTCATAAGTTACAATAGTTTCTTTTGTGTTTAGTAGCATTTTACCAACATTTAAAGGTATTGGTATATTAGGGTTTTCTACATAAATATAATCAGGAAACTGCCTATGCAAAAACTCTTCAAGAAACAAATTTTCCTCACTTAAATTTTTAACAGTCCAACCTCCTAGAGTTTCTACCTCTGGCTCTTTATAGTCTTCCACAACATTTTCCGGTTTTTTAATTACTACTTCTTTCCCTCTCTCAAGTAGATTACTCAATTCTTAAACACCTCTTCACTTAAAGAATAACGGTATATTCTTCTACTAGTGTCAATAACAACGAGTTTGTCCTTAGCTAATTCCGACATAGCACAAGCTATAGAAATTCCATTAATCTCCAACCTCTTTGACAATGATTTCGCTGTCCACACCTTTCTGCTTTTGTTTGCTACTATAAACATAAATACCTTATTCTTTAATTCTCTGTTCACAATATTACCTTCCTACAATAATATTATACGTTCTCTTATGGTCTTTAGTACTCCTCTCTTTTATTTCTACTACACTCATTTTCTCAAACTGTGAGGGGGGATATTGAAAAAGTAACCCTCTTCCTACTAAAACTGAATACGAAACAAAATACAATTTCTGAAATACTATTACTGAAGCATATTCCGTTCCATTAGTAATTATTAGAGAAGCTGAATAATTTATTCCCATACCGAAAGTTTTTAAGTTTGTATCTATTGGCACTCTGATATGTGTTAGCTTTGATTTTTGTAGTTTTTCAATATAATTCTTTAACTCCTCGCTGTTGTATACTTGTTTACCAACGGGCAATTTGAGTGTATTCCAAGAAGAAGATTCACTAGAGGCTGGTACTGGAGTTGCTGGTTTAGGTTTTTCTTCCTTCTTAGCCAATTTCCAAGCGTCTTTAAGCAATATACCCATTTCAGTACCTCCGGAAAATAGAAGTCAAATACTTTAACAAATTCTTGTTAGCTTTCTGTCCGTCAACTATAGCATTAAAATCTATGTCAGTTCTTAAGTGTGCTTTCTCACTTATTCCACTAGCATACTCCATAAAGTCTTTCCCGAAGAAGAACAATATTGGCTTGTAATTTATTTCACTAAACAATCTAATAGCCAAATTTTTTGCTTTCTCATTTTCAAATTCAACAAGTCCGTCAGTAAATACAACTACCTGTACTTTCTCTTTTGCTTTATCATACATTTCTTTCACCATATCTTCTCCCCAAATAGTATCAGTACCATCTATGCTCCTGTCATACTCCAAGCATTGTGCTAGAAACATTTTAGCAGTATTTCTATTAACAAACCCCTCAGACAAAATTTGATACTGTTCAGCAAATCTCGCCATATAAAATTTAGACGAAGTTGGCAATAGGTTTATGAAAGTTTTTGCAATTTCTATTTCTGCTCTAACTGTAATGTCAGGATAGTTAGGAATAGTTCTACTCAATGTTGACCCACTCACGTCAATAACAAACATCCATTTAGAATTTTCTACACTTTGTTCAGTTGCTCTTTTGAATATATTTGGCGTTCCTCCTTTCAAAGCCTGAACATATTTACTAACTACCAAATTCCCTTTCTCATCATTAAACTTCTTACTCAGTCCTCTCATCGCTTCCTCTAACGCTTTCTTGAAGAATGGCAAATAACTTTTATTCTCGAAAATTTTATCAGCATTATTCACTAAAGCTGTCATAGTAAGTTTTCTAGGTTTAGCTACAGTAGAAGAATGTTGCTTTTTTTGCTTTTCAATTTCTGAAGCCATTTCTTTAATTTCCTCGTCAGTCAATGTAATTTCTACTTCTTGAGTTATTACACTATCACTTGAGCCTGTAATCGGCTCTTCTCCTTCTTCTCCTTCTTTTTTAGATTTACCTGACTTTCCTTTTTTTGCTTTTTGCTCTTCCTTTTCTTCTTTTGACTCTTCTGCTTCAGAAGAAGAACTACCCTGCTTCTGAGGTTTTGATTCTTTTTTACCGCCTTTTGGTGAAGAACCTTGACCTCCAGACTCATCATCTTCTTCTCCACTTTCTCCAACACCTTCTGTTTGAACCTTTATTACTGGAATGTTTTTTCTTAACTCAACAGCAATCTTTATAAAAGTATTCAAAACATTTTCGTATGCTTCCATATAAATTTTTGTATTAAACTTATGACCATTCTCATAAAGAGCAGTAAAATCAAACCCAGCTACTGAACGAAGTTTATTAAATGCAGTAAAAAATTCACCAACATACTTATCTAACTCCCCTCTAATAAGCCCTAGCCCCAACAGTCGGTCTAAGGTTGAAAATACTACTAACACAGCCAAAGACTTCGGGTCTAATATTTTACCCTTTGCCGCTTTTAATATTTCTTCTTCGTCAATTTTCAGAATTTTAGCATTGTCCTCTATAAAAGCTCTAACTTCCTGTTCCAACCCTATGAACGTTCTAGGAATGGCAAAATTTATTATTATGTCGTCAATGGCATTAATGCCCAACAAAATGTCATCCCTTGCTAAACTATCTGCTGGGTTAAATTTATCAAGAAATATTTTGTCCATTTTAAAACTGTTAAGACTTAAATGCCCTACCTCGTGAAAAAATAGAAACAGTTGCCTCTTGTGTTCAGAAGTATAAAGTTTAGACTGCTCGGCTATTGTAATAGTAAAACTCTTTCCACTTTTTTCGTTCAGCAATGAAGTATGAGTCATTTTGCCAAACGTAATATAAGTACTAAACCCGTAATTATCATATATTACGTTATTCCAAAACTGCCCTATAACTAATTCTGGTTTTTCCACTTATGCCACCTTCAACGAAGTTATTAAATTATTCAAGTACTTTCTCTGCTCTTCCTCATACTTCCCCAATAGAATGTCTAATGACTCTCTAACACTAAACCCTTTTTCTACTGAAAGAAGAACAAGTTGCTCTATCTCCCTTATAGAAAACAAAGTATTCGAACGCTTTACTAGCTCAACCAATTCATTTGGGAGTGAATAAGTTTTTGCTATAGTGTTAATAACGTCCTCAACCGAAACCGTCACAATAATAAATTTACTCCTTATTGCTGGGTCCAAAGCAAATCCTGCACTATCAGTTTCAGCATTCATAGTACCCACTATTATCAAGTGGTCACTATTAGCATACACTCTCCCAACGTCAGTATTAATATACTTCCTTGTGTCAAAGACGCTTCCTATTCCCTTCATTACTGCTGGAGGCAATAAGTTAAACTCGTCCAGTAGCAACATCACCATCTTCTTGGGAGTCTTAGCTTGGTCTTCTGGAGACAAACTTTTATACTCTTCTCCATATTGATAAGACAGTCTAAAAGCGGAAGTTATTTCTGAAGCCAAATAAACTGTATCACCATTCTGTATTCCCCATTTTCCTGTAAGGTCACTCGCCAACATATCGTTGCTACACTCTTGTACAAATATACTGTAATTATTTTTTGCTGAATAATTAATTATACTTGTAGTCTTTCCTATACCAGTATTGGCTTGGTAAACTACGGCTACTTCCGTGTTCATTATTTTTAGCAACCTATCAGGAATAAGCGGGTCTACGCTGTCCTTTATAACCAATGGCTCTCTCCAACTAACTTTTATTTCCTCTACTTTTTTCTCCATTTTTTTCACCCCACATTCATTAATACTTTCTCTATTCTTCTAGCAATCTGCTCGTCACTAACTCCACCAAAATCATTCTTAAACTCTAATGCTATTGTAGAACGCAAATAATTCTCCAATAACGGTTGCAAAGTAAACTCACTATTAATTACTGACCCAACCAAAAATGAAGATGCCATAAGCTCCATTTTGTTTTCTTCTACCAAAAATGCTACCTCTAAAAGATTGTCGTCAGAAGCACTATCTACTTTCATAACATAGTTAAACAAAAGATTCTTGTCCAAATCTTTAAACTTTACTTCTACAGAATTAACTAAGTTTATGTTAATTTTAACTTTGTTAGTAACTATAGGAATTGTAGAAGGTTGCTCTTTGTTTAGCTTCTTTGCTCTCTCTAATAGACTACTCATATTTCGCACTCCTCACTATTGGTTTTAAATAAGTCAATAGTATGTCCGCTTTCTCAGAAGGGTTACTAGTCATTCTTATACCTTCTTTTATTTTTGTCAAAATTGAAGACTCAAAGAATAAACTTTCTAGCCTGTTTTGTGACTGGTCTAATATTATAAAGTCCTCGTCACGAATAGCAATTTCTACCTTCTTATGTACTATACCGTCAATGGTTGTAAAGCTAGCAAAATTCTTGAAGTAAACTACTCCTCTCGCTGAAACATAATAAATAAACTGAAGTCCGTCTTTACTCTCCTGTTCTTCTTCTGATTTTTCTACAGAAGTAGAAATACCTTTTACTCTTCTTCTTCTTGCTACTACTTTCTTCGAACTAACTTTCCCCATAAATTTTTCTATTTCTTCGTCCACAACTTCTATCGGCACCTGCTCTTCTTCTTCTTTTACTCCCATACTAACTCCTCCGTTTTTCTATAGGGTTGTTGGTTGGAAATAGGGAAAAAGTATATAAAGAGTTTGTAGTTTTCAGAGTGAAAAACTCTCAAGAAAACCTCAACTCCTTTATGTCTATTCCCATTTTCCTAAACCTCTGCTTCCACCTATTTATTCTAGCTTCGTGGTCTTTCATTTCTTTTTCTGCGAAATCAGGATAATAAAATATTTTCACATTCCCACTAGGTGTTACCATAACCAAATGAGTTTTAAACTTCTGAACATAAGACTTCAATGGCTCAAAATATTCAAACCCATTCTCTGTCAGTATTTTGCCAATGTCTACTTTGGGCTTTTCTACCGGAGTAGAATTATAAGTAAAACCCATATTTTCCATAGACATTATTGCATTATTCTTATTCTGCTCAGACATTCCACTACCCAAACTAAATTTCCCGTTTTCATCCACCTCAATATATATTTCACTAGTTTTGAAAACATATTTGTTTCCTTCCTGATGAAACATAGCTTGCTCCAACTTCCATTTTTGTCTCGGACTCAACATTTCAATACCACACTCCACTTTTTTCTATGTTTTTTAAATTTTCTTCTGAACGAAGTTTATAGCTTCTTATTGCTTCTATTGCCATTCCTCCACTCTTCCTAAAACTATAAACACCACTACTTAAATCTACTTTAACTGTTTTGTGATGTGGTGACTCAATAACAACTTCTGCTTCGTCAAACACTATAAAAGCATTATTTAATTGGTCAATAACAGTAAATGGAACAGAAGTATTATGCAATGTAATTTTGTGATTCTGAAAATTTATAACAGCATTGTTACAAGGTTTAAATAAATACTTAGCTCTATTCAACACTTCATAAGACAACCTAATCAACTCCTCATAAAGAGGTTTTAATTTAGCTTCATCAATTCCAAACAACTTATTAGACTTTATTCTGTTAAACTTTTTAAACTCTTCAAATGAAGGTTTGTCATAAACTACCATACCCAAAGCCGTTTCAAAATATATAACTATATCAATGAAATTTAAAAACCCGTACTCAAGAAAATCTATATTACTATTACCTGTAATATAGTGGAAAAATTCATCACTTAAATAATTAGCTAAATCTTGCCCAACTAGATTTATGTCTCCCTGCATTCTTTTTGCAGTAACCCAACCACCTTCTAACATTGGAAACTTTCCACTAAATTTCTGTTCAGCATTTAACATACTTAATACTTCATCAGCCTCATAATCTACGCTCTCACTTACAAATCCTAATACTTCTACCCAGAGACCACTATCGTCTTCCCCTATTACAAAAGTACCATATCTATTTTCTGTATTTGACTTTCTAAAATCATACTTGTTATAATATGAATAAGTAATAGAAGCCCCAATAACAAAATACTCTATTTTATTTTTTCTTTTAATTACTCCAGACTTAAAGGAAGAAGTATTCTCTATTCTCCACTTACCAATAAATTTTCTTTTAAATTTTAAAGCTTCAACTAATATTCCTATAACCTCCAGCCTCTCTGCTCTGTCCTGTGGAAATAACTTTATCATTTTGCTATACTGCTTTTCTTCATACAATTTAATTAATTCTTCTAACTTCAATTTTTTTCGCCTCCTTTTTAACATAATAACCTTTTACTGGGTCTACGCCATAGCTGGCAAATGAAAGCATAAGTTGCTCTATATCCCTCATACCTAGTCCTCCACTCTTAGCCAATGTATATATTCCCCTACTTAAAAACGTTGTAACTTCTTTGTGGTGAGGAGACTTAACGGTCATTTCTGCTTCCCCAAATACTAGAAAAACATTCATCCCACTATTCCGACCTACACTAACCGGAACTGTAGCTTCTTTTAACTGAATTTTATGATTTTCAAAGTCTAACTCATACTCAGGAACGACTAAACTTTTAGTATAAAATTCCTCTATTCTATTATAAGCCTCAATCAGTTTTTCTTGAATAACCTCTGCTAAATTTTCTAACTGTTCTCCTTCTTCTGTTTTCTTTGCTTCAGCTATAAAATCTCCTAAGTTATTACTTGATATTTTTTCCTGAGAAAACGAAGACAAAAACTCGTAGAATGAACTAATAAGGTTTCTAACAGACTCAAAATATTTTGAAATTTCAGGCACTACTGTTGTAACTGCTAAGTCTATAATATTATGAACAACTCCATTGTCCAGACCAAACACTCTATAGGAGACATTCACGTCACCCTGAACTCTGTAAAGCTCTCCGTTACCAAGTCTCCATTCCGTAATAGTAGACAACTCTTTCCCGCAACTAAGTCTTCTTCTAATTTCATCAACTGTCAAATCGACATAATCAAAGGGGAATCTGTCTAATACCTCCACCCAAAAGCCACTGTCGTCTTCTCCTATTATGAAAGCAAAATCAAATGCAAAAGCATATCTTCTATATCTTATGTCTGCATTCGGTACTAATATTTTTGCACTTATTCTGACCATTAAATATTCTGGAGGCTCTCCTATTAACTGGTAAATAGTAGAAGCTATTTTACCTCCGGCAGCCCAATTACAATTTTTATTGAACTTAACTCGCTCTTTCTCTATTCTCAAAAGGGCTGTCATTACGCTTATTGTAACAAGTCTTGGCTTCCTGTCTTGTGGAAACATACTTATTACTTTTTCATACTCTCTGTTTTCTAACGCTGTTTTCAATTCTTCCAAACTCATATTTTCATCCCCCAACTTTTATACCAAGCTTCTACTTGGTCTAATGTATTTCCCCCACTTTTACTAAGTGTATAACCACCTTCTGTAAGTGTAAAATTAACCTCTTTATGGTGAGGTGACCTAACTATAATTTCTGCTTCTTTATACACCTCAAAATACGTTAATTCTCCTTTTTCTTCAACATACAACGGCAATGAAGTATTCTTCAAAATTATTTCGTGATTTTCAAACGGAATAACTATTTCCTTTGCTAACATAAATTGTCCTACGAAACCAGAAATCTCTTTTTTTATTGCTTTAATTTCCTCAAGCAAATTAACCATAAAATTCTCTCTGTCCTCTTGACTTACTTCTTTCTTAAACTCTATTTCTACCTGCAAATCCTCAACTGCAATTTCATTAAAACGTGTATTGAACGATACAGCAAATAATAGTTTAAAGAACGCAGAATTAACTTCCAAATATTTAGATACAAATGGAATTAATTTAGAAGGAATTACTACCTGAGCTATTCGATTACTAAAGCTACTATGTATTTTTTCTATGTTAATATCACCTTGTAGCCTATATTTCCCAACTTTTACTATAGTAGTACCTTCTACGTTTTCTCCTGCTAGTAAAGTATTTTTTATGTCTTTAATTACTTCAACTTCACTTAAACTTAGAAATCTTTTGGCTTTAAAATAGAGTAACTCTATCATAGGTTCTACCCAAAACCCACTATCGTCTTGACCAATTATAAATGCATCTACTAGAGACACCCGTCTTTCAAAGAGTGGTGTTATTACTAGTTGAACTAAAAACTCTGTTTCACCTTTAATATTATGCAATAATTTCGGTATAGGAAGAACCTCTATGAAACTCTCTACATCTGTTTCAAGACCTTCCATATAAATGAAATTTTTCTTAAACTTTGACTTAATACTATCAAACCACTTTAATCGTTCTATCATTAACTTTATTACTTTAATTCTCTGCTCCCTTTCTGCTGGGAACGAATTAAGAACTTTCTCATAATTTTTCTCCTTAAGAGCCTCGCACAACTCAACCAAATCTTCAGCTTTTTCTTCACTCATCATTCTCAACCCTCTCAATGTCTGATTCAACTATCAACAGAATACTCACAGCCATAATTGGAATTGCAAAGACATAATACAATGTTGTCTTAAAGACTACAAAGAATGGCAAAATAACAACCGTAACCAGTATAATATTTCCGACCACAAAAAATTTCCTGCGAAACTCTATTTGTAAGTTTTTGAACGTTACACTAACAATTATGTAGAAATACAGAATACCTAATCCCATAAAAGAAATTCCTACAATAAACAAGAATAAAGCTATTGGAGAACCAATACTTAAATTAATAAATGAAAGCCCCAAAAAAGAGCAAACAAAACCTTGAACACCATATGAAATCTTCTTTGTCAAACTGAAATTTCCTTCTTCACTCACCATTTTAAACCCTCCTCCTCTAACTACATACAAAAATAAAGAAATAAAATTTTTCTTTACTAAAATGTTTTTAGTCTACTCCCCGTACCTCAAGATTTGCCTTCAAAACTATAGGCTTCTCTATTTTCACGGGCAGTACTTCTATCTGCGGCTCCTCTTCCACTAGCTCTGCATCCATATACCTTTCACCTCCTCTTCATAGTTATATCTATGAAATGTGATTTACTCGCCTCTCTTTAATCTTTCGATTTCTTTAGAGGCTTGCACTTTTGTCATTATAGTCTCTTCCTTAGTAGCTCGTACTCTCTGTACGGGATTAGTTTAGAATTACCTCTGCTAAGGAAATAGTTTCTTTCTGAGACCGTTTTCACTTTCCTTACTAGTATCTCGTTATTTTCGACTGTTCTTATATAATACATTTTTCACCTCAAAGGAAACACTAAATTAAAGTGGAAGTCAATATCACTAACTTTCACTCCTCTTACCTGTCCGTGAGGCACGAAAATTAGACCTTCTTCCTTCGAGTCAATTACAGGCTCTTTATTTACTGGAATATTTACCTCCAGTAGATAGCTAAGCACACTAGCTGTCGTATTGTCCCTTATAGCAGAGACAAAATTTCCTCTACTTACAAGGTTCTTCGCTTCTTCGAGAGTAAGTTTATGGTAAGCATACTCCCCCTTTGGCATTCTACCACTTACGTACATACTATTTTCCTCCAGTCACTTTGGCTGGCAGACCGCACAAAATATTGCGGTTTCGCCCGAATTTCACGGGCTCATCAGTGCCTCAGCGAATTGCGTAAGTTAAGTCTGCTCCAGAGAGATTTACTTTTGACAAGTCTACTCCTGTCAAATTAGTTTTATACAAATCTGTTTCTGACAAGTTTGCATTAACTAAATCTGCTCCTGACAAGTTTGCATTTTGTAGACTTGCTCCTGAAAGATTTGCTCCTATTAACCTAGCTCCTGAAAGGTTTGCTCTTACTAAAAATGCCTTAGACAGATTCGCTGCTGTTAAGTTTGCTCCTGATAAGTTTATTTCACTCATATATGCATTTGACAGAATAGCCTCTAATAAATTTGCTTCAGATAAATCTGCTTCACTTAAAAGTGCATTTGCCAAATTCGCTTCTGACAGTTGAGTTTTAGACAGTTTTGCTCTGTATAAGTTTGCTGAAGCCAAAACTGCTCCTGACAAATCTGTCCCTTTCAACCCGTCTTTCTCAGGACCAAGAAGCTCTTCTAGACTCATTGGAAGCTTAGCTAATTTCACCCTCTTAAACCTCGCTTTCTCTTCATCCTTACCGCATAAACCCTCCACCTTCTCAACTCTATAAACGTGGTCTGGAAGATAATACTGAAACTTCCAATTCGGTCGCCCAATATAAACGTGAAGTCCCATTCCACAAGCTTCTCCGTCAACTACTGCATTAGGTTCTTCATTCCACTCACCGGGAGTCCATTGAAAACCTTTCACAGTCTTCAACCCTTCTCCCAAAACTTTAAAATAATTCACTTTTTTACTCACCATACTTTTCAGTCTCCCCCATTCCACCCATTAGTAGGAACCCTGAGTTCAAACCATACTACAGTAGGCTCATTCTCATACTCATTGTTCTGGTTTGAGCTATCATAGTACCCGTGACTTCTCAATAGCCCAGCCACTCCATTTTCGTCTTTGTATATTACTTTCAGAGACTCCTCATAAGCGTCCCTACTTATGTTTCCGCAATAGGCACTAAACTCTTTGCCTATTTCTGCTTCTTTCAGCATATGTGCCATTATGGGCAAATTATGAGCCTCTTTGTCATACCCCGACATTCCTACCAAGACTATCAATGGTTGTTCTTCTATAACTACTGTTTTCTCTTTCGTTTTTTTCGCCTCCAAATTACATATTGGCAGTTTTTAGCATTACCCGCCCAGACTACGTGGAAGCCCTGCCTACTGGGCATTATCTCTGAATGGGCTACTTGTCCCAATTTCACCCTCCAGAGTTTTCCCTGCTATATAACTCCGTTTGCAGTAAGTTACAGGTAACCTTACTCGGAGCAGTCAACCCCTGAACATATTGTCAACAGACAACAAGAAATTCTTCTTGCTGGTTGAACAGTCTGTCAACGGGACACCAGACGTTAGAATTATCCACAGGCGGGTGACTTTAGCGGACCCCTCTGGTTATAGCCTGCATATTTTCTTTTTTTATTTCTCTGTTAAGTTGGAATATGCTTTCGCAGGTACCATATACATTCCGTAAACCGGAACTTATTCTCCTATATAGTACTCTCTTCATTCTTCTTCTTGGCGAAATTAACCTCAATAGTATAATTCAACGCCTCAACGCCAAAATACTTACAGTTTAATTTCTCCTCAACCTCTCTCACTAGCAAATTCAAGGTGTTATTGTCAATAAACCTACCAACCTTCACCTCGACAAAACTCGGCAAATCAATATAGCCAAAGTTTTTTCTGTACCTTTCATTGAACCCGTGTATTACTTCTCCAACTGTTGCCACTATACTTTACCTCCTC
>SCLI03000082.1_pt1 | contig 48911 bp, 43 predicted proteins | sample 7268041 | NCBI WGS metagenome assembly SCLI03 (sample SAMN10721081, study PRJNA514188) | viral metagenome | isolation source: depth-stratified mine tailings core A | place: China: Fankou Pb/Zn Mine tailings | collected 2017-10 | reverse complement strand
AACGCCTCAGCCGCGATGAACATAGAGGCAGGACTTTCTTCTGGTTCCATGAGGAGTGTCTGAGCCAGAAATGGTTTGAAGAACACACTAAGGTTGCGGTAGCAAACGCTGGACCGCGCTATACGCCAGAGCTAAACATCGAACTGCCTTTGGTCAGCGTTTTCGAGAGCTTGGGATACACGTCATGGTTCAATACCGAACTCAAGCGCATTTCCGGTGAGATCAGAAGAGCTCACGCACGAGTCGATAGAAGTAAGACCCTCGAAGAGATCGCCGACAAAGTGGATCTCCTGGGCGAAAGCATTGATCATATTCTCAGAATACTCGGCGACGTGGATGTTCCAGGAAGTCATCCCGCAGATTTCGAGGACCTGAAGCACCGTTTGACTCAAGCAACACAGATTGTTTGGGACTGTCAGAGCGTGCTGTATGAAGCATCCGAGAAGAAGAAACGCCTACTCTCTGGCGTTGTGGAAGGCCAGCAACACCGTCATTATGGTCCAACTGAGTTCGATCAGGCTAGACACGATTTCCGCGAACTGGGACGCGAACTCAGCCATTTAGCTGACTTCAACGATAGCAGTGAAGCACACCTCGCGAATAAGCCGGCATTCCTGCTGATCGGTGATGCTGGCACAGGCAAGACCCACCTGTTCTGCGATATAGCAGAGACTCGAGTCAAATCCGGTAAGCCAACGGTACTACTGCTGGGCGAGCAGTTCGTGGATCGTGAGCCTTGGTCACAGATCATTGACATGCTTGGTATGTCGTGTGGCAGAGAAGAATTCCTGGGTGCTCTCCAAGCTGCAGCGCAGGCCCAGGATGCCAGAGCATTGATACTGATCGACGCACTGAACGAAGGAGCGGGAAAAGCTCTCTGGAGCAAGTACCTAGCGGGCATACTGGCTAGCTTATCAAGATACCCTTGGATAGGCATAGCACTAAGTGTGCGTTCCTCTTATGAACGAGTTGTTATTCCGCCAGACCTTGTGCCGACGAAAATGGTGGCAAAGCAGCATCCTGGTTTTGCCGAGAACGAGTATCAGGCGGCAAGAACCTTCTTCGACCATTACCACATCGAGTATCCCAGTGTGCCGATCCTTTCTCCAGAGTTCCAAAACCCTCTGTTCCTGAAACTATTCTGCCAGGGGATGCAGAACAGAGGACTTACCAGAATTCCCCCGGGTTTGCACGGCATCACGGCGGTGTTCTCATTCTTTATTGAGTCTTTGAATGACAAGCTTCACCGGCCAGAGTATCTGGACTACGACCCGCATAAGAGGATAGTTCAAAGAGCGGTTGATGAGATAGTGCGCGCGATGTCAGAACGCCAAAGCATATGGTTGCCGTATGATGTGGCGGCGAGCGTCGTCGATGGACTACTTGCCAAGGGTAGTTATGAGAAATCTCTACTGAGACACCTGATCGCAGAAGGTCTTCTTTCCCTCGATATGGACTATGAACAAGGCAGCGAGCCAAGCGAGTGCGTCAGGTTTGCGTACGAACGATTCGCTGATCATATGCTAGTAGACCGGCTTCTTGATCAGCATCTTAGCGCCGACCATCCCGAGGAATCATTCCTTGGCGACGCACCACTGGGTGTGATCATCAAAGACGAAATAGCTGGCTGGATGAACCGCGGACTGATTGAGGCTCTGCTGATTCAGGTGCCTGAGCGGACAAACAGAGAGCTGATGGATGTCGCTCCACATTGTGCAGATATTCACTCTGTTAGAGAGTGTTTCGTGGAGAGTTTGGTCTGGCGAAAGCGGGATGCCTTTGGAGACAGCACTCTGCAGTATGTCAACGACCAAGTCCTGGTGTACCAAGATACTGCCGATCAGTTTCTCGATGCGCTGCTGACGGTGGCAATGGATCCAGAACACCCCTTCAACGCTGATTTCCTGGACAAGCAGTGGCAGCGACTACCAATGGCCGAACGAGACGCTTGGTGGTCGATATTCCTGCACAGGCAATACGATAACCGGACTGCTGCAGATAGGCTGGTAGACTGGGCGTGGTCGGCAGAAGACAAGAGTCACGTCCTAGATGAGTCAATTCGCCTGTGCGGTATTACCCTGATCTGGTTCCTGACTACATCGAATAGATTCCTGCGGGACAGGGCTACAAAAGCACTGGTTGCACTATTCACGCCCCGGATTGGTGACTTAAGGAAGCTCATGCCCAAGTTTCTTGGTGTAGATGATCCTTACGTTACTGAGAGGCTATTTGCAGTGGCATATGGATGTGCCATGCGGAGTTCCAACGGCGATGATGTTGCGAGGCTCGCTCAGGACGTATACGACTGGATTTTCAGCAACGGAATGCCGCCTCCACATATCCTACTCCGAGATTATGCCAGAGGAGTCATCGAGGTTGCTCTGCACCGGAACCTCGCCATTGATGTTGATTTGAAGAAGGTCCGGCCGCCGTACAAGAGTGAGTGGTTGGAGAAGAGTCCGACTGAAGATACCTTGGAAGCGTTCCACAAGATCGAGCGAGGTGCGCCGCGCCGGGAGCATTCCCGCTGGCGTCTTTATGAGTCAGTCATGGGATTTGGCGACTTCGCCCGCTATATCATCGGTACTAACGGTGGTGAAGGCAAGTGGTCATCACAGCGACTAGGTGAGCCTGATAGACCTTCTAGAAGAACATATCGGGCATTCGAGCATTCGCTGACTGCACGGCAGGAACGGGAGTGGAGAACATATCTCCGGCTGGCACAGAATGTCGTCGAGTTCAAGAAGTGGGATCAGGAACAGAGGAAGAAAGAACTCCGATATCCATTTACCGATGAGCAACTTGATGAGGTTCTTTCAGTTGCAAGGGAACACTTGTCTACGATCTTGGGCAAGAAAAAGACCAGTACCCTAAACGAGATGGTGCTGCCATACCTGGATCATCCAAATGATGCCGAAGATCATTTCGACTTGGCCGTTATGCAGCGCTGGATATTCCAGAGGGTAATCGAGCTTGGCTGGAGTGTTGACCTGTTCGGTGAATTCGACAGTAGTTCAATGGATGGCTGGGAATCAAGGCACCCAAGAACTGCGCGAAAGCCAGAACGCATTGGCAAGAAGTACCAATGGATAGCTTACCACGAACTCCTTGCACGGCTTTCGGACAACTTCAAATTCAAGGGCGATCTGATGTCCTATGATTGGGAGACGACGTACGATGGGCCGTGGCAACTATATTGCCGAGATATAGACCCATCTTCGCTGTTACGGATTACACCTCGTGAAGTATGGGGAACCCATAGCAATACTTGGTGGTTTCGGCCTGAGTTCAGCGCTTGGCCTGAGCCTGCCGACCAAGCCGCTTGGATCAAGGAAAACAAACTCCCCGCATTTCAGGAGTTGGTCGCCGTTTCCAATCCGGTTGATCGAACAGAGTGGTTCTGCTTGAATGCTTACTATCACTGGCAAGAGATCGCTCCTGCCGAGGAAGATCAATACGAGAAGCCGCATGCGCAGATCAGTGCATGGCTGGACAGCTACATCGTCAGAAAAGATGAAGTCAGCTATCTGTTCGATTGGCTGAATGACCGAGACATCGCTGATCGGTGGCATCCTGAACTGCATGATCTTCTACATGTGTTTGAGGGTGAGTTCTTTTGGTCATCAGCCTACCTCTATGAGAATGCAGAGCACGGCGGCCAGAAATGGATTCCTAGAAGCAAGCATGGATTGCCGAAGCCCGTTATGTTGCCCGGCGTAGCGTATCTGAACGAAGATGCCGGCTTCGATTGCTCCATAGACGATAACATTCACATCTATTATCCATCGAAGCAACTGGTCGAAAAGCTGGGGTTATCTTGGAGGGGGGAAGAGGGTCGCCTCTATGATTCCGCAGGACAGCTTGCAGCTGTTGATCCATCTGTCCGGGAGAAGGGGCCCGGTGCTCTTCTGGTTAGGCGAGACCTGCTGGAGAAGTATCTTCACGATAACGACCTCGATATGGTGTGGACCATTGGCGGGAGGAAGGACCTTATCGGTGGGAGCATGACGTCCGATACTTTCGAAGGTGCATTGGACGTCTCGGTCGTCTGCAAAGTTACTAATGGTGAGATTGAGCACATAACTCATACCAGGTTTCGCGGTTGATATCGCTTGTGACACGCTGTTGATCACCTTAATTGCACCGTCTCGCGCTGCTCCTCCCACAACAGCGGCATTGGCCGTCGCAGCTTCTCAATCGACATCCCATCCGGCTCACGACCATCTACAATCGCCTCGATAATGCCTGGAGCGAGGAACGTCAGTCTGATGAGTCGGGACACATAAGGAGCGGCGACGCCGAGATCATCCGCCATCTGGCGGATAGACATGTATCTACCTTCATCCAAGAGCTTCCTCCATCTAAAGCCACGGGCGATGGCTATGAGCATTGCGTTGCGGTACGCGATGCAGTGGCTATTCTCAAGTGCCTGTGAGTCCGATCCTTCCTGGGAGATGATCCGCTTGCGGCCACTGGTGCGCTTTAGGTTGAGCGGTATGTGGACCTTTGGGCCCTCCGGGGATTCTATAAGTTGCACTGCCATTCGTGTTTGTTGTTCTCCTTATTCTCTGAGTTCGCACGCGACTGAGTAGAGGCCGTCCGCGCGCAGCGTGATGTCGATGCCGCCTTCGGTGACAATCACTCGCTCAACCAGGGCGCGCATGATCCGGTATTGCTCCGCAGGGTAAAGCTCGTTCCACACCGGGTCAAGGGTGTTCAGAAGCCCGGCTACATCGTGTTCGGTCAGCGAGGTAATGGCAGGGTCGAGAGCGCTGGCGGCCTGAACCTGCATTGCCCGGAATGTCTGGGCGATGAGTTCGGGGGAGTGGAGGATCGTGCGCAGGTGATCCAGCACTGCATTCTCGATATCTCCAGCGGGAACGGTTCTTATGGGGCACGAGTCATAACCCAGCTTGGCGGCTGTGCCGCACACATAGTAGCGGTAGACCTTGCCGCGCCTCCTCGTATAACTATTGGTCATCGCCTTGCCGCAGTGACCGCAGCGGATCAGCTTGTGCAGAAGTGCATTGGTTTCGTGCGCCTGCTGGCGTCGCTGTCTGCCTTCGCCGGACTCAAGAACCTTCTGAACATCGTCCCAGAGCCTTTGATCGATAATCGCCTCGTGTTCGCCGGGGTATACTTCGCTCTCGTGCTCGACGAGGCCAAGGAATGTCTTGTTATTGAGCGCCCGGTACACGTGCTGAGCGGTCCACAAGCTGCCCTGGTGTTGTGTGCCTTTCTTTGTCGTCCAAGACTTGGTGGTGATACCCTTGGCGTTGAGTTCCCTGGCTATGCCGACGAGCGAGTTAGTTGACAGGTAGCGCCGGTATATCCAGCGGATGGTCTCGGCTTCTTTTTGGTTCACGACCAGCCGTTTGTTTGTATAGTCGACATCATATCCGTAGGCCGGAGTACCGCCCAGATACTTCCCGCGCCGCTTCGCCCCTGCTATCTTGTCACGAACGCGCTCTGAGGCAATGGCGCGTTCGAACTCGGCGAAGCTCAAGAGGATGTTTAATGTGAGCCTGCCCATCGCCGTGGTGGTGGAAAACTGCTGGGTGATCGACGTGAACGCGACCTCGTGCTGCTCGAAGAGTTCCATCAGCTTCGCGAAGTCGAGCAGCGAACGGGAGATGCGGTCTATCTTGTAGACGATGACCGCATCCACCCTCCCCTTCTCGATGTCGGCAATAAGCTTCTGCAGTGCGGGCCTGTCCATATTGCCGCCGCTGAAACCGCCATCATCGTATTGCTCGCGCAGGCAAACCCATCCCTCGTGCTTCTGGCTTGTGATGTATGCCTCGCACGCCTCGCGCTGTGCGTCGAGCGAGTTGAAGTCCATCTCCAGGCCCTTATCGGTGCTCTTGCGCGTATAGACGGCGCACCGAAGAGTCCGGACGGCCGGTGCATCTCTTGTTATCACTTCTTCCTCCTAACCGGCTTCAATCCGAAGAATGCAACGCCGCTTTGATGAGCGCCGGTGATCGCGGTGGCAATTGCCGAGAGGCTGCGATACTTACGACCTTCAAACTCGAAGCCGTCTCTGAGGGTGGTAACTTGGTAAGGCTTGCCGCGCCACTCACGCATAAGCACTGTCCCGACAACCGGGTGATCTTTTGCCACCTTCGGCTTGCGTTTCGATACTCCGACCGGCATCGCGTTCTCGTCGTATCCGTTCTCGACGAGCACCTCATCGAGCCGCCGCTCCACTCGCTCGGACAATCCTCCATAGGCGATCTCCTGCAAGCGATAAGCCAGACGTTTGATGACGAGGTCACGATTGTAGGCCGGAGGCTCCGTGCCATAAAGCGCCACATACATGGCCTTCAACTCGTCATATTTGAGATTGGGCAGGCTGGCGACCTGCTTCAGAACTGAGTCTGCCATTGTTGCTCCTCGATAGTGGTTCTTGATGACCATTCATCACTCACGGCGGCAACAAAAGCAAGTGCCCGTGGAGAGAATCTGCCCTGGTTTAGCACACCTTCTTCGTCTGAGTGATCTGGCGCATCTGAGCAAGCGTCTTGCCCCTGGTCCACTGGACGTGCGGTCGGTCGAGGATTGTCTTGAAGTCGCCGCCCCACTCGAGGCCGCATTCCCTGGCTATCTTGCCGAAGGTCGCCCAGGGACCGTTCCACGTGACTTTCCCATTGATGACAAAGGCATAATCGCCAGCGAGTCCATAATTGTGCCAACTGCTGCCGCCACGGGCGTTGGTCACCTTCTTGCCCGGTTTCGTTCTGCCGATGGCATAGAGGTGATTCTGCTCTTCAGTGGACCTGTAACCGCAGGTGAGAACTACCTTAATGCCGTTTGCGGCAAGCTTCTTCTCGAAGAGTTGGAGCTTTGCGTCGAACTCAGGATTCAGACCTTTGCGTGAGGCGCTCATCGGTTCTCACCTCTCGCACTCGGCTTTGGGAGAGAACCAGGTCCATTCTCAGAGAAAGGACTGGTATCTTCCATCTGTCGGCGTTTCGCGCGCAGAATCCCGACAGCGAGAATTTCAGCCACCTCAAATACGTGCTGTGATGTGGTAATAGGTTTGTGTCCTGTGGTGCTTTGCATGTCCTGATATCTCCTGATGCTGTCGTTGATGACAAGCTCGCCGTTCTCGGCTCAGGTAGATATATATCGGAACCGAAGGCAAAGTGTGGGCATGGAATGCAGGTTATTTTGAGGGTTGTTGGTGACATCGTGGTGACACAATAGATGCTCTGCATTCATGCAATGAACAATAATCGCTCCTGCAGAACAGGTAATATTACCTGCTAACCAGGCAGTCATACTGTGGAAAATTTGAAAGGTCTGGCCTCAAAAGGATAATAACGTCAAGGAGGGCGTATCAGGACGATGGCTGTCCCCAGTGTTAGACCCTTTTCCCACCCCGGCGATCTTAAGCTCGTTTCGCCGAAGCACCTGGCCCGCTTCCTTTCACTCTATACCGGCTTCCTGGAATCAAGAGGACTGAGCGTCTCGAGATCCGGCGTTGAGGTGAGCAACCTGGATTATACGGCCCTTGCCAATATCTTGATGACATCCGGCCCAGACACACCCCGTGAGCTGACCGACTCTCTGCAGTACGTGCGTGAAATGGCGACGCCGGAAGCCATGGACTACCTGCTGAGGGAAGCCGGAATACATGGGATTTCCATTGATGATCCCAATCTCTCACCGGCCGACCTGGCCGTCCAGGTATGGCTTCACGACAGGAGCATTCTGGAGCACGTATATGCGGAGCAGTTCCTGATAAGGCCCTGCGCGTTCGTCTACTTCCAGGAAGTGGACCGATGTGGCGCAGAGTTCAGGGGACTGTCTCAAAATATCATAAGGGCTTTGGAGGGCGATCTTGAAAAATGGTTCCGAAGAACAAAGCGCGGTCGAGACTGCCGTGTGTTTGTCTACCCTCGACAAGACGGCATCTGGTTCCTGGTATGGCACGGCGCGCCCTATAGACGGGAGGGGTGCATAGTGCATGGGACGTCATCATGCATATGCTACCGGCCGGAAAGATACGATGTAGTTATCTACCAGCCTGCGACTGGGGAATTGCAGATTGACGCCGACGCCATCGCGGAAAGGGAAACCTACCGCGAGTGTTTCGGACGCCATTTCTTTGGCGACGACCATCATTTCCCCGGCACGGCTATCTATACCCTGGGGCCTCTGAGAACAGACGGAGAGCGAGCGCTGGTCTGCTCGGATGTGGACGGGATGGAACTGGTAAGACTGTGCAGTATCGAGTTCATTATAGGCGGGCGGTTCAGAAGTATGGAGACAATAGAGGCGGATGACGTCTATGCCGCAATGAATGCCGGCGAGGTCATTATGCCGCACAACGCCAGACTGAGCGCGGGAGGATTCAGCATAAGGTTTTCCGACTCAAGAGTACCCAGGAAAGTATTCCTTCGTCCGTCCAATATGATCTGCTACCAGCGTGATAGCGACTGTGTCATGGTCGAGCCCTGGCTGCGACTGCGTGGGTTTATGTCGAACGGCCATCTGCTGCTCGTTCTGCTGTTGGGGCTTGTATGCCGCTGGTTTCATGACATCGATTCAGTCCTCTCCTACCTGCCCGACGGGATTGCCTGAAGCGGGTGTGCGATGACGCGAGTATGGGAGCGAGAACAATGAAGCAAAAGAGCTTCTGGTCGGCCTGCGAGATGTGTATCGGGCCTGCGACGGTAGAGCTTGAGTGGAAGCAGCTCGCGGGTGAGGAATACGCGGCGGCAAAGGTGTTCCTGAGACCGATGCAGGAGCTTGCAACACGTTATCCTTGTATGCGGTCGTACACGTGCGGATGCGACCATCGTGTCGTGATCCACAGCGACGATGACATAGTCGCGGTATGCGCGTGCAATCCACGGGCATGCGACACCTTCCGACTGGCGAAGTCTGACATCATAGTCTATGAACTGGATCGATCCGTGCTTTACAGGGCCATGGCAAAGACTCTGCCTCTTGAGATCAAGGTGGCGGAAATCCCGCATCTGCGCTGGACGACCCAGGTAGGTTTCTACAATCCACACAAGGGATCTCGGCTTCCTGTGTTTCTGACCATCCAGACCGAACCGGACAACTTCCGAAACGCAGTGCTCGACCTCCTGGCAAGGAATCGGGAGCCGTTTATACTTATGGCTCCTACCCACGATCTCTGCGAGTCGGATTGCACGGAACTGCTCGATAACAGGCGAGCAGTGTTTCTGGCGCTTTCCGATATCTTCAAGGTGGACGAGTCCGGTGCGTTCGTAGTCGATGATGCATGCGTGGAGACGATGGAAGCGCTCTGCCGGCGAGCGACAGGCGTCCAGGAACCGGATGACTTGCAGCCCGTCTGCAGAATACCGAGAAGCATATTCGACCAGGAAGAAGACTACCGGATCATCTGGTTTCATGGACAGAAGCTGGAAGCACTCAGCGATAGCCAGGCCGAGGTCGTGCGCATACTTCATGCCGCAGCCGAGAGAGGTCGTCCCGAAATGACCTTCGGCTCAATAGCCTGCCAGATGAAACACCCGCCGGATAAGATGAGCTATCTCTTCAGATATAATGACAGCCGCAAGGTGCTCGTGAAGCGAATCAAGGCAGACATCTATCGCCTTAATGTCTGATACCGGCCGTGTCTAGCTGTCTGCTCCAAAGCCCGATCAACTCCTCCTGATCGGGCTTATTCGTTACGCCCGAAATACGCCTCAATCACGTCCTCATTACGTCCACCATTCCCTTGTTCCGAGATACCATGCAAATGTCCGGCAGCTACAGCGTCATTGGGAGGCACGAGCACATTGGCCCAAGACCAGCCATCAATCACGGAAGCTCAGAAACGACTGCTTCAGTTGATGCAGGAGGTCCACTACGGGAAGATCGAGGACCTCGTCATCAGTAACGGCGAGCCGGTCATGGGGCTTACCGTCAGAGTGCTGCGTGATGTGAAGCTCAGCGGCGAGTGCAGCAAAAAGCCGATCATCCAGGACCGCGATTATCTGGACAAGCCTCAGATTGTGGAGATGCTGCGGCAGTTCCGCAGGCTCGGCGACGGCGTTGTGCAGTTAGTGGAAATCCACGATGGGCTGCCGTTTCGGATACATATCGCTGAGATGGTGCGGCTTTGATGTATGAATCGATGCGTATGGGCCAACGAGATCGACGAGTTTGCCTGCGAGATATACCGCAGGCACTGGAACGACGGAACGCTGTGCCAGGGAGATATCAGGGATGTGCTCAGTGAGCTTGACTCCGGGAATGCCGGGACAATCAACGTTGTTTGCGGAGGAGATCCCTGCCCTGCACGTTCCCTGGCCAGAGGGAATCGGCCGAGCAAACATCCCGATCTGTCCGGATACTTCCTTGCCGTGGTCGGGCGATTTCACCCTGGGTGGGTGGTCCGCGAGAATGTTTGTGTACCAGATATTGTCAACTTCGCTGCCGGGCTGGAGTTGCTCGGATACGGAGTCGCTGCTGTCGCGCTCGACGCTCGTGATTTCACAGGTCAGAGTCGGCGGCGGCAGTTCTGCATCGGCTGCCCTCCTGAGTTGCGCACCCGATGCGAGCGATCTGTATCTGACGCCGCAGATGGTCATGGGTTTGCTGCGTCGGGCGGTGAAGAGGAAGCGCCCATTGCAGCGTGTCTTACTGCGCACCCCAACAGGGTGGCTGCGGAAGATACTTACTGTTACGAGCCGGAGCGAGGGTTACGGATGCTCGATCCGGTCGAATGCGAGTCCCTGCAGGGGTTCCCCCGAGGCTGGACTGCTGGACTATCTCGCTCGCGCCGTAGAATCCTGCTCGGCAATGCAGTGAACGTGCTGGTTGCCAAGTGGCTGGCCGAGCGGATTATGGAGACAATCGGCGCGGAGTTCACGTTTGCTGAACTCTTCGCGGGCATAGGAGGGTTCCGGCTGGGATTTGAGCAGGCCGGGACCACATTCGTCCCCGGCTGACACGGTCAGAGGGGAATCACAACTGAATAAACGGTGATACAAAACACCAGATCAAATGACTGACCGCCAGGCGGAGGTCGTTGTGGGTGTCGCTTTTTGCGACATCGCAATGCCTCCGCCTTTTTGTGTGCGGCACCCACGGCGACCTCCTCGCAAATCGAGGAGGACAGAATGGGCAACAGCAACGATTTCGAGGATTTCGACTATGCAATCTATCTCATAAGCTACAAGGTCGGACGGATCATAGGCGTTCTGGGCTTCGCGTTCGACGACAAAGAAGACCTGGAACAGGACCTGATACTTCACCTCTTGGAGAACTGGTCGCAGTTCGACTCGCAGCGTGGGAGCGTGAAGACGTTCATCAACTGCGTCCTCGACAACCGCATACGCCAGATTATCGAGAGCAGGAAGACACAGAAGTCAGGCTTCGGGAAGTGGACCATCTCACTGGACGAGAAGATCGAGGGTGAGGATGGATGCGGTGTCATACGCATCGACGCCATAGATCGCGAAGAGTACATGCTTTGCACCGGCAGGCTTCGACGGTCTGCCTTTGATGAGTGCGACTTGCGCATAGCTGTAGAGCGTGTCATATCCCGGCTCTCACCTGAACTGAGAGAGCTGTGCGAGCGCCTGATGACACAGAACGTGACCGAGATATCCGAAGAGACCGGGATACCACGGCACAGGTTCTACCCGTCCATACGAAAGCTCCGGTGCATCTTCGAGGAAGCGGGCTTGAAGGACTGCCTGTAAAAAAATCCCTCACTTTCCCTTCGTTTCCGATAAATATCTAACCGGCTGGGGCCATTTGAGGTGAAGTCCCAGCCAAGGCGCGCCCTGCTCACCTTTGAATGTCACGAATGGAGGACCCAAATGGACCGTTTGGTCTACCGATACAACTTCGCAAAGCACATCCCGGTGGACGACATCGAGGACTCGCTCATGATCGCGGCGCTTGCCGCAGAAGCACTGCACGGCCGCGCAGCAATGAAACAGGACGCGTCATTCTGCCTCAACAAGAAGACCCGCGTTTGTATCATTGACGCAGAAACCCCGGTGGGCTGTGACATCGCGCGGATACTCACCACGTTTATCACCAAAGGCTACGGCGAGAGAGCTTTTACCGTGGAGCGGACCGAGGAGAACTCCGGCAACCGTCGTCTGCTCTGTGCCATAGGAGCGATGATACTGTGAGCGACCGCATTGTAACGACATACTCGATGTGGAACCTGTTTCGCAACTGCCGGAAGGCTTGCGACTGGCGATACGTCAATGAACTCGTGCCCATCAAGCGCGATCACAATCTGTCGTTCGGCTCGCTCATTCATGAGTGCTTGGAGAAATGGCATCGGCATCGTGACCTGTCGGTTGTTCTAGACCACATCGACAGGTCACTTCCAAGCAGGTCCAACGACGAGGGGCAGAAGGCTGACTGGCATCTTGCCACGGCGATGATGAGAAGCTATGCCGAGCGCTACCCGGTCGAGGATTTCGATGTGGTCTTTCTTGAGAAGACATTCGAGGGCAAGATCGTAAACCCAGCGACCGGTGCGATGTCACGTAGCTTCGTGCTCGCCGGAAAAGTGGACGGTATAGTCTGCATCGATGGCAGGTTCTATCTTCTTGAGCACAAGACCGCTTCGCAGATGGACGGCGATTATCTTGAGAAGCTGTGGACGGATTTCCAGATCACCCTGTACGCTCATTATGTCGAGCAGGTCTTTGGCATCAAGATCACCGGGATCATCTACAACATCCTCGTCAAGACTCGGCTTCAACAAAGCAAAGGCGAGACCGAAGCCGAGTTCGAGGCTCGTAGAGCGGAACTGCTCGCGAAGTCCAAGACCGGCAAGACAACAGCTACGCGCAAAATGCCGGAGTCTGACATCGACTTCCAGGAGCGGCTTATAGCCAAATATGCCGAGTCGGGGATGTTCCATCGTGAGACGCTCTACATCTCACGCGATCAGTTTGAGACCCTCCAGGCTGACCTCTGGGAACTCACACAGCAGTTCCTCGATTGTCGGCGGCGTGGGGTGTTCTACTCGAACACTTCCTACTGCTTCTTCTACCATCGCCCATGCGCTTACTTCACGCTGTGCCGTTCGGGCGGCAGCGAGAACGTGATCGAGAACTTCTATGAGCACAAAGTCCCTCATGAGGAGCTTCGTGAGGACGATGCCGGCGAAGAGCTTCCTGCATTCTGATTTGAGGAGAAACATAGAGATGCTTCTACCAACCCAAAAGACGCCGCCAAAGCAATCCCTGGCGGACCAGACCGTGCTCATATACGGGCCGACGAAGATAGGCAAGAGCGAGTGGTGCTCAAACGCCGACAGCGCGCTGTTCATCTCGACCGAGCCGGGACTCAATTCGCTTGAGGTGTATCAGGTGCCGGTGGCAACCTGGGACGAACTGCTTACGGTGTGCGCGGAGATTGCCGAGGGCAACCACGAGTTTAAGACCGTCATCATCGACACCGTGGATAACGCCTACAAGATGTGCTGTGAGTATGTCTGTAAGAAATTCGGCGCGGAGCATGAGTCGGATATCGGCTACGGCAAGGGCTATTCCATCACGAACAATGAGTTCCACCGGGTCATAACCAAGCTTGCGTTTCTGCCGTACGGACTATATCTCGTCTCGCACTCGCAGGAGATCGAGATAGAGACCCGTACCGGCAAGTACACGAAGATCGTCCCCACGCTGCCGGAAAAAGCCAGGAAGATCGTGCTTGGTCTCGTGGACATCATCCTCTACTGCGATATCGAGATAGCTCCCGGGCCGGATGGGAAGCAGGCAGCTCGCCGCGTAGTGCGGACAAAACCGCACGTCCACTACGAAGCCGGGGACAGGACAAAGCGACTGCCGGATGTCATCGATCTCGACTACGACAAGTTCGTGGAAGCCTACGAGCGCGGCCAGCAGAAAACTGACCCCAAAGCTGCGGCATAGGCGTCCGGCACAACAATCACAAAAAGGAGCAACAAGTAATGGACAGCGAGCATTATGAACACAGCGCCGAGGTCGAGGAGTTCGACCTGGCCCAACTGGACGATGAGTATGAGGAAGCACCTGTCGAGGAACGTGAGTTCGATGATGTCCCTGACGGAAAGTATCAGGTCAAGGTGGAAAAGGCCGAACTCACGCGCTCGCAGACATCGGGCAACCCTATGCTCAAATGGACTCTGAAGATTCTGGGGCCCAAATACGCGGGCCGCTTTCTGTGGCGCAACAACGTCATCACTCGGGACAGTCTGAAGTGGCTTAAGACCGACCTGCACACATGTGGAGTCGTCCTTACCAAGCTTTCCGAACTGCAGTCGAGGCTGGGCGATCTCTTGGACATCACTCTTGAGGTCACAAAACGGACGAAGGGCGAGAATGAGAGCATCTACATCAACCGCCGCATCGTGATCGACGAATCAACCAGAGAGGTCGAAGACTCGGCCCTGGCTCCGTTTTAGATGAACAGGGCTGTTGTAGTCGTCGATACGCGGGAGCAGGAGCCGTATTCGTTCGATCCGGAGCGCGTCGAGGTCGTTCGGCGTGCGCTGCCTGCCGGGGACTACTCGCTCCAGGGAATGGAGCACCTTGTCGCCGTCGAGCGCAAGAGTCTGGACGACTTCGCGCAGACCGTAATACGCAACCGCGAGCGGTTCAAGAAGGAACTGCTCGCGCTGCAGACTTGCGCGTCGGCTTGCGTGGTGGTCGAGGCGAGCTTCCAGGATGTTATCTCTGGCCGGTACAGCTCTGGCGCGCATCCCAACTCGGTCATTGGCTCCGCGCTCTCGATAATCGTCGACTACAACATCCCGGTCTTCTTCTGCTCCAACCGGCAAGCTGCTCGGCTGTTCGTCGAGGAGTATCTCGTGAAGTTCCACAGAAAGGTGACTCGATAATGCCTAGAACTGCCGCAGAGAGTGAGACGCGAATAAAGGGCCGGGTGGAGAGAGTCCATTTCTCCAGCCCGGCTTTCACGGCTGGAAAGCTCCGCGCGGAGTCGGGTGACATCATCCAGTTCGCCGGTCGCATATTCGCTCAGGAAGACGACCGCCTCGTTCTCTGCGGCAAGTGGACGACGCATCCCAAATACGGGCGGCAGCTTCAGGTAGCGAGCATGGAGTATGACCAAGACCTGGATGTCGAAGGGCTTGCCAACTACATCGCAAAGCACCCTGACATCAAGGGAATAGGCCCTGCGAAGGCCCGCGTCATCGCCGAACGGTTCGGCCGCGACTTCGAGCGGTTCCTGACCGAGGAGCCTAGCACAATCGCCCAGGCTGCGCATGTTCCACTGGAGACGATAGAACTTCTGCGGGACACATGGGTGGAGACCAGATCGGTAAACCAGGCGATGACTACTCTCTCGGCATTTGGCCTGACTCATCTTCAGGTGACGAGCCTCGTGAAGAAGTTCGGCAATGCTGCGATTGGAATGCTTCGAAGCGACCCGTATGCGATAGTGCGCCTGGTTCCCGGCTTCGGCTTCAAGCGGGTGGACAAGATTGCGCGAGAGAAGATGGGTGCGCCCAAGGAGCATCCCGGCAGGATCCGGGCATGCGTCATCTTCAGCGTGGAAGACGCGCTTGACCAGGGAGACTGCTGGATAGAGTACGAGCAGCTTGTGGACAAGGCGAACACGCTGCTTGTAATGGACTGCCTCGACAGCCGGGAGCGTATTGAGAAAGCACTCGATGGACTCATCGACGCCGGCGATCTGTCCTGCTACACAGTCGATAACCGCTTCCTAGTGGCCATGCCTGAGATCCGACGCATGGAAGAAGAGCTGGCGCAGGTGTTCAGGCAAGGCGCACGTCCGAATCCGCGCTTCCTGGAACTCGACGACGATGGAATGCGAAAGACCATCTCCAGTGCTGCAAGTGGGCTCAATCGGGATCAGTACAGGGCCGTCGCAACTGCGCTTAAGCACACTATCTCACTCGTGACCGGTGGAGCAGGAAGCGGCAAGACTTTCACGATATCGGCGCTGGTCGGCATCTGTCAGGAACATGGCCTCTCCGTTGTTCTGGCTGCCCCTACCGGCAAAGCGGCAAAACGGATGGAGGAAGTCGTCGGCATCGATGCGATGACTATCCACCGCCTGCTCGGATATGACGGCAGGAGCTTCGAGCGATCTGCCGACAGGCCAATCGATACCGACATCCTGATAGTCGACGAGGTCTCGATGGTCGATGTGCCGCTTGCTTGGCACTTGTTTCAGGCGATAGACCTCGAACGCACAGCAGTGGTGCTCGTAGGCGACCATAATCAGTTGCCTCCCGTGGGACCGGGCAACATTCTGCGAGACCTGATCCGCTCGAAATCGGTACCGGCCGTGATCCTTGAAGATGTCATCCGGCAGGCAGGTATCCTCAAGGAAAACAGCATCGCCATCCTCAAGGGTGAGGTCCGCAAGACCTCCGAGGAGATCAGAGATGGCCGGCGGCCCTGGTATGTCATCGACCAGTTCACCGATCCTGCCAAGGCTCAGGATTTCGTCCTTGAGCTTTTTGACAAGATTCTCAGTGAGCGGCTGGGTTTCAATATCATGAGTGATGTCCAAGTCCTCACGCCTACACACAAAGGGCCGCTCGGCACTCTGGAACTCAACATCAGGCTGCAGCAGCTTGTCCAGAAGAAGCTGTGGGATGTCGATGTGTTTCCTCCACAGTCGGGTCGTCGGCCGGATTTCCTCCTGCATGACAAGGTGATGCAGACGAAGAACAACTATGAGACCGAGGTCATGAACGGCGCGGTCGGTACTGTGGTCGACGTTGGCGAGGATGGGACCGTCTCAGTCCAATTCGAGGACACGACCGTTGAGATATCGAGTGACTCATCGGACCTCAAGAACCTACAGCTTGCCTATGCGCTCACGATCCACAAGTCACAGGGATCGGAGTTTCCATGCTCAATTGTCATCGTCCACAAGTCGCACTCATTCATGCATCACAGAAACCTGCTCTATACCGGCGTCACCCGTGCATCGAGGTCCGCGATCATCGTCGGGGACCGCTGGGGGATCGCCAACTGCGCGACGAAGCGCCAGGTCGATAAGCGCAACACATTTCTCTCTATCTTGCTTGGCGGCTAGCTCCGGAGGTCATACATGGCGGCGGAGCGGCCCGATAATGTAAAGCAGTACTACCACCTCATAACCGAGATAGACATCGGGCAGGTCGCCCGCGAGCTTTTGGGCGGGCGCATCGTTCAGGAGTCGGGTGCGACTCTGTACTGCGACTGCCCACACCACAAAAGCCAGTCCCATCGCTCTCTTCGGGTCTCAGTTGATAAGCAGTGCTGGTACTGTTTTGGCTGTGGTTTGGGCGGTGATGTTCTGCAGCTTGTCGAGTTTGTCCAGTCCGGATGTGTCACGTCGGGCCAGAGCGGACCTATGCCGGAATCTCACCGGCAGGCCCGCGACTACCTCGCCGAGAAGGTGGGCCTGCCGTCCCTTTCGAGCTATGGAATAAGTGAGGAGCGGATTGCTCAGACCGAGTCTGCTCGCGCATTCGAGTTGCGCGTCCAGAGTGCTCTCACGGAGACGGCGCGCTACTACCACGGCAGGCTCAAGGCTTCTCCAAAGGCGCTGGAGTGGCTCATCGGACACTACGGCGTATCCGAGGAAACCATAGACTCACTCCTGATCGGCTACTCACGCAACTCCGGTTGGAAAGACACCGAGGGCACCGAGTATCCGGGAGTCATCGCGCATCTTACAGGCTGTGATGATGCATACAGCCTGCGGGAGATCGCGGGCACGGGCGCATTCAATCTCACAAGCAACGACGATCTCGTTCCGGCTTTTGACAACAGGCTGGTCTTTCCCTACTGGAGCCGCGGACGTGTAGTGTTCATGATAGCCAGGAAGACCCCGTGGACGTCGGATAACGAGTGGGAACAGGCCAAGTACAAGAAGCTCAAGTGTCACGATGAACACTCCCGCAAGCATATCGCGCAATGCATAGATAACGGCTACCTTTACAACGAGGACTGCCTGCTCTCCAAGCCCGAGCGGATCGTCATCACCGAGGGCGTTACCGACTGCATATCTCTTATGCAGCATGGGTTTCCGACGATCTCCCCGGTCACGGTGCAGATAAAGGACGATGACTGGAAGCGGATCCTGCCGAAGCTCGCCGGTGTGAAGACCGTCTACATTTGTCAGGACAATGAGGTTTCCGAAGCCGGACTCAAGGGCGCCTTGAAGACTGCGCGACATCTTGCAGACAGCGGCATAGAGACGCGCCTGGTCGTTCTGCCTCTCGAGGACAGGCATACCGCGGCGCGGCAGGAGTTGCGTGACCGCTTCAGTCTGGATATCGCTGTCGATTCCAAAGAACTCTCCAAACGCCTCGCCGGTCTCGATCCTGTCGATAAGAAGCAGGCCGAGGAGCTGCTTGGCCGGGCGAAGACAGATGTCAACGAGTACTTCGCCTCCGGCCATAGCGGGCAGGATTTTGAGGCGCTGCTCTCGTCTGCTGTTACTCCGCTTGAATACAGCATCGACCGGATACCCCAGGATGCGCCGGACCAGGAGAGAAACAGGCTTCTTGAACCGGTGCTGGAGGAAATCGCCGAGCAGGGGCCGCTCGAACAGACGCGCCTTTTGAAGCTTCTACAGGAAAGGTGCAAATCGCGCCTTTCACTCGCCGTTCTTAAGGAACAGGTTCGCACGATACAAAAAGAGCAGCGTACGAAGCTGCGGGAGAAGCGACAGCGCGAGAAACGGGTAAGCGACGCTCCGGCCGGTTCCTGCCGTGCATGCGTGGAGCAGATACTCCTCGATACCGAGGCGGACTCAGGCACCGCCGATTATACCAAGGCCGCCGAGGCCGCGTACAACTGGTTTGTCTCCAACGGCGCACGGTTCTTTCGGACGCGGCAGGGTGACCCGTTCATGTTCTTCAATGATGAGCTGCTCTGGATGGACTCAAGCGACCGTGCAAGAAAGCGCCTGTATTCGGCGATGGTCTATCAGCACACCGGTCTGGTTCAGGCGGCTTATGGTGGCAGGGTCTTTATAGAAGTGCTTGCGAATCTTGCTACTCAGCACGGCGAGGTGCGCGATCATTTTTCATGGCTCCACACGAATGTTGCCGGCCATACTGTTTACTTCAACCTCAACAACGAGCGGCATGAGATCGCCAGAATAACTCCCGATGGCGTTGAGATAATCAAGAACGGCAGCAATACGGACGGCATAATCTTGGAATCGTCCGGCAAGATAGAACCTATCCAGTTTCTGGCCGACGCCGATGAGGCGGAAGCAGACAAGCTCGTCATCGATCTTATCCTGGACAATCTGGCGTGTTCGCCTGAGAACAGGTTCCTGATATGGGCGTGGCTTTCGTGTTTTCTGCTGATGGACTTCGCCGGGACAAGACCTATGACCCGCTTTGAGGGAAGCTCCGCGTCCGGAAAGACCACCGCCGCAAAGCTCATTACAACGCTTCTCTATGGCCAGCCTCAGCAGAAGAAGAGCACTGACGCCGCCAACTACTCCGACGGAGCCAAGAACCCGCTCATCGCCCTTGATAATGTCGAGACCAACGATCTGACCGAAGAGCTAGTGAATTTCATGCTCACGAGCATTACCGGTATCGCCAAGGAAAAGCGAAAGAGCGGCACCGACACCGATACTGTAGTCGAGAGGACGAAGTGCTTGGTGAATACCACGGGCATAGAGCCGCTAAAGGGCGAACTGACGGAGACTCTGTCCCGAACGTTCATCATCCGGTTCAATATGGAAGAGAGCATCAATGATTGCTTCCTCGAAGCCCAGGTACTCGCGCAGATTCGACAGCGTCGCGACCTGCTCCTTTCAGTGATGATGAAGCGCACAAGCCACGTGCTCGCTATGCTCAAAGACCAGTCCCAGGGGCGGGTAATGACGTTACTGCACAGTCGGTTGGGCAGGCACGGCAAACATCGCTGCAATGACTACCTGAGCCTGATGTATCTGACTCTGTTCGCCGGGAAGGACGACTCGGAAGTTGAGAGCGCGACCGCCGACATCCAGCCGCAGTTTCTAAAGATGGTACAGGCTTTGAACGATGAGACCGATTACTGCGCGCGGGAGTCCAACCCCATAGCCACGGCGCTTGCCGGGCTGTTCAGGGCTTACGCAAATGCGCTCAAGGCCGATGAGGAATACGTCGGCATGTACCCCAACCGAACAAACAAGGCCACCTTCTCTGAACGTTATCAGATAGAGATGGCAGATGTGGACAGGATCGATGGCGCACTTGCGCGCGAGCTCTTCATTGCTCTGAAGCGAGTGGCAAGAGAATACAGCCTCTCTTTCAATATGAACTCGGTGCAGCAGTTCGCCCAGCGCTTTGCTAACGATATGGAGATCGTTCGCGCGGCTGGCTTTGAGATAACCATAAACAACCATCCTCACCGTATCCGCACCTACGATATTACCTGCCTCGACGAGAAAGACTAAGCACCCTTTCACCCAAAATACGGTAGGTCATGAAAGGCTTTCCAGGCTACCTTTACCCCATCGAATTCCGTGAGTTTACGCTCGATTTGGCCCTTAGAACGGGTGCCGGGTGAAAGGGTGAAAGGTTTTCCAGGAAATGCGTCTACTACTATCTACATGTAGAAATTCATATATTTCCTCATGCATGTGTGTCCATGCGTATGCGTGTTTCTCTTCGGGCGCACATGAGGATATATACTACATTACCTTTCACCCTTTCACCTTCAGTACAAGTAAAGTAAGTAATATGAGCTTAAAACAGCCGTTTTGGACCATGTGAAAGGGTCCGGGTGAAGCTCGATACGGGGGTAATGAGCCTATCACCTTTTCACCACGCGAAAAAAGGTCCCACACTTCGAGGCCGAATCCGATATATATCCTACTGTCGGCGGCTGCAAGGGAGCGACTCGGATGAGTATGTGGGATACGATGCTGGAATACACCTCGGAGAAACAGACTGGCGCGCCTATACAAGAAGCGCCGGAATCTGACGAGAGTATCTATAAGGCGGACATCCTGTTCGTCGCAACCAACCTCGACTCCTGGGAAGCTGACGACGTCCGGTTCGGATACGAAGTCATGCTCGATGTCTGCTACCGCCAGCTCGACGCTTCCTACTACGCATATCTTCGCCACAAGATGACTCAGGCCAAAGAGCGCCACGATTCAGGCAAGATGAAACCCCAGGTCTACGAAGAACTGCGAACTCGCTTCAACACAATCCACGAATGGGCCGCAACTCACATCGGCGAGAAAGCTCTTCGCCAGGCTATGCAGACCGCGAGCGTGAAGTCCTATGTCCCTCCGTCCGAACAGACATTCACCGCTTATCGAAAAGCACAAGAAGGTTCTCCACAGTCAGACCAGGCACGCAAGCTGGAACACGCACTCGCCACCCGGGGCTACGCCTGCATCATGTCCGCGATCATCAAGGACATTGTGATATTCGTTCGCGACGATTCGGTCGTCGTGCCGGACAAGTGGGCTGACAAGGTCCGGTTCACGATGGACGAGCTTGCTCTGATGGTCGGCTCCAGCCCGGAAGCCGTGAAGCAGATTTACGAGGTAAAACGGGTGTTCGGTGGAAAGGTTGTGCCCTCGGATGATGACCCGTTCGGAGCCGGTATGACAGGACCAGTGCCGGTTGCTGCTGATCAGCGGTCGCTGTTTACGGCCGCGACAGGCACAAAATGAGGCGCGAAACGCCTCTCCCGCCCAACTCCGACTTGCCGTAACAACGTAAGCGATAGGAACACATTGATGACCAACGACGAGCAAATCGAACAGACTGAAACTACTGAAATTGAGGTCGGCGTCAGAGACCGCGATGGAATGGACCGCTGGAAGAGAAACGCCGAGCCTGTGAACAAGGGCGGCGCTCCGCAGGGCAACACCAATGCGCTGAAGCACGGCATCTATGCGGACCGGTTCCTCACGCCGGAGGAGAAGCCCATCTTCGATGCCATTATCGAGCAGCTTCACGAGGACTTCGTGTTCAACAAAAGCTCCGACTTCATCCAGGTGGAACTTGTGGCGGTCTACTTCTTGAAGTTGGGGCGCGCTCAGGAAGCCGGAGACTGGGAAGCTGCCGAGAGGCTTGACCGCATGATCCGCTGCCACATGAAGGACCTGAAGACGACTAAGATCACCCGTGAGGGCACTGAGCCTTCTGAGTCACAAACTACACCGGCTGAGTGGGCCACCGCGCTCCTTGAGAAGCTCGCGGCGGCTGAAAAGAAGGCTGAGTCTGAGGCAGAACCGGAGAAAACGCAGAAATGAGTTCAGATAACACCGGCGCGGCCCTGGGAAATCGACGGAATCCACGCGTGGATTTCAGACCGATCAGGAGTCGGAGTTCAGATAATACCTGTTATCTGCGATGCAAACTGCCTGGGATGGCCTCACGCAACAATGCCTGCGGGAAATGACGCTGGGGAGGGTCGACGAGTGTTCTTTTCCCCAGCGTCGCGAAGGTCATGATCGCTCTATAGCATCTTCGAGCGCGTTGTCTACGAGGTGGGTGTAGATTTCCGTCGTGGCGATGTCGAGGTGGCCGAGGGCGCGCTTTACAAGCAGCAGATCAGAGGTGGACGCATAGAGGTGTGTTGCGAACGTGTGCCGCAGTCCATGCGGCGTTATGTTCTTCGGGATGCCTGCCTTGTCGAGCCAGTAAGCGAGACGCTGGGCAATCTGCCTGCAGCAAAGCCTGGTCCCACGAGACGAGATGAACAAGGCGGGGGTGTCGGACCCTACCAGTCGGCGTCGCTCCTTGAGGTAGCTTCGCAGCAGTGCTCGCAGGGAGGACTTTAGGAACTTGACCTGTGGAATCCCGCCCTTGCCCATGATTTGGATGTGCTTGCCATCGAGGTCGACGTCATCGATATTAAGGCTCACCAGTTCCGCGATGCGAATGCCTGTTCCGAGGAACAACTCGAAGATGACACGGTCTCTGCGGGCAAGCGGGTTCGAGCGATCATGCATCTCCTTGAGGAGGCCACGCTTCTCGGACTCGGTGAGGAACTTCGGGGGCTTGCGCGGCAGGCGTTTCGTGGTCACGGAGATCGCCGGACTGGACTGGATCAGGCCGGTCTGCGTAGCCCAGGAAAGGAACGAGCGTAGCGCGGCTTTCTGACGATACATTGTTGCAGCCGACTTGGGTAAGCCGTTCTCGGAACATGCGACCGAGGGATCGGTGAGCGCGGAATCAATCATCGCCGGAGTGATATCGCGGATGTCGATATCCGACAGCGCGCGGGCAAAGCAGCGCAGGTCGCGCATGTAAGCGGAGACGGTAAGCTCCGAGCGACCTTGCGCTCGGAGCCTTATCGCGAATCGGTTCACCGATTGCTCAAGACCACCATCAGGCGGCTGCGTTAGCCGGATCAGGTTCGGCACTTTCCACCTCCGATGTGGTCTTGAGGCTGCGGCCCATGGGGGTGTCTTTCGGCAGCGGGAGCTTGGCGATGTAGCCCTGCTCCTTTGCCCAAACGAGGAACGTGCGGAAGACGCGGACGGTCTTCTTGACCGTGATCTCCGACCGGTCCTTGTCACCGTGCATCTTGAGGAGCGCGTCTGACTTGAGGAAACCGGAGACGTGCGGGATGAGGATCGAGCCGAGCTTCTTCTCCGGCCCGAAGTAAGCTTCGATCTGCTCAAAATCCTTGGAGTAGGTATAGATTGTGCGTTCGCTCTTGCCCTGGCTCTTGAGGTATTCGATGTGTTCCTCAATGGCCTCGTGCAGTGTCTTTTGTTCCATTTCACTACCTCCAGTGGTTGTGTTTAGCATTCACATTCACGCTCAGGTTGCGTGTGAAGTCAAGGGTTCTTGCCTCGAATGTGCGAGGAAATGCGGAGGAAAAACGATTGGTTGACGTAACGTCAGAGGAAGAGAGGCTGGGAGTATCTCTGCGGGACCCGGTGTTGTGGGGAGAGAAGTATCTCCGCGACCGGGATGGCTCCGCGCGCAGCTATTGGCCGCACCAGATCGATGACCTGAAATGCGAGCAGAGAAACATCATCCATCTCGACGGAAGGGATTCGGGCAAGTCGATATCGCTCATAACAGATGCGCTGCACTTCGCTTTCACGACTCGTGGCGGCCAGGGACTCATCGCCGCTCCGCACCAGGGACACCTCGATACCCTTATCGAGGAGATAGAGTTCCAACTCGACTCCAATTCCGAGCTTATGCGGAGCATCGCCCTCACGAAGTACGGCAAGCCCAAGATAACCCGAAAGCCTTACTTCAGGCTGGAGTTCACCAACGGCGCGATCCTCTACTTCCGTCCGGCCGGGGCTTACGGCGATGCGTTCAGGTCGCTGCATGTCGAGCGGGTCTGGGTCGATGAGGGCGCGTGGCTCACGGAGAAGGCATGGAAAGCGCTGCGGCAGTGTCTCAAGGCCGGAGGACGCTTGCGCATCTACTCGACCCCGAACGGCCTGCGGAACACTACTTACTACCGCCTGACGATGTCGCCGCAGTTCGAGGTGTTCAGATGGCCGTCGTGGATTAACCCGGACTGGAGCGAAGAACGTGAGAGGGAGCTTCTTGAGTTCTACGGCGGGCGCGACACTGCGGGCTGGCAGCACGAGGTCGCCGGCGAACACGGCAAGCCATCTTATGGCGCGTTCAACGTCGAGCACTTGAACCTCTGCCGCCAGGAGATGCCGGAGTATCAGAGAGTCGCGATATGCGGCGATGACATGCGCGACTGCGCGACCGAAGAGGAGTCTTACGACCGGCTGGAGATGCTTCTGAACCTGATGCCTCAGACTGGCATGTTCTGGATAGGCGGCGACCTGGGCTATACCAACGATCCGACGGAGATCGTGGTGTTCCAGGAGATAGAGGTCGGGGATCGCTCGGTCGTAAAGCTCGTGCTGCGAATCCACCTGGAGCACGTCTCATACCCGCACATCGCTCAGACGATATCCCTACTGGAAAGATACTTTACACCGGTCGGGATCGGCGTCGATAACGGCGGCAATGGTCTGGCCGTGGTGCAGGAGTTGCTTACACTGGACAAGTACAAGCAGCTTCAGCTTGAAGGTAGGCTCTACGGATACGACTTCGGCGGTATGACGACGCTTGCCGTCCGAGACGGTCGAGAGGTCAAGAAGCGAACGAAAGAGCTTATGACAAGCCTCATCTCGGGACCGCTGCAGCGCAGGCAGATGATACTGCCTGCCGACGATCTGGAGATAGAGGACCAGTTCACCACTCACACCTACACACTCTCGAACGGCAACGTCATCTACTCCAAGGGCAACGACCACATCATCGACGCCGTGCGCTGCGCCATGCTCGTGCGGGAGCAGAGGAGCCTGGACCAGATCACCGAGGAGACGGTATGTGTAATGCCAGTGCTGACGGATCCTATCTTCTTTTAGAAGCAAGATAAATTGACAAAACGTCCGATGAGCCGTTCCTCTGTGTAGTATATAGAAATGTTATGAAACCACAATCGCATAAGCGCCGCGCGCTGTCCTGTTGTGGGGAAATCGCTGGGCGCGTTGACACAAGGAGGAACAGATGCCTGAGCTATTGCCATTGGACTTACGACCACCAGCACGCTGGCAATGTTGGGAGGACTTCTGCCAAGTCTTCTACCGTCATAAACACCCAGACGCGATTGTCCAGCCATCAGGGAGGAGCGGACAAAAGCAACACGGAGTTGACGTCTATGTCCAGTTTCCCCACGGAAACGAATTGATCGGCATTGCCTGCAGGCATGTAAAGAAGCTCAAACCTGCGGAGATCGCCGATGAGTATGAGCAGTCAAGAGGTTTCATGCCACCATTGACTTCATTCGTTATGTTCACCACTGCACCCCGTGACACGAAAGCTCAGTGCAAAGCGATAGAACTGACTCAGAGGGGCCCTTATCCGTGTCTGCTGATGTCCTGGGACGATATCAAAGACGAGCTTTGGAAAATGCCCCAGGCTATCCACCAGTTATACCCAGAGCTTCGCATAGTGAAGGTCCACAAGATCGCGGGCACAACTGTGGAGATTGACCTGCTCGATGGCCACCTCGAACTTCTCATTGCGAAGATCAGAGGCAGCGGCTTCAATTCTACGGAACGCCTGTTCATTGCGAACCGAAGGAATCGAAAGTGCGTTGAGATGGATGCATCTCAGGGCTATAGCACTGATCAATTGAGTAAGATAATGTCACCTCGCAAGGCTTCGCAGATCGCGCGATGGCTGAGTTCGGAACGCGATTTGGATGCATTCCTGGACAGCGACGGCAAGTACGTGACTTATTGGGTGGATGAATCCGAAGAAGAGGAATAAGCGAGGTGACCGGCTCCTTCTAGCTCTCCGGCAACCCCGACTCCGCAAGCGCTAGAAGAGTCGAGAGTGAAATGCGCAGGGCCCTGGATATGACGATCATCTCGGAAAGCTCCAGATCGTTCTTGCCGTCTTCCACGAATGCCACGTAATCGGTGTCTACTCCAATGATACGGGCGAGCTTATCGCGGCTGTATCCAAGCTTCTCCCGCCTTGCCGTAATTGCCTGCCCCAATGCTCCTTGATACTCTACCGGGTCTTTCATTGCCTGTTTTCCCCTTTGCTATGTCTTCGCCGAAGCGTGGGGTGCATTCTTGCTCTGTTTACGGGTGGAAGTCAAGGCGGCTGTTGGGTATTCCGTGAGAGAGTTCGGTGTGAGAGTCGGGAACCTGAGCAGTCGCGCGGTGTAGGCAAACGTGGAGCGTTGTGGCGGCAATGGAGGCGGTGGTCGGACTACAGGGACTGATGTCCTATACGAGATGCTGAAGCAGAGTTGTTCTGTGGTGACTGCCTGAGCATCACTGCAAGAAATGCCTTCACAACCGCCGGGTGGAGTTGTGTTCCTGTCCGTCGCCGGATGTCATCCACTGCGTTATCTAACTCCGCACATTCGGCATCGCCGTGTGTGGATGTGTCGAAGTGCTCGGCGACAACCAGGATTGCCGCCTCGACGGGAACCTTCGCCATTGCAAGGGAGGCAAGGCAGCTTACCCCATTATGCCAGGTATGATGGTGTCGAATCCAGTCGGCGGTCTCGCTGAGGATGGGCAGGCGGCTTACCAGATTGGCCCCCTTCGCCACATGCCAGCGGTCGTCCACAAGATCGTCCTTGATGTGTTTGCCGATGTCGTGCAGATAGCCTGCCGCTCGGATCAGAGCGATCTTTCTTGCGGAAAACCTCATCTCCCCGGCAAGGGCAGCGGAAAGCTCAGCCACCCGCTCAGCATGCTTGCGCTCTGCCGAACCGTATGTGTTGAGTGCGAGCGTTACGATTGCGTCAAGGTAGGCAGCCCTCCAAGCGCACCAGCGTGACCACAAACGTAACGCGGCAAACATGCATACAGGCAAGCCGATCACCAGTATGCCGACGAGTCCGATCCATGCATACATCCACAATGCCGCGAGGACTGCCAGTAGTGTGACGTGCTGCTCGAACCTGTTCCTGGTCTTCATGGCTCTTCTCCTTCTCGCAACAATCCCGTGGTTGCGCGGTTTTTATCAGTTTTTCACTGTCATGATGTTTATGCCACGGGTGGTGCTACTTAAATGATGCGACATATACCAGTATTCACACTGGGGCGGACTCGATTTTCGCAGAATCCCTCGAACGCATCAGAACCTCCAGTAAGCTCTCTACCGCGTGTTTGCTCGCGAGGGTGTTGCTTCGCATAAGTAGCGTCGAATCGCCAGCGTGACCTCGGCAAAATAGTTCCATCACTTCGACACCGGTTCCGGTAAATATTGAAGCGGCAGAGCTTGCTGCGGCATGCTCGGCAGGATACTCTTCGCAGAGACATGAGGCGGACGTGGAAAGCGACAGTCGAAGATCACGAACAAGGAAATCCTCCAGCCAGGCAGCAATACCGGACGAACACGCCGATGCGCAAACCACCGGCTTAATCGTCGCGCCTATGGCGACTGCGGCCGCGCTGGATTCGGCGGCGTTCGCCTCGGTAAATGCAACCGATGATGCCATTCCAAAGACCTGGGAAGAGCGCGCCAAGAAAGCCTGGGAGTACTACGTCGAGGAGCCGCTGGTTAAGAACTGCGTTAACTCCTGGCGGACCTTCGCCGTCGGAGACGAGATAAAGATCACCAGCGACGATGATGCCGTTAAGCAGGAGGCTAACGATCTTGCCGACAGGCTCGATGTCTCCGAGTTCGTGAAGGATATGATCCTGCAGCTCCTGGCGAAAGGCGATGCGGTAGGCTTCAAGCGATACACTAAAGACGGCAAGGACATCGAGGAAGTCACCTGTGTGAACCCGGTCTCGGTCAAGGTAAAGTATGCGCAGGGGCAACTCGTCGAGGTGCAGCAGTTCCCGGAAGACAGCCCGACCGCCGGCGACGGCCTGAAACTGCCCGTTGAACAGACACTGCATCTGAAGTGGGACGCTCCTTCGTTTTCCCCTCGCGGCAATTCCCTCGTCCTCCCAGCATTCGAGTCAATTGAGCTTCTTCGGGACTATCGGCGCGCGGAGAAGGCAATCGCAAAACGCTGGGCTACACCGTTCAGGCTCATCAAGGTCGGCGGCGCATTCGGCCAGAAGATGGTGATGCCCGACCAGAAGATGCTCGAACAGACACGCGACATGGTCAACAAGATGGACATGAAGAGCGGTCTGGTCGTGCCTTTCTACGTGACCGTCGAGACTCATGGCACCGAAGGCCAGGTTCTCAATGTCGAGGAGAAGGTCAAAGAGGTCAAGGAAGACATCGTCGTCGCTCTCGGTCTCTCCCGGTCACTCGTTGCAGGCGACGGTCCCAACTTCGCAACGGCATCGGTCTCGATGCAGAAGATGCTCATCATGATCCGGGAGATAAAGCATGCCGCGCGCACCATCCTCGACTGGATATACAACGACTGGCTGGAGATAAGTGGACATCAGGATAAGGGCATCCAGTTCGTCTTCAATGACCTCGATCCGACCGACGCGGTAGACTTCAAGAAGCTCCTCATCGAACTGTACGACCGCAAACTCATAAGCCGCTCAAGCCTGCAACTCAAGATGGACCTTGACCCGGACACCGAGACGGCGAACCGGCAGCATGAGGGCAAGTCGGTCGATCTCTTGGATGAGAAGCAGGTCAAGCCCATCGTTGACATGGTCGTGGCCGGGATAATGAGCATCGAGACGGCGCAGCAGATGCTTGGTCTCGATCCGGCTAAGAACCGACCAGGCGGTCAGACGGCGGCAGGACTGTATTCCAGCGCGGACGTCGGCGAGATGTGTGACTCGTGCGCTTTTTTCGGCGAAGAGCGGAACCGGTGCGGAGTCACCCAGGCTGAGACCACCTTCGACTCTCCAGCATGCCGCTTCTTCGAACACAAGAGAGTCTGAGGGCGCAAGCAATGCAAGCATCCATGTGCGCCATCGCGTCGGACACGACGTCTCAAGTTCAGGCGATCCGCGAAGCCACACTGAAGAGCCTCGTTGCCCGCGACCTCTACTCCGAGCAGGTCGCCCACCAACTCACACAGTCTTTGAAGTCTGCACAGACACAGGTCCACACGACTCTGCTCGGTTACAAGAGCATCGGCTCGCTGCCGGATAACAAGCTCGCGGCCTTGAAGGGTCTTGAGAAGCTGGATGCCGACATACGCGAGACTCTGCGCGCCATCCGCAAGGAGCACACATTGATGTTCCGCAATGCTTCTCGCGCGGGGTTCAGATCAGGCGTCTACCGTGGCATCGAGGAGTTCGCCGCCGCGCAGATGCCGTTTTACAGAAACCTGACGCCGGATGGGATTGATAAGCTCACCACATCGGTCTTCACCCTCATCGATACCGACGCGCTCGACTTCATGACCAACTACAACCTGGTGCTTGTAGGCGATGTGCACCGGGAGCTTTTAGACGGCATCAAGCGGACGATCCTCTCCGGTATCGCCACGGGCAAAGGAGCCGATGACATCGTCCGCGATCTCGGCAAGGTCATCGAGGACAAGGAGTCGTTCCGCAATGCGGGAAGCAAGGTGTTTTCCAAGGCGCAATACCGGATGGAGATGATCGCCCGCACCGAAGTCCTGCGCGCGCACAGCCAGGGCCGCATCAAGTTCCACCAGCAGGTCGGGATCCAGCAGCTCGAATGGATGACGATGGAAGACGAGCGGATGTGTCCGGTCTGCGGCGGTCTCGACGGCAAGGTCTTCGATACCGACCGCTTCCCCAATCAGCCGTACCATCCGTACTGTCGTTGTTCTTCGGTGGTTGCGTGGCCGCTCGTGATCTGCGGCGGTGATCTGGGCGCGACTGCTGCAGGTGAGAAGTCCGCATGTATCCTTCCTCCGCAGGCGATCCATGAACAGGCAAAGCAGAAGATTGAGGAAGAGAAGAAGCTCAAAGGCGCGTTCGAGTCCGGTCAGATCGCGGACCTCGGCACCCTCACCGTGAAGCAGCTTCAGACTCTTGCGAAGCAGAACGGCATCGCAGTTGCCCGTACCAAGTCAGACTTCATCAAGCTCCTCGACCAGGCAGAGCCGGGAGTCCACCATGGCGATCTCTCCGGTTCGGCGCTTCAGGCGAAGATAAAGCAACACAACATCGCCGCGTTGCGAAGCAAGGACGAACTCGCAAAGCTGCTTGCTGATAAGCAGGCGGCGATCAAGCAGGCAAAGGCCCTGGAGGACGCCGCGAAGAACGCTACGCCTCAGACCGATCTGTCCGGCCTCACGATGGTCCAGCTCAAGGACATGGCCAAGCAGCACGGTGTGTCGTTGAACCTCACGAAATCCGAAGTCATTGATATGCTCGATGGTCTTGAGCCGGGAGTTGACCACTCCGGTCTTGGCGGTAAGTCCCTGATCGCCGCCAAGCAAAAGCATGGCATTCCGCCGCTGAAGAACAAAGAGCAGCTCGTCAAGGCACTGGAGAAGTCCGCAGGTCAGCAGATGGCCGAGCAGTCCAAGCAGCAGGCTCTGGATGCGGCAAAGCAGGAGGCGCTCAAGAAGGCTGAGCAAACTCTCAAGGACGCCACATCGCAGATAGTCATGCCATCCTCTCCAGCACAGTACTCCTCGTTCCTCGATTCAGTAAAGGCCGCTGAAGCGGAACTGACAAAGGATTCCGGGCTGCCCGGGTCGGTGCTTCAAGAACACGCCAAGGGGATCGCGCTCAAGAAGCATACGTTCCAACAGCAGATCTCGGCGATGAAGTCCGGGGAGCTGAAGGACCTGGCGAAGCAGACAAAGGTCAAGCACTGGCAGTGGGCATCGAAAGATGAACTGGTCGCTTTGTTCACGGAGACGGACACCGCGAAAGTATCGGCAGCCCAGGCAGGTATTAAGGCAAAGCATGCCAAGTGGGCTGAGAAGCATCTGGCAAAGCCTGGCAAGGCGGCACAACCTGTGGCCAAGCCCGCAGTGCCGAAGACACACACAGAACCTGTCACAAGCGGGATCTCGAACACATTCACGAAGAAGACCTCTGAATTTGATGTGGCTGATGCGGCGTGGAGTGAGAAAGGAAAGCCTGAGAAGTTCACGTATGTCGGCAAGGCCAAAGTCGGCGGGGCGCATGAGAAGGAGTTCTGGCTGGACGAGAACGGCGACAAGTGGCTCTTCAAGCCGGTCGGCAAAGGATCAGATGATTTCATAGCACATGGAGAGGAAGCGGCCTACAAGATCGGCAGGCTTATCGACCCGGACGCAATTGAGGTCAGGACAATCCGGCTCAACAACCGCACTGGTTCTATCCAGAAGTGGAAAACAGGTCTTGCCAAAGAAAACGACTTCTCTGCAGTCGATGTCACCAGCCTGACTGCGGATGAGATCGTTCAAGTCCAGCGCGAGCATGTGATCGACTGGCTGCTCTCTAACCATGACGGTCATGCGAAGCAGTTCCTGCGGGCGAAGAACGGTAAGGTCCATGGGATAGACAAGGGCCAGCTCTTCAAATTTCTGGGCGAGGACAGACTCGCCATCGACTATCATCCGAACGGAGCATGCGGGGAGAGCGAGCCGTTTTACAACACGCTCTTCCGGGCCGCGAAGCAGGGCAAGGTATCAATCGACCCGTCGGCCATCCTGCGCTATATCCGCGAAGCGGAGCGCATATCCGACGATGATTATCTGGCTCTGCTGCGTCCGTATGTCGAGGGCAGGTTCGGCGGCAGCGAGGTAAAAAAGAAGGCATTCTATGACCTCGCACTTGCCCGCAAGCACAACCTGCGCAGTGACTTCGAGGGATTCTATGCTGATGTTCTTGGCAAGAAGAAGTTTGCATTCGAGGATGTCGTCGAGGCTCCGACAAAGGGACGGATCGGAAAAGCTGAAGAACAGATCATGGAGGAAGCGCGCGTCCTCGGCTGGCAAGGGAAGACGCTGCCCATAGACGAAAACGACATCGAGGACCAGAACGCGCTTGTCTTCACCGAAACGATCAATGGTCAGCAGCGAACCGTCATCAAGATGAAGATACGGCCGGAAGCCGAATCGAAGATACTGCCGCAGCTCAAGAAAGCGAACCGGCAGGTGAGCGCGCCCAAGGTCGGCCAACCTCTGCCCGAAGACAGCTTCTCCGGTGACATCCTCGCGGCGGTGAAGACGATAAACCACCACGCTCCGGACGGCAAGTATAACCAGGCCACTATAGACAGAGCGACAAAGCACATGGACGCGCTGCGTAAACTGGCGAAGTCAGACGACCCGGACGTGCGACAAATGGCCGAGAACTACATCGGCTGGATTGAGAACGTCGAGCAGGCTACCAAGAGCAGGAAACCTATCCCGGAAGTCTTCGAGGGGTATCTGAAGAAGCACGCCACGCCGAAGAAGCAGACCAAAGACGTCGACTTCACCGTCCGCAAGACCAAGGCGCTCTCGACCAAGCGGACGATAAGCAAGGGAGAGCTCGCAGTCGAAAAGGAAGGCGCTGACAACACTCTGCTATTCAAAGGTCGCTCTATGCGCGATGGTGAGCAGTATGAGGTAGACTTCGGCGACGGTGTTCACGCGGTCTACCGGCCTTGGTCGGACAAGAACCATTATGCCCAACAGGGCGAGTTCGAGCTTGTCCTGCCGGATCGACCGGACTCGAAAAGCCTGGATCGGGCGCTTGAGCATATCGAGAAGCTGGGAGTAAAGGCGAACATCTCGACCGCCGAGGATTCTGAAATAATGTATCTTCGAAAGGCGGCATACATAGCGAAGACCGACCGCGAACCAGAATACGTGAAGCTCATCTCGGACCTCGATGACAGGAACGCCACCAAGACCGAGCGCGTTCAGGCGATGCGTTCGTATTGGGAGAAGCGACTCAGAGTCTCGGACATCACAAAGATGCCCGGCTATGACCCGATTGGAGAATACCAGCTTGGGTTCAAAGACAGGTCCGTTCGTGGAGGTTACCGACAACAGTATCGGTTCGACATCTCCGACGCGGACCTGGAGAAGGAGATGAAAGGCTACAGCCTGCATCATCATCTTACCAATGGTGAGAGTGTAAGCTCGTTTCTCGATGAGGCGCTCGGAAACAACGGGGCGATGATAAGCACGGTCGAGAAGCTGCGAGCGGGCGTGACGCCGGGCGGCATGTCTCCGGCAGAGGACATGAATAGCGGCGGAGCAACCTACGTGTTCACCCGCATAAAGAAATCTCCTACTGAGTCCTCGGGGGATACCGGCCTCTATTTCAAGAAGCAGCTTCTCAGACGCATGGACGCAATTAGCTACCCAAACGACTACTACGGTAAGGTGAAGGGTGACTTCGTATCGGAGAATCGTGGGAGCGATCCGAAAGACTGGAAGAGTTTCTCCCGCAACCCCGGCAACGAGACCATCCTGAAGTATTCCGTCACCCTGCTCGATAACCTGGAAAATATTGTGGTGCATGGACAGATTGAGAAGAGGGAAATCCTTGATGTCTTTAAGAAACACGGCATATCGGTGCTGCCCGATGGACGTAAGATAGAGCAGATAGTGATTGAGAGGTGATTATGAACGATTTTATAGCAACTGAGAAGGCCCGGCTGCAGAAGCTGTTCGACGCCTTCAACGAAAACGGCTCCTGGATGGAAATGAGGGAAGGGAAAGACGATCCGCTTGAGTTCGGCCTTATCGATAGCTACACTGTTCCTCGGGTCGCGCCGCATTTTGACGCGGCGGGCAACATCACGAAAACCGACTTCTGGCTGCTGTTCAAGTCGGCAGGCTACAACAACGGCTGGCAGTACACTCACACCATCAAGGTCATCGACTGGAGTCAGGACGACACATATCTATTGGACCTGACCGATGACCGGGGCAGGCGCTACCACATGGAACTGCTGTTCCCGACTCTGGACCTCGCGCTCTCCGCCGACTGGAAGTACTGGCAGGAATACAAGGCTGAGAACAAGGTCATGTTCGAGCGGATCGACGCCCAACTTCTTGAGGAACACACAAAGATCGCGGAGGCATGGGATGCGACTGCGCTACATGATTGAGCATGCGCTCCGAGACCGGGAGACCCACCCCCACTACGAGCCTATCGGCGTATGGGTGCAGGGACCCGGCCCGGGCTTGGATATTGTCATGGAATACCTGCCCGGAAACGAAGATTACCAGGAAGACGCCGACTGGGTCATCAATCGTCTGGTGGAGAACGACTTCAAGTCACTGCCCGATGACTTCCTCGATTACCACCGGGCGACGATGTCGCCCTACCACGGGATGCGCGGGGAGATAGTGGAGACGGAGGAGTTTGCGACGGCGGAGGAATGCGCCGCAAGCATGCTTTCGCGTCTACCAAGGCCGCCTACTTAATTTTGTGCTGCCTGACATTCAGCGCTTTCCACAAGATCCCAGGGTGAGTTCCTATCCTTTCCTGCATCTCGCGGTCGGCGGTAAGCAGTTCGGGTCGCACCTCGCCATGATCCAGAATGAGGTCGAGGAATTCCCTCTCGTTGCTTTGAAATGGAAGGATGGCACTCAAACCCGAGCGGCACTCGTCGACGAGGCTTTGCGCCCACGTTCCTCGATCTACCACATGCAATAGAGCGTCGCTGCGAAGCACCGGTACCAACTGGTTCTCCAAGTCACGCAGATCGAACCCGACATCGTCACTCTTCACCGTGCGCCAGTCCTTCCGGTTGATTGCGCCATAGATGACAAAGGCCAGTCGCAGCTTGTCGGCATCCAGTAAGCCGCATTGCAGAAGACGATGCGAGTCGTACAAGTCCCGCGCCGCTTTTCGGGACAACAGCGCCGCGAACTTCCCTGCCGCGATCTCATGCATGTCCAGCATCGGTATATCGGAACTGGAGTAGCTGCCTACTGGAAACGAATTCCAGGGCATTACGGGCCACAGGGGAACGCGGAGCATGAAGTTCAGGTCAAGCTGCAGTATCCCGGTCGGCGTCACCGAGCTTTCGTACCTCAGCAGAAACTTTCCGCCGGCGTGTTCCGAAGGACTCCTGGTTATAGCATAACCTTCGCGTCCGCATATCGCGACAATAGCTCGCTCAAGAATAGGTCTATCCTCTTCCAGGGACCTACGGTCGTGCGAACCGACATAGTTCAGGTCGATATCGACCGAGAGTCGCGGAACCTCAAGCACGAAGAGATTGAGCGCAGTCCCGCCCTTCAAAGCGAGCTTCCCCTTAAGTTGGGGATGTGAGTTCAGCATCTCCAGCAAGGAAAGCAGATGAACAGCCTTCTCCAGTATCTCCGGCCTAAACCCAGTGGATTCGGACTCAGCCATCAATCGATCTCGTGATATCCTCATTGCTCGTCCCAGTGCCTCTCGACTATGAAGTCCGGAACAACCAAGTTCCAGTCCGGGAAGAACTTGTTGCTGCCCTTATACGACCGCTCAAGGTAATGAGGTGATTTCGGACACCGGGCCTTGAGGCGTTCGAGATGTGAAGGATCGACCATTAACTGCTCGCGATGCTGATCCAGGAAGAACCCGACCTTGGCGGCGGTCGTGGCGTTTTCCAGCAGTTCGACATATTCGACTATCTTGTCCAGGTGGTAGTAGTCCACCATCTCCAGTGATCGCCAGACCTCTTCCCATCCACCGGAGAGTTCCGGTCTCTGCAACATATCCACCATGGTACGCTCCAGACTGGTGACGCGCAGCATTTCCCCCTGGGATTCAGCTTCCTGAGCGGCGAACATCTCCTGCCCCTTGACAAGCAGCGCACGCGGAAACAGCACTGCCTTGAACACCTGTCCCTCGTACTCGAACGGGTTGACGCGCGAACGGGAGCAGCAGACGTAATCGTTTCGCACAGTATAGGCTTTGCCGTGGAACTGCATCGCCGTGTGATACGCGAGAATCGCATCAGGAGCCATCTTTGAGCATATCAGATAAGGGTCGGCGACCACAGGTCGCCCGGGAGGCGCGCTTAGGTAGAGCCCTTTTCGTACCGGCTTGACCCTTCCGGTGCGAACGTAGTACTTGAGCAACGCCCTTCGACTGGCCGCCTTTACCGGGCGCTCACGGGAGCAGAAATCGTCAAACTCCCGCACGTCGAATACCGTCTTCCTGTTCAGAAACGCCTGAGTCTTCATGTCGCATCACTCACACTTGATACTGTGTATCGATAAGTATAACTATACTATCCTAATTGCAGCATCGGGTCAAGTAAATCATCGGGCATCACCCGGCTTATCTTGAGGGCATGCCGCAATCAGTATAAGTAGTTTACCCTATTTGCAACACGGATTCAAGTCGCTGCCCGATGACTTCTTGGATGGAGTATCGCCGGGCGACGATGTCTCCGTATCACGGGATGATCGGCTTCTGTCCTCCAGAAGATCAGTTCCAAGCAAGGCGTATAAAATAGTTTCACCACTCCGCATGTGTCTCCGGTAAATATTGGAGAGGCAGTTTCCAGGCTTATCTGGACGCCCGACACTTGACCGGAGACACGGATGGAACTCTTCGCCACAGACCTTGAGCGGCTGGCATTCCTGCTGGAAACGGATGCTTCCTGCTACCTGGAAGACCTTATCGCCCAGAGTGCGGAACTCGTCACCGAGGAACTGCCGCCGGACGAGCGGCCGAAGTACATCACCAACTATATAGGGTCGAAGCAGAAGCTTGTCGACTGGATATGGAAGCACACCTCGGATGGAGTAAGCTCGGTCCTCGACGCGTTTTCCGGCTCGGCGGTCGTGGCGTATATGTACAAGACCAAGGGCCTGAAGGTCATCGCGAACGACCGGCTCCGCTACTGCTACCATGCCGCCAGGGCAATCATCGAGAACAGCAGTGTCAGGATCACCCAGGAAGAACTCGATGCGCTCCTTGCCGACAACCCCAAGGCCGGCATGTTCGTCCGGGATAATTTCAAAGGCCTGTTCTTTTCGGAAGGCGTCCACAAGATAATCGATGTTATCCGGGCGAATATCGATGCGCTCTCCGGCTATAAGAAAGACATCGCTCTCTTTGCTCTCGGCAAGACATGCATGTCCGGCAAGGGCGGCTTTGGCCACTTCTCCTCCTCAACCGACTACGGCAAAAGGCAGGACACACCAGAGGAGTTCAAGGAGCGATTCGCCGACAACGTTGCGCGCATAAACGCGCTCGTCTTCGACAACGACAAGGAGTGCAAAGCTTCCCGCAAAGACATTAACGACGTCCTCTCTGAATCCAAAGTTGACCTTGCCTACTTCGATCCACCTTACGCGACAGAGTTTTCCACGACCAACTACGAGAAGGCGTATCACTTCATCGAGGGTCTTATGACCTACTGGGAGGGCCTTACTCTCGTCGGCGACTCAAAAACCCATCATTATGAGACCGATCACAAGACGGTGACCAAGGCCAATGCGGGTGAGTTCTTCTCGACATTCCTCGCAAACGCGAAGCACATTCCGAACTGGCTCATCTCATACCGCGACCATGCCTACCCAAGTGAAGCCGATATGAAAGGGATCATCTCGGCGAACAACATGTCCAGCCGGATGCAGTCTCAGCAGCACAGGTATCATATCTCCTCTCGGCATTCGGAGAACTCGCAGGCGATGGAGCGGCTTTTCATCTGTTCGAAAGCGGACGAGATGAAACAGGCCGCGAGCCTGTGCCCGGTCTGCAGGCAGGCAGCAGAAATGAATGCTGACGCTGTGTGGGAGGAGACGGAGAACGAGATTCGTTACCGCGTGTGGGACCCCGAGCAGTTCGATTCCGAAAGCTTTCGCCGAAAGGCACTTGAAGGTGTTGACGGCGTCTCCATCATCATCGGCAGGCTGAGGAAAGAGTTCGCCCCCGAGGGTCATGATCCGAAATCGATGATCCTGCAGGCATATCGCTTTGCCAGAAAGACCGAGCAAAACCCGGATGGTTGGACCCTCGAAAAGGCTCAGAAGTGGATCGAGGAACACGAGCCTCAAACCTCCGAAGCCGAGACGCGCATAGAGGAAAACATGCAGGCTCTCACCGATTCTCCGCTCTCGGACGAGACAGATTTGCTTTCCTGCCAGGCGGGAATGGACCCGGTGCGGGTCACCGGCTTCATGGGCAACAAATACATGATGCTCGGCTGGATAGAGCGGCAAGTGCCAAAGGATGCGAAGACCCTCGTTGACGCGTTCTCCGGTGGCGCGAATGTCGCATATCACTTCAAACGCAAGGGCATGAAAGTCGTCGCGAACGACCTGCTGCTCTATCCATATCACATCGCCCGGGCTGTTGTCGAAAACTCGCACGAGATCCTCACAAACGACGACATCGAGAAGATCCTCGCGCCGAACACGAACGCGGGCACGTTCATCGTCGACAACTTCCACGGCTACTACTACACCAAGAAAGTGCTCGCGTGGCTCGATCAGGTGTGGGCGAACATCCAGAAGCTCCCCGGCTATAAGAAGGACCTCGCGCTTGCCGTGCTCGGAAACACCGTCAAGGCCAAGAGTCTCTACGGTCAGTTCCATCGCTCGAAGCTGAACCTGAAAGCCGACGCAGATATCGAGACCGATGCGGGTGTGAAGGAAAATCAGCTTGTGAACCTGCCGGTCTCCAGCCTGGTCGAGAGCTTCAGGCGCTACGCAAGTCAGATCAACAAGCTGGTTTTCGACAACGGCCAGGAGTGCAAAGCATTTCACGGCGATGCTGTCGAGGCGGTACGCAAATTCGGCGGGGATGTGCTATACCTCGACCCGCCCTATATCACTGAGTTCTCCAACAACGACTACGAGTATTCCCTGCACTTTGTCGAGGGCCTTATGAACCGCTGGGCGGACAAGGAACTCCTCGATGATAACCGCCGCAGCTACAAGTCACGGACTCATTACGACCGCGACAGCATCCGTTCGCTTATCGAGAACCTTGCGTCCGAGGCTCGTGGCAAGTATGGGACAGTCATTATGTCCTACCGCGACCACGCATTCCCCACTGAAAAGGAGATACGCGACATCTTCTCGGAGCGGCTAGGCAACGTGCGCGTCAGAGGAATGGACGTGGAGTACAACATAGTCCTCGGCAAGGAAGGCGGGGGCAAGAACGGCCGCGAACTGCTTTTTATCTCCTCGAAGTCCGGCGGCGCGCCGAAGTCGGCAGCGGCGTCACTGCCCGGAAATTGCCACACATCCATACCGGTCGAAGTGCGCCTTGAAGCGTCGGCCCAGTTGTCGGCGTCGGCCATTGACATCAATCCGAACGCTGGCGATCCCCAGTTCAGCTTCATCATGTGTCGGGCGGGGACCAACAAGAACGGTGATCACTTCACACCAGAAGAGCTTTCTACCCGCTGCACGACGGCGATCAACAAGAAGATAGACCTCAAGCACTCTCAGGACCTCACCGACATCGTGGGCGGGATCATTGCCGCCGAGTTTGTCGAGGACGAGACCGGCGGGCGGGTCGAGTGCGCGGGCGAACTATATGTGGCGGACACTCCCACGGCCGCGCTCGCCCACAAACTCATGAAGAAGGGCGTCATCTCACAGGTCTCGATGGAGTGCGATTACGAGGCCGGTGAGTGCTCTGTCTGCGGTAAGTCAGTAACCTCGAAAAACGACTACTGCATTCATCTTCGCAAGTTCAAAGGTGCTGAGTACCAGGGCAAGCCGGTCTTCGAAATCCTGCACGGCGTTACATTTACCGGGCTTGGTCTTCTCGACCGCAAAGGCGCCGACGAGAATGCGCGAATAACACAAGTCGCCTCGCAAGAGGCGAGGCAAACCGATCCCACAGACACAGGAGGCAGCTCAGTGGAAGACGACAAGAAAGAGACCGACGAGCAGCGCGAAGAGGCTGCGAAGAAAAAGGACGCCCCGGGTGGCGGAGGCGCTGCGCCTACGGACGACAAGGCCCGCGTACAGGAACTTGAAACCGAGAACAAGCAGCTCAAGCAGCAGGTGCTGGACCTCCAACAGCAGGTTCAGGAACTTGAGGCGGCAAGTAAAGCCGCCGCAAACAAGGCACGGGCCGCAAAGCTCGTCGCCAAGATCGAGAAGTCCGGAATGGCCTTTGCCTCCGATGAGGAACGTGAAAAGGAACTCGGGAGGCTTGTAGAACTCTCCGACGACGCGTTCGCCGCGACCGAAGCCGCCTACGAGCGTGCCATGCAGACCAAGCCCGCATGCTCCAAGACCGAGACATCGGCGAAGGAATCCGAGGAAAAGCCCGACGCAAAGGCAGCAGAGTCAAAGAGGCAGATGCGCACTGATGCCGGTGTGCGGCCTCTGGATGTGGATGACACGAAGACGAGCCTTGAGGACAAGCTCAAGGACGGCTTCATGATCGCCTACCGCGAGCGCGTGGGTCTTGCGGGTGAAGGCAAGAGCGACTAAGGAGGAGAACAAGTGCCATTTCTTAACCCCAATCATCGCGGGCTTGCCTATGGCGATGGCTATATGCAGGGCGAGGGTAAGCTCGGCCAGGTCGTGAAGCTGGTCGGCAACGACCTCTTCGCCGTGAACACGGACCCGACCGCCAAGTCGTTCGGCATCCTGATCAAGGATTACAAGAACGGCGAGATGCCCGGAATCTTCTGTATGGGCGGCGTCTATGAGACCGATGTCTTCGAGGGCAACATCAGCCCCAATGATGATCTCAAGGTCTCCGCAACCGGCAAGCTCACTGCGGGCGTGCAGGCCGGTGACGAGGTAGTAGCCCGCGCGATATCGTTTTCCGGTGGAACCTTGAAGTTCCGCCTGCTTATTTAGTCACGGAGGGACAGTTGAAAACAGGTCAGGTAAGCATCCACAGCCAGGAATACATGGAGGCGATGGCCCGGCTGATGAGCGAGGCGCTCGAGTCCCCGGAAGGGATGCGCGCCCTTGCCGCAGCCATCGCCGAACCCATAGCGCAGGAGATAGACCGCAAGGAAAAGTCGTCTCTCCTGCTTACTCAGCACACGCTTCCCAAGGGCGAGCGTCCGGTCTACCAGAAGAGACCGACTGTGAAAGCCTACTGGATAAGCAATGAGGGTGAGGCACGAGAACAGGAAGTCGGTCAGGAAGAAGTGGAGTTTCCGACTCACAGGATCCACTCGACTCCGATGGTGGACATTTCCGTCCTCAAGCATGGCAACATCGGCACCCTTATGGACATCCAGACGTCCGCCGCCAAGGAGATATCGAAGGAGATGGACAAGCGCACGATCACCGTCATCTCCGCCGCCGTGCCTGCCGCGAACACCATCGAAGTGACCGGCGGTCAACTCACCGACGATGCGCTTAACGAGGCGATATCCATCATCGAGGACCTTGAGCTGTCGGTTAAGTACATCGTCATGCGCGGGCGACGCTTCAACGACATGCGCGATTGGGATCTCGACCCGGAGACGAGGGCCGAACTGCGGACCAAGGGCGTCATCAAGAACTACGGCACCGGCGGAATAATGCTCACTGCGTCGGCCAGCATGGACGAGATTCTCATCATCCCGGATGAAGAGATAGGCAAGATGCCGATTCGCGAGCCGCTGAAGACTGAGGCAATCGAACAGAAGACTCGGTTCAAGACGGGTTGGCTTGTGTGGTCCGAGCTTGGTCAGGGTGTCACCCGTCCGGAGATCCTCGCGAAGATAAAGATACTGCCGTAAGGGAGGCGCATTGTGATAAAGGTCAAAAACGTAAGGCCCGGAATTCTCATTATCCCGGACAGCAAGCTCAAGCTCTCACCGGGTGAGACCGTGGAGTTGAGTGATATATCTGCCCAGGTTCAAAAAGCAATGGATGATGGCTTGCTGGCAAAGGTGGACAGGGAACAGGACGCAAAGCCTCGCACCAAGGCTGTCAATCGCGGTCCAGAAAGCAATGAGGCTGCCAGGACGGAGGCCACAGGCACGGAGGCAGGGCAGTCTTCGACCCAAGGCGGCGATCCTGGCAAAACCAGTGAGGCATCCGAGCCTGAGAAAAAACGGGATACCAAATCAAAACAACCCGTCGAGGCGGAAAGTGGCGATAAGTGACATTATCGGCTTGCTGCGAACCGATCTTGCCGATCCGAATGCTGAGAGGTTCACCGAGGAAGTGCTCACGCGCTGTATCCTGAAGAGTGCATTCCCTGTCGGGAGGGACATCGGCGTGCAGATGAGCGTTTCGGTCGGTGAGATAGTGCCCGAACCGCAGGGGGAAGTACTTGAGCTTCTCCTGCTGCAGGCTCAGATTGCGGCGTGTCAGTTCATGAGGGCAGCAACCGCCAACGCTTTCTCATTTTCTTCGGGCGATAAGAAAGTCGACAAGACCAGCCAGCCGGAGCACTGGGCGAAGCTGGAAAGCGACCTGACGGCTACATACCGGCAGCGGCTGCATGAGATACGGCCGGAGACGGGTCAGCACGACTATATCCTGACTCCCAGGGATCTCAGGCCGGTCGCCTACGAGCAGGGAATCGACCTTGAGAATACTGTCTGATGTGGAGAAAGCTACTGCGGCCGGGGATGTGAGGGAACTCATAACCTCCTCGGGGCAGACGGCGACGCTGCTGCGGAAACAGGCTGGTGAGAACCTCTATGGCTCGGACGAAGGTGAGTTCACGGAGGTCTGCACATTTCCATTGGAGATGTCGGAAACGCCGCCAATAGATATTGCCAAGAGGGCTGATGCGGTGGCAAGTGTTCTCCCTGGGCTTGATGTTCGCGTGGAGGATTGTGTGCGTTTCGACGGTCGAGACTACCGTGTGCAGACTGTCGCCGAACAGTCGCTCTTTGGCGTGGTGACACACAAGGTTCTGGAACTGGTGAAGCTGCATGACGGTTAGACGCTTCGGAGACTGGGACAAAGCCAGGGCTCTGCTCACAAATGGCCTAGACCAGCGGCTGACGCTGGCTATCCGGCAGGCGACGATAAAGAATGCGCTGCTTCTTGTACGAGAGATAAAGCGGGGGATTCGAAGTCAGGCACCGGGCGGAAAGCAGTTCGCGTCGCTTGCTCAGGTAACGATTGATCGGAAAGGGTCGAGTAAGGCTCTTATCGACACCGGGGTCCTGTTGAACGCTATCACTCAGAAGATCATGTCCGATGGCGCGTTCGTCGGTCTCCTGCGGACCAGCGTCCACAAAGGCGGTGAAAGCGTCGCGAACATCGGCGCGATCATGGAGTATGGCTGCACGATCAACCATCCGAGCGGGGCCGTGATAGTCATTCCGCCGAGGCCGTTCCTGCATCCGACGATGGTGAAATACCGGGACGAGGTCATCGAGAACTACCGACAGGCTCTGTTTTCGGTGCTGAGCTGAGGTGACACATTGGAGCTTATTCGTGAAGTGGTCGAGACATTTGTCCGTCTGGCGAAGGTCGAGGTCGATCCGGGCGCGGTGCTTGTCGCTGCAGATGATATGTTCGAAGTGACGCAGACGCCAAGTATCATCCTGCAGGGACCCACGCTTTCCGAGGACGGCGGCCGAAGAACACTGGCGAAGCAAGTCCGAAAGAACCAGGGCGATCTCACTTTCGAGCTGCGCAGGCATCCGAGGCTCTATCACCTGGACTTCGACGTCATTGTCACGACAGGCAAGGAAGGCGAGTTACTCGATCTGACGGAGAAGGTCGCGCGGTTCTACCAGCTTCACCCGACACTTCCAGTCGGAGAGCACGGGTCACTGAGCATCACGGAGCTTGTGCCGCTTGGCGGCCTGAAGAGAGTGAACCTTTCTAACCTGCGGCAATCCTCCGGCAGATGCCGAATCGAGGATTGCCCGGTCTACGACGGCCGCATGGTGACCGGGAAGCTTGCGACCGGACTGAAACTGGAACTGAACATGTAGGGAGCGAACCTGATGAAGATCAATATAAAGAACCTGCTCTTTCAGCCGCTTGCGCTTCATCTGGCAACGGATGGTGAGGGGCTGCATCTCTCATCTCGCGAGTGCAGGGAGATACTGGCGGAGCACGTCTCCGAGGAGATTCAGCTTGCCGCCGCCCGCGGGCTTGTCTCGCTCATCGGCAAGGCCGGTGACGAGCTTGACCGTGCTTTGGGAGGGGAAGACAAGCCGGAAAGTGTGGCGGCAGCCAGCGAGCCACAAGTCAGCCGGAAGAAAGGAAGGGCCAGATGACATCATACCTCTCACCCGGAGTCTATACCAAAGAGACCGATTTCAGCTTCTACGTTAAGCAGATATCAACGTCGACCTGCGGTATGGTCGGAATTGCCGAGAAAGGTCCCATAAACAAGGCGACGCTCGTCACGAGCTGGGAGCAGTTCGTCCGCAAGTTCGGCTCCTATATAGCCCATGGCTACCTGGCTTATGCGGCGCGGGCGTTCTTCGACAACGGCGGACAAGTGCTCTATGTGAACCGTGTGGCGCACTACACCGATCCGGCTGACAAGGCAACTCTCGCGGCAGTAAAGGCGAGTGCGACTCTCAAGGATCGCACCACTGTCGCGGCGACACTGACAACCGGAACACAGGAGCGGGACCAAATCACCTGGACAGCAAGAGCGCCGGGCACTGCCGGTAACGCCATCACCGTGACCCTTGTAGCGTCGGGAACGAGCACGCCCCTCTCAGTGGAAGTCGCCGGACAGTCGATAACCGTTCACCTTGCGACCGATGGGGGTGGACAGCCGATGAGTACTGCGGCCGCAGTGGTTGCGGCTGTGACCGCGCACGCAGGAGCTTCAGCCATTGCGTCCGCCTCATCCATCAATACGGGTGTGGTCGAGGCCGTAGCCGCCACTAATCTTGCCGGTGGACAGGACCCGCAGGACACGCTCAAGATAAGCGCCACAAGTGAAGGCGCGTGGGGCGATGGTCTCTCCGTCAAGGTTTCGGATGGCACCCTGGATGCCGCGGGTGAGTTCGACCTGCTCATCCAGTATAGGGGTGAGACGGTGGAGGTGTTCAAAGACCTCTTGATGGACGAATCGAAGCCGAATCACGTTGAGATTATCATTAATGAGAACTCCGAATTCATAACGGTCGATGACCTCTCGACTACCGCAAACACCGCCGAGCATAGGCCCGCAGCCGGAACGTTTGCCCTGGGCCAAGGCGACGACGGTATCACCGGTCTGGCAGATGCCGACTACATCGGCGATCCATCGCAGCACACCGGCTTCTACGCATTTGACGAGATAGATAGCCTGAACATCCTGCTCGTACCGGGTGTCACGACGGCGCAGGTCATATCTGGCGGGATCACCTATGCCGAGAGCCGAAAGGACCTGCTCTTCATCGCCGAGACTCCGATCCACCTTGAACCGCTTGAGGCAGTGGACTTCCGCAAGGGACAGGGGCTATACACGCATGCGGCATTCAACTCGTCCTATGCCGCGCTCTACTATCCCTGGCTTGAGATATCCGATCCGCTCACGGGCAAGAAGAAGCTCGTTCCACCTACCGGCGCAGTAGCCGGATGCATCGCGAGAAGCGACCAGAAAACGGATGTGTGGTACGCTCCTGCGGGGATAGATCGAGGCCGTGTCTTCAATGTGCTCTCGCTTGCATACAACACAAGCAGAGGCGAGCGGGATGTGCTCTACTCAGAAGGCATTAATGTCATCGCGTCCTTCCCAGACACCGGCATCAATATCTGGGGTCAGAAGACGCTGCAGAGCCAGCCTTCGGCATTGGACCGCATTAACGTGCGCCGCCTGATGATGTACGTCGAAGAAGCTATCTCACAGTCCTCGCGATTTGTGGTCTTCGAGCCGAACAACTCCCAGACCTGGCGGGCGCTGGTTCGGCTCATCAGCCCGTTCCTCACAAACATAAAGAGCAAGGGCGGGTTCTACGACTTCCGTGTCCAGTGCGACGAGGAGACAAATACCGCTCAGATGATAGACCAGAACCAGATGGTCTGTCGGGTGTTCGTGAAGCCCACGAAGACCGCCGAGTTCGTGGAACTCAACTTCGTCCTCACCGCCACCAGCGCGGACTTCAGAGAGATATTCTAGCGAGGAGGTTCAGCTATGGAAGTGATGATGCCCCAGAGCCTTTACCAGAACTGGCAGTTTGCCATCGAGATAAACGGGTTCGATGTTGCGCTATTCAAAAAGGGCCAGGAGCCAAAGACCGAGTTCGAGGAGGTGGCGTTCGCCCCGGCTGGATCGATGTTCGACCAAAAGGTAGCTGGCCGAATGAAGTTCGAGGACATCACTCTCGAAAAGGGCGTGCTCGCGGATGGCTCGGACGAGTCTGCCCGCGACTGGGTCCGTATCCAAGCGGATGTGAATTATGGCGTCGGGGCGCTGCCGGAAGAGTATATGCGCGACATCGACATCGTGCGCTACGACCGTGCGGGAAACGAGACCCGCCGCTGGTGTCTCCACGGCGCGTGGGTGAAGTCGCTCGAATACGACGAGCTTGAGGGCGGCAGCTCGGACAACACCATTGAGAAGATTTCCATCGCGTACCAGTACTGGGATTGACCCTGATATCGGCTGAAAGGAACAGGTGACGCTTCATGTATACATCTATATTACCGACCGGCAGTGAGATAGAGCTTCGAGAGATGACAGGAGCGGAGGAAGAGCTTCTGACCAATCAACGCCTTATCCGCTCAGGCGATGCAGTAAACCATGTCCTCGCCAACTGCATCCTGCGGATCGGCGAGAACGCGGAGCCGTCCGTGAGCGACGTTTTGAACATGCTCTCCGGCGACAGGCTCTTCACGCTCGTGCGACTGCGGCAGGTGTCGCTTGGCGACGAGGTAGAGCTTGACCTGGTATGTCCAAACACGGCTTGCCGGACGAAGAACCACATTGTCGTAAACCTCAACGACCTGCCGGTCACATCCTACTCTGAGGAGCGTGAGTTCGTGTTCACGCTGCCGGGCTCCGGCAGGAATGTGAAGTTCGTTCATTTGGACGGCAACAAGGAGAAACGCCTCGCCAAGATGCAGGAGCCGAACATCTCCTCCGCGATGCTCATTCGCATTCTCGAGATAGATGGCGCTGCACCAAGCAAGAAGGCTCTCGCTGAGATGTCGATGCGGGACCGGACCGCCCTTCGGCAGGAGATGCTTCGCGTGGATGCAGGGATAGACACCAATATCGAGACTGACTGTGATTCATGCGGAGCGCGCATTCGCACAAAGCTTGAGGCCGAGCCCTCTTTTTTATTCCCCGGAGTTCGCTCGTAAGAGACGCCTTCTTCCTCGCCTATGGCGGGCTTCACTGGGAGTATGCCGAGGTCGCAAAACTGCCGCTTCGCATTCGGCAAGAGTTTGTCGAGGCTCTGGAGCGGCAGCTTGATTTTGAGCGGCAGGAACTGGAGCGTAAACGCAAATGATGAGTGATCTCGGACTCGGCATAATAGTCTCCCTTAAGGACGCATTTTCTCGCAATGCCGGGCATGTTGAGTCCTCGATGCGGTCTCTGGACGCGTCGGTCGAAGCGGCAAGCGAAAACATGACCCGCAACCTTGGCTTCATCGAGAAAGGCACGATGATGATAGGGGCGGGCCTTGCGCTACTTGCGATCCCGACCGGGCTTGTTGCATCTACCGCAGCCACGCAGAAAGCTCTCGGTGAGCTTGCTTCCGTTGGAGTAAAGGACTTCCGCGCGATGGAAGATGCCGCTGAGTCGTTCACCAACAAGTGGGCAGGGACCCAGAAAGCCGAGTTCATCACCGCAGCTTACGATGTGAAATCTGCTCTTGCGAGTCTCTCTGACGAGGCTGTCGGCACGTTCGCCGCAATGGCGGCGCTCACCGCAAAGGCTACGAAAGCAACGACCGAAGAGATGGTCGGCACGTTCACCACAGCCTACGGCATCTTCAAGCCCATAATGCGCGATATGTCCGATATAGAATGGGCTAAGACCTTCTCTGGAGCGCTCGCTCAGACTGTCGCTTCGTTCAAGACTACCGGCCCGCAGATGGCGGAGGCTATAAAGAACATTGGCGCGATTGCGGCAGCTTCCAATGTGCCGCTTCAGGAACAGATGGCAATCCTGGGCCAGCTTCAGACCACCATGCCCGGAAGCGAGGCAGGAACGCTTTACAAGGCGTTCATGATGAAAGCGACTGAGGCGGGAGACGAACTGGGACTGTCTTTTGTCGACGCTGGCGGCAGGCTCAAGGGCATCATTCCCATCCTTGAAGAGGTAAAGCGTAAGTTCCCTGATCTCTCGCAAGCCGCAGTCCAGGTGCAGCTCAAGAAGGCATTTGGTTCCGACGAGGCGGTTCGTTTCCTTCTGCAGATGTCGATGGGAATGGACCAGCTCGAAGGCAACATCAATGCAGTCGAGCAGGCGATGAAATCCGGTACGGTCGTAACTGAGCAGATGGCCCAGGCGATGAACCAGGACATAGGCTCGCAGTATGGGCTTGTGAAACAGCAGCTTGCGAACCTATTTGAGATCCTTGGGCGGACATTCCTGCCCGTGGCGATACCGGTCTTCCAGGGGATATCACGGATAATCCTCTACCTGCAGCGTCTCGCAAAATCAGCTCCGGGGGTCACCAGAGTGATCCTCACTCTTTGCGCCGCCCTTGGTCTCATCCTCGTGGTCGGCGGAAGCGTCATCTCCACAATAGGGACGATTGGAATCCTCCTTCCTGCGGTCAAGACCGGTCTTGCCGCGATGGGAGCAGTGGTGACCGGAGCAGGCGGAGCTATCGCGTCGGCGCTTCTTCCGGCGCTCGC
>SCLI03000078.1_pt1 | contig 49320 bp, 60 predicted proteins | sample 7268041 | NCBI WGS metagenome assembly SCLI03 (sample SAMN10721081, study PRJNA514188) | viral metagenome | isolation source: depth-stratified mine tailings core A | place: China: Fankou Pb/Zn Mine tailings | collected 2017-10 | reverse complement strand
AGCTTCCTTTTTCAATATTATTGAAGCATTTATCAGGGTTATTGTCTCATGAGCGGATACATATTTGAATGTATTTAGAAAAATAAACAAATGGGGGTTCCGCGCACATTTCCCCGAAAAGTGCCACCTGACGTCTAAGAAACCATTATTATCATGACATTAACCTATAAAAATAGGCGTATCACGAGGCCCTTTCGTCTCGCGCGTTTCGGTGATGACGGTGAAAACCTCTGACACATGCAGCTCCCGGAGACGGTCACAGCTTGTCTGTAAGCGGATGCCGGGAGCAGACAAGCCCGTCAGGGCGCGTCAGCGGGTGTTGGCGGGTGTCGGGGCTGGCTTAACTATGCGGCATCAGAGCAGATTGTACTGAGAGTGCACCATATGCGGTGTGAAATACCGCACAGATGCGTAAGGAGAAAATACCGCATCAGGCGCCATTCGCCATTCAGGCTGCGCAACTGTTGGGAAGGGCGATCGGTGCGGGCCTCTTCGCTATTACGCCAGCTGGCGAAAGGGGGATGTGCTGCAAGGCGATTAAGTTGGGTAACGCCAGGGTTTTCCCAGTCACGACGTTGTAAAACGACGGCCAGTGAATTAGAACTCGGTACGCGCGGATCTTCCAGAGATATCGTCGAACGGCAGGCGTGCAAACTTGGCGTAATCATGGTCATAGCTGTTTCCTGTGTGAAGCATATCCCACAGACACCAGGCCATGTTGTTGCTGTATGCCGGTTTAAACGTTCCGTCCCAGATACCGCTGTATTGCCGCGTCTGCGGGTTATAGTTCGACGGCACCTGCAGAATACGCCCGCGCAGATGATAATTACGGCTCACCTGCTGGCTGCCGAACTGCTCCGAGTCCACCTGCACGCCGACCAGTGCCGTGTTCGGGTAGCACTGTTTCACATCGATGATTTCAGTGTATGACGACCAGAGCGTTTTGTTCTGCAGCTGGTCTGTGGTGCTGTCCGGCGTCATCCTGCGCATCCGGATATTAAACGGGCGCGGCGGCAGGTTACCCATCACCACCGAGGCCAGATACTGCGAGGTGGTTTTGCCCTTAATGGTGATGTCTTTTTCCGTCACCCAGCCACCGTTACGTTGTATCTGAACCAGCAGGCGGACTTCCGACGGATTCCTGTCACCCTTTGAGGTGGTTTCCACCAGTGCCTGTACACCGAAGGTAAAGCGCAGACGGTCGATGTTTGCAGACGTAATGGTGCGGGTGATCGGCGTGTCATATTTCACTTCCGTACCCAGCACCGTCTCGGAGCCGGAGGATTCAAATCCCTCCGGCGGAGTCTGCTCCTGCTCACCAGCCCGGAACACCACCGTGACACCGGATATGTTGGTATTCCCCTCAGTGTCCAGCACCGGCGTACTGTTCAGCAGCACGCTTTTTAAGCCATCCACCGGACCTTCAATCGGCCCTTCGCTGATGGCATCGATCACACTCAGCAACTGCGTGGACTTCAGGTTGTCCTTCGCTTCGCGCGGGGTATGCCCCTTACTGCTTCCTTTACCCATTCCTCACGCTCCATAAATGACAAAACCGCCCGCAGGCGGTTTCACATAAAACATTTTGCATCAGCGACCAATCACCACAACCTGACCACCGTCCCCTTCGTCTGCCGTGCTGATCTCCTGAGAAACCACGCGTGACCCCACGCGCATTTCCCCGTACAGAACAGGCAGAACATTGCCCTGGGCAACCATGTTATCCAGTGAGGAGAAATAGGTGTTCTGCTTACCGTTATCCGTTGTCTGTATACGGGGAGTTCTGGCTTTCGGTGCCAGCATCTGCGCCACACCACCGAGCACCATACTGGCACCGAGAGAAAACAGGATGCCGGTCATACCACCGGCCCCAATGGCTGCCCCCCATGCTGCAAGGGTGGCTCCGGCGGTAAAGAATGATCCGGCAATGGCGGCAGCCCCCAGGACAATCTGGAATACGCCACCTGACTTGGCCCCGGCGACTCTGGGAACAATATGAATTACAGCGCCATCAGGCAGAGTCTCATGTAACTGCGCCGTTAACCCGGACGTGCTGACGTCCCGCCCGGCAATCCGTACCTGATACCAGCCGTCGCTCAGTTTCTGACGAAACGCCGGGAGCTGTGTGGCCAGTGCCCGGATGGCTTCAGCCCCCGTTTTCACACGAAGGTCGATGCGGCGACCAAATCGTTGTAAATCCCCGTAAAGGCAGATGCGCGCCATGCCCGGTGACGCCAGAGGGAGTGTGTGCGTCGCTGCCATTTGTCGGTGTACCTCTCTCGTTTGCTCAGTTGTTCAGGAATATGGTGCAGCAGCTCGCCGTCGCCGCAGTAAATTGCGGCGTGATTCGGCACTGATGAACCAAAACAGCACAGCAGCACATCGCCCGGCTGTGCCGCTGACAACGGCACCTGATACAGCCCCGTCGCCTCCAGATTATCCAGATAGAGATTCTGGCCGTTACGCCACCAGTCATCCTCACGATGAAAGTCCGGCATCTCAATCCCCGCCAGATGATAAGCATCCCGGAACAGTGTGTAACAGTCCGTCACACCGTGCTCAAAGCGCCGCCCGGTGAGATGCGGCACACAGCGGAACTTATGAATCGTCCCCCGGCAGACCAGCCACCACGGCAAATCACTCTGCACCTGCAGCCGCCGGTCGGCCTCACTCAGCCAGGGCAGACCACCGGGGTGGCTGTGGACCAGCGCCACAATCTCACCCTGCATTTCTGCCTGCAGCCAGTCTTCCGGCGACATACGGAAATACGCCTCCGGCTCACCGGAGATATTCACGCAGGGGAAATATCTTTCCCCCTCCGGCGTGCTTACCACGAAGCCGCACGACTCCGCTGGCGCACATCGCCGGGCGTGCGCCAGAATCGCTGATTCTGTCTGTGTCATGGGATTTACTGCGAAAGTTTGTTAATGGAAAGGAAGCCGCCAAAGTTGCCGACGTTATTGCGGAACTTACAACCGCTCAGGCATTTGCTGCATTTATCCTTCGTGATATCGGACGTTGGCTGGTCATATTCATCCGCGACAGCCGGACCGCTATAACCGCACTCGTCACCGCGATAGGTCCAGGTGCAGGTGTTGGCCAGCATGATACGTCCCGGAAAAACAGCGCCATCCGTTTCCGTCGGCGTGGACAGTACAAAGGAGGCACTCACCGCGCTCAGTTCGCTGCACTGCTCAATGCGCCAGCGGCTGATCACCTCCTGCTCCGGATCGGCGTAACTGTTTCCGTTGACGAAGTTCACCGCATCCAGAAAACGGGCGTAAACCTTACGCCGGACCACCGTTCCGCCGACCAGACTCTGCATATCTTCCGCCATCCCGGTGACCATACCGTACAGGTTAGAAACCGTCAGCGTGGGGCGCGTACTGGTGCCTTTGCCATTCAGTTCAAAACCGCTCCCCTGAATGGGATACGGCTGATACTGTCGCCCCTGCCAGGTGACCGGCTCACCTTTTTCGTTCTGCTCATTACAGAAAAAATAACGTTCTCCACCGACCTCTGTCAGGTCGATTTCCCAGAGCACCACGCTGGCCGACTGCTCCGCACGGGTGCATTCATTCAGTGTTTCCTGCCGGATATCCTGCATCAGTTCACCACCTGTTCAAACTCTGCGCTGAACTCAACACGCAGCATACTGACCCGCGACGACCATTTTGCGCAGGTCACCTTTATCTGCCGCCACTCATAAGGCGGCGTCCACAGAAAGGATTTCCAGCCCCCGTGCTCTTCCAGAAACGACTCCAGTACCGTGGCCTCCTCACGGGGGACAGAAAGCGTCACGCTGTACGTTTTCAGGTTGGCATTCAGCCCGGCAGGCGCTCGCTGAGAATAGCCATCACCAAAGCGCACCTTTCTTACAGAAGGGACCGAAGCCACATCCATACCGGGTTTCACTTTCCAGCGGAAGGTCTTCATCGTCCACCTCCGGAGAACAGGCCACCATCACGCATCTGTGTCTGAATTTCATCACGGGCACCCTTGCGGGCCATGTCATACACCGCCTTCAGAGCAGCCGGACCTATCTGCCCGTTCGTGCCGTCGTTGTTAATCACCACATGGTTATTCTGCTCAAACGTCCCGGACGCCTGCGACCGGCTGTCTGCCATGCTGCCCGGTGTACCGACATAACCGCCGGTGGCATAGCCGCGCATCAGCCGGTAAAGATTCCCCACGCCAATCCGGCTGGTTGCCTCCTTCGTGAAGACAAACTCACCACGGTGAACAATCCCCGCTGGCTCATATTTGCCGCCGGTTCCCGTAAATCCTCCGGTTGCAAAATGGAATTTCGCCGCAGCGGCCTGAATGGCTGTACCGCCTGACGCGGATGCGCCGCCACCAACAGCCCCGCCAATGGCGCTGCCGATACTCCCGACAATCCCCACCATTGCCTGCTTAAGCAGAATTTCTGTCATCATGGACAGCACGGAACGGGTGAAGCTGCGCCAGTTCTGCTCACTGCCGGTCAGCATCGCCGCCATATTCTGTGCAATACCATCAAAGGTCTGCGTGGCTGCACTTTTTACCTGCGACATACTGTCCGTGGCGCTCTCTTCCCACTCACTCCAGCCGGACTTCAGGCCTGCCATCCAGTTCCCGCGAAGCTGGTCTTCAGCCGCCCAGGTCTTTTTCTGCTCTGACATGACGTTATTCAGCGCCAGCGGATTATCGCCATACTGTTCCTTCAGGCGCTGTTCCGTGGCTTCCCGTTCTGCCTGCCGGTCAGTCAGCCCCCGGCTTTTCGCATCAATGGCGGCCCGTTTTGCCCGTTGCTGCTGTGCGAATTTATCCGCCTGCTGCGCCAGCGCGTTCAGGCGCTCCTGATACGTAACCTTGTCGCCAAGTGCAGCCAGCTGGCGTTTGTACTCCAGCGTCTCATCTTTATGCGCCAGCAGGGATTTCTCCTGTGCAGACAGCTGGCGACGTTGCGCCGCCTCCTCCAGTACCGCGAACTGACTCTCCGCCTTCCACAAATCCCGGCGCTGCTGGCTGATTTTCTCATTTGCTCCGGCATGCTTCTCCAGCGTCCGGAGTTCTGCCTGAAGCGTCAGCAGGGCAGCATGAGCACTGTCTTCCTGACGATCGCCCGCAGACACCTTCACGCTGGACTGTTTCGGCTTTTTCAGCGTCGCTTCATAATCCTTTTTCGCCGCCGCCATCAGCGTGTTGTAATCCGCCTGCAGGATTTTCCCGTCTTTCAGTGCCTTGTTCAGTTCTTCCTGACGGGCGGTATATTTCTCCAGCGGCGTCTGCAGCCGTTCGTAAGCCTTCTGCGCCTCTTCGGTATATTTCAGCCGTGACGCTTCGGTATCGCTCTGCTGCTGCGCATTTTTGTCCTGTTGAGTCTGCTGCTCAGCCTTCTTTCGGGCGGCTTCAAGCGCAAGACGGGCCTTTTCACGATCATCCCAGTAACGCGCCCGCGCTTCATCGTTAACAAAATAATCATCCTTGCGCAGATTCCAGATGTCGTCTGCTTTCTTATACGCAGCCTCTGCCTTAATCAGCATCTCCTGCGCGGTATCAGGACGACCAATATCCAGCACCGCATCCCACATGGATTTGAATGCCCGCGCAGTCCTGTCTGCCCAGGTCTCCAGCGTGCCCATGTTCTCTTTCAGGCGGCGGGTCTGGTCATCAAACCCTTTCGTTGCGGCCTCGTTCGCCGCCTGCAATGCCCCGGCTTCATCGCCGGAACGCTGCAACTGAGCAACATACGCAATCTGCTCCGCCGACACGTTATGGAACTGGCGAGCCATCGCCGTCAGCCCCGACGTCGGGTCTGTGGTCAGCTTCCCGAAGGCTTCAGCGACCTTGTCCACCTCCACGCCGGATGCAGAGGAGAAACGCGCCACACTCTGGCTGATGGACGCAATCTGAGCCTCACCGCTTACCCCCGCCTTAACCAGTGCGCTGAGTGACTCGCTGGTCTGGTTAAACGTCAGCCCTGCCGCCTGCCCGGCTCTGGACAGGACCAGCATACGATCTGCCGTCAGTCCCGCCTGATTGCCGGAAAGGACCAGCGTTTTGTTGAAATCGGACAGGGTTGAGTTGCCCTGATACCAGGCATACGCCAGCGCACCGGTCGCCACCGCCAGCGAGGTGGCCCCCACCATCGGCAGGGTGATCGCACCGGCAAGCCCCCTGAACATGGGGATCATCCCGCCGAAGGAGTCCTTCACCTGCCCCCCCTGTTGCAGCAGGATCAGCCACGGACTTTGCCCGCCTGCAAGCTGCGTGGCCACGTCGGTGAACTGTGCAGGCAGCATACGCATGGCGGCTTTATACTGCCCGACGGAAATCCCCGCTTTCTGTGCAGCCAGCGCCTGTCGGCTCAGCGACTGTTCAACGACTGCCGCTGTTTTTTTCGCATCACTTTCCGTACCAGAAAAATGACGCCTGACTCTGGCCATCTGCTCGTCAAATCTGGCCGCATCCAGACTCAAATCAACGACCAGATCGCCTACCGGTTCAGCCATACCGGACTCCTCCTGCGATCCCTTCTGATACTGTCATCAGCATTACGTCATCCTCCGTCATGTCCGCCACATCCGGGGAAGCGGGGATAACTTCATTCCCGTCCGGGCCAAAGCGGACACCTCCGGCAAGCCCTGCCGCTTTCTGCATCAGCACATCATCTTCAGGCTCTTCGTCAGCCTCGCGCCGGTTCAGCAGACTGAAATCCAGCGGATGCATATCCGGATCGCTGAAAAACAGGCTGAGCACGGTGTACGTCAGCCCGGAAAAGTGCATATCCAGCAGAACATCATGAAAATAATGGGTACTGTAAAAGCGGTGCCAGTCGGCATACTCCGTGGATGACATCCCGGCAAGCATGGCACGCCAGTCGGGTCGCCCCATCTCACGCGCCAGTTTCAGGGCAAAACTCAGCTCACCGTCGAACACTTTCCCGCAGAAACAGGCTCTGCGGGCCCGGCGTCCTCTGTCTGTTCAGGGGCATTATTCACCACAAACTCATACATACCAGACAGCCGGTACACCACGTTTTCAGCATGAGAAATTGCCTCCGTGGGCCAGGTGGTAAGCACTTCCTGCTCAATCTGTTTAACGGCTTCATTCATGGACGGCATCTGCGTCTTCTGCGGATGGTTATGCCACAGGGACATCGCCACCAGAAACGCGCCGGTTCTGATGGCGTCTTCCACAGTAAACTTCCGGTTGCTGTCTGACTCCGCCTGTTCTGCCTGCCGTTTCATCAGGGCGAGATGCTCAATGCGCTGCAGGGCTGACAGTTCAGAAAGCGTGACGGTCACACCGTTATGTTCAAATGATTCGGTTTTCAGGAACATCGCTGACTCTCCGGATTAACTGGCGGTGACGGTAATTTCTGCAACCGCAGCAAACTCACCATTACCGGATACAACCGGAATGTTGACCTTGCCTGCAGCAACGCCGTTCACGGTGATGGTCATACCACTGACCGACACGGTGGCTTTTGTTTTATCCGCAGACACCGCACGAAAGCTCTTGTCGGTTACGCCCTCCGGCTGGAAGGCCACGGTCAGCGTGGTGCTCTGCCCTTTCACCACCGAGGTGCTGGCAGGCGTCACGGTCATGCCGGTTGCCGCTGTTACCGTGCTGCGATCTTCTGCCATCGACGGACGTCCCACATTGGTGACTTTCACCGTGCGGGTGATCACTTCCTTCGCCGTCACCGCCTTACCGATACTGCTGACCCAGCCACGGAACACATCGACCGTGCCGTTCGGGAAGCGGATTTTATAGGCACGGGTATCGCCTTCATTAAACCACGCCAGCAGCGCCTGCTGCCCCTGCTCTCCGGGCATCCACGCCAGCGTGAAGCTGGTATCTCCGGCAGATTTCTGCCCCTGCCCGGTCGCAGTCCAGTCTGCATCTTCATCATCGAGATAGCTGTCGTCATAGGACTCAGCGGTCAGTTCGCCGGGCGTCAGGTCTTTAACTTTTGCCAGACGCGACCAGTCAACGTCTGAAAGCGGATTCGCGTAAGGGTCACCGCTCCCCTTATAAACCCACAGGGTGGTCCCGGCACCTTTCACCGGCATTGTAGGATTTGGTACAGGCATAGCGTCCTCACATTTCATAGGTAATGACATAAGTCAGATCGGCTGAACTCCACAAGCCCGCATCATCGTCGCGCCGGTAGTCATAGCCGCTGGCCACCATACTGGTGATCAAATCTGACAGTGCCGGGATATCGCTCATCACCGGATAAATCCGGGACTCCATCCACGCATCCAGCTCTGAATCCGGCACCTGAGCAGGCAGGAAAACTTCGATATGCAGCTCCGCCTGCCAGGTATCGCTGTCCAGCTCTTCGCCCGTGTATTCAGCGCCGGTGAGATAAACGGCAACTGCCGGAAAATCCGCCTCATCAAAAACAGCGGGGCGACCATCAAAAAACGTCGCCCCGGTGTCATGCTTCTCCAGTGCATCCAGTACGGCTGCACGGAGTTCAGTATGTTTCATCGCTTTATTACCATCCTCAGTTGATGCTGCAGCGCATAGCCCAGCTCTTTCGGAAGACGTTCACGCCGTATCCGCTCAATATTTTGTTTAAACGCCGTGGTCAGCGGCACCGCCATCGGGATTTTCACCACATCAATGGGGTAACGGTTTTTCCCAGCCACACGCTGCATGACATGCCACCGGCCATTTTTCAGTTGCTGAATAAACGCGCCGGGAATACGACGGTTACCCACCACAAGCACGCTGCCGCCACCTTTCAGGGATGAACGCTGCCCCTTTTTACGACGCCTGCGGCGCGAAAGGACAACCCGCGCATTACCCAGCTTGATTACGGGCAAATCCCCCCGGTTAACTTTGATTCTGGCCTGCGGATTTTTGACCGTGGCCCTTTTCAGCCTGGCCCTTTCCTTTACCAGTTTCCGGCGTACCTTTGTCTCACGGGCAACCTGTGACGCCGACTGCGATATCGCGGATGAAGCAACGCGGTTAATGGCCATTGCGGCGGCACCAGGCACCGCCGTTTTGCTGATACGGCTGAGGTTTTCAACGGCCTGCTCAAGACCTTTTATGGCCATACATCCCCCTTTCAGCGGCGACGGTTAACGGCAGGCGGTACGCCCCGTCCAAGCCAGAGATGACAACTTCCGCCATCATCCGGCGAAACCCGATCTACCCAGAAATTTTCCTCACCGATGGTCAGCGTGTCTCCACGCCGCAGCTGCCGCACCTCATCAGTCCGGACAAACAGGGACGGGCTGGAGCCTTCAACGCGCACGCCCTGTCCGGCATAGCTGATATTTTCAGGGTCATCAAAAACACCACGTATCACCGCACCTGACTGCTCACCGGATGTAATGGTGGCTGACGTTCCCATGTACCCGCGTATCGTTTCATCGGCGCGGGCAATGGCAGCATCGAACAGGTTATCGAAATCAGCCACAGCGCCTCCCGTTATTGCATTCTGGCCAGGCCGCGCTCTGTCATTTCGGCTGCCACACCGGCAGAGACACGAAACGCCGTTCCCGGCAGCACAAATGCCACAGGTTCATCCCGCGTGGCGTGAAGTGCATCAGTATGCAGCTTCACCAGTGCCACGACCGTGACCAGTTCAGACGTATCCAGAATCACGGTATCCGGCTGCGCTGATCCCACCTCATTTTCATGTCCGGTCAGCACATTTTCCCGGCTGAGAGGGGTGTCCTGACCGGCAGTTTCATCCGTGTCATCAAGCTCCTCTTTCAGCTCTGCCACACGGAGCGCCAGTTCTTCTTTCGTCCCCGTCAGGCTGACATCACGGTTCAGTTGTTCACCCAGCGAGCGGAGACGGGCAATCAGTTCATCTTTCGTCATGGACTCCTCCACAGAGAAACAATGGCCCCGAAGGGCCATGATTACGCCAGTTGTACGGACACGAACTCATCAGGGTCAGCCAGCAGCATCAGCGGTGCTGACTGAATCATGGTGAACTCACGCGCCGGATCGCCGGTGGTCACCCAGTTTTTCGGGTAACGGGCAGAGGCGTTAATGCCTTCGCGCTGTGCGTCCGCATCCTGAATGCAGCCATAGGTGCGCAGACCGCGTGCCTGAGTGTTCCCCAGCACCATCGTGTTGTCCGGCAGGAAGTTCTTTTTGACGCCGTTTTCCACGTACTGTCCGGAATACACGACGATGGCCACATCGCCATACATCCCCTTATAGGACACCGCTTTGCCCAGGTCTTTCACCGCTGTCTCCAGCTCGGAATTAGAGCCACGACGGGTATCCAGCTTCTCCTTGACGGCTTTGAAGGAACGGAACAGCGCCCAGCCTTTCGGATCGAACACGATGATATTCACCACACCGCTGGCGTTCAGCGCGTAGGCTTCGATATCGTCGGTCGGGTCATACGTGGACTTGTCACGCTTGCTCCACTCCGTGCCGCCGGACTGCGTGATGTTATTCTCCTCACTGCGGCCCATATCCACCTCAACCGGATCGAAGGCTTCACCGGTCATGGTGTATTTGCCCTTAAGCACGGCAGAAACTGCCTGCATCTCTTCGACCTGAGCAATGGCCAGCTCTTCGTCACGCATGTTCTGCATGATGATGCGACGGCGGCGGTAAGCCGGGTCCGCCAGATTCTGCGGATCTTCATCCGGCAGGCGACGCAGGGTCATCTGCGGATTCACTTCATGCTTCGGCTTGACATATCCCGGCGTAAATTCAGAGGTGGAGCCGCCACGGGAACGGATAACCTCACCGGAAACAATCGGCGAAACGTACAGCGCCATGTTTACCAGTCCCGGAATTTGTGAGAGATAGACTTTCTCCGTGGTGAAGGGATAGCTCTCACGGAAAAAGAGACGCAGAAACAGCGGATCAAACTTAAATTTCTGCTCATTTGCCGCCAGCAGTTGGGCGGTTGTGTACATCGACATAAAAAAATCCCGTAAAAAAAGCCGCACAGGCGGCCTTTAGTGATGAAGGGTAAAGTTAAACGATGCTGATTGCCGTTCCGGCAAACGCGGTCCGTTTTTTCGTCTCGTCGCTGGCAGCCTCCGGCCAGAGCACATCCTCATAACGGAACGTGCCGGACTTGTAGAACGTCAGCGTGGTGCTGGTCTGGTCAGCAGCAACCGCAAGAATGCCAACGGCAGCACCGTCGGTGGTGCCATCCCACGCAACCAGCTTACGGCTGGAGGTGTCCAGCATCAGCGGGGTCATTGCAGGCGCTTTCGCACTCAATCCGCCGGGCGCGGTTGCGGTATGAGCCGGGTCACTGTTGCCCTGCGGCTGGTAATGGGTAAAGGTTTCTTTGCTCGTCATAAACATCCCTTACACTGGTGTGTTCAGCAAATCGTTAACGGCATCAGATGCCGGGTTACCTGCAGCCAGCGGTGCCGGTGCCCCCTGCATCAGACGATCCAGCGCAGTGTCACTGCGCGCCTGTGCACTCTGTGGTGCTGCGGCCAGAATGCGGCGGGCCGTTTTCACGGTCATACCGGGGGTTTCTGCCAGCACGCGTGCCTGTTCTTCGCGTCCGTGAGCCTCCTCACAGTTGAGGATCCCCATAATGCGGCTGTTTTCTGCCGCAACCGCTGCGGTGATCTGCGCGTTCACGTCCGGCTGCGCCGCGCTGGCGTTCTCGCCCTCCGTCGCTGGCACCACGTCAGTAACGTCAGCCTGCGAAGCAGTGGCTGAAACAGTTGTTGATTGAGTCTCTTTGGTCATTCGCCCTCCTGAGAGACGGGATTTACGTGCATCCAGTGCATCACGCATGACGGTGATCGCATCGGTGCTGTTAACAAGTTCATCAGCCAGTCCGGCATCAATGGCCTCCTGACCGCTGTACACTGCAGCCTCGGTATCCAGCACAACCTGCACGGACAGGCCGGTATATGCCGACACCTTCTGCGCAAACATCTGGCGGGTTGCGTCCATCCGGGACTGCAGTGTCTCCCGGACGTCATCCGGAAGATGGCTGTAGGGGTTGCCATCCACCTTATGGCTGCCGCTGTAAATCAGCGTGATTTCCACACCCTGTTTCTCCAGCGCAGCACCGTAATTACTGTGAGCCATCATGACGCCGATGGAGCCTGTCCGGGCGGTCTGCGTGACCAGACGCCGGGAGGCGGCACTGGCAAGCAACTGACCTGCACTGCAGTTCATGTCGTTGGCAAGCGCCCATACCGGTTTTATGTCACGCACACGGGCGATGATGTCAGCGCAGTCAAATGCCCCCGCCACCATCCCGCCGGGCGTGTCCATATCGAGCAGAATGCCGTCCACCATCGGATCGCTGGCAGCCTGTTGCAGACGGGCGATAATGCCGTTGTAACCGGTCATCCCCGAGTACGGCTGCAGCGCCCGCGTCCGGCTGACCAGCGTGCCGGACACCGGCAGCACGGCGATGCCGTTCATGACCTGATAACTGCGGGCCTGTCGTGGTCCGTCATCATCACCGGATAATGCCAGCGTCGCGAGTGCCTCCTGGGCAGTCAGGCTGTCGCCGGACACCGCATCCGTCAGGCTGCTGATCCCAAGCTGGCCTGCAAGCGCACAAAAGAAAACCCGCGCATAGGCGGGTTCAAGCATCAGCGGCTCATTAAAGGCCATGCTGGCAATATGCGGGAGATTACGCAGCTCTGCTGTCACTCTTCTCCTCCTCTGTTGATTGTCGCAGCCCGGATTCAAATGCTGCAGCCGCCCAGGCGGGCGGTTTAAGACCGGCTGCACGGCGCTCCATCGTTTCACGGACCTGCTGGGCAAAAATTTCCTGATAGTCGTCACCGCGTTTTGCGCACTCTTTCTCGTAGGTACTCAGTCCGGCTTCTATCAGCATCACCGCTTCCTGAACTTCTTTCAGACCATCGATGGCCATACGACCGGAGCCTATCCAGTCGCAGTTCCCCCAGGCACTGCGGGCTTCCTGAAAACTGAAGCGCGCTTTTGAAGGTAACGTCACCACGCGGCGAACGATGGCCTCTTCCAGCCAGCACAGAAACATCTGGCTCGCCTGACGGGATGCGACGAATTTTCGCCGCCCCATAAAGTACGCCCACGACTCGTTCGCACTGGCCCGTGCCGTGGAGTAGCTCATCTGGGCGTAATTCCGGGAAAGCTGCTCATACGAGACACCCAGCCCGGCAGCGATATACCGCAGCAGTGACTGCTCAAACACGGAGTAGCCGTTATCCGTATCCTGAGCCGTCTGCAGGTTCAGTGAGTCACCCGGCATCAGGTGCGGTACTTTTGCGCCTCCCAGCCGGACCGGCGCTGCGGCGTAATACGCGGCAATTTCACCAATCCAGCCGGTCAGCCTTTCCCGCTGCTCCTGACTGTTCGCGCCCAGAATAAAATCCATCGCTGACTGCGTATCCAGCTCACTCTCAATGGTGGCGGCATACATCGCCTTCACAATGGCGCTCTGCAGCTGCGTGTTCTGCAGCGTGTCGAGCATCTTCATCTGCTCCATCACGCTGTAAAACACATTTGCACCGCGAGTCTGCCCGTCCTCCACGGGTTCAAAAACGTGAATGAACGAGGCGCGCCCGCCGGGTAACTCACGGGGTATCCATGTCCATTTCTGCGGCATCCAGCCAGGATACCCGTCCTCGCTGACGTAATATCCCAGCGCCGCACCGCTGTCATTAATCTGCACACCGGCACGGCAGTTCCGGCTGTCGCCGGTATTGTTCGGGTTGCTGATGCGCTTCGGGCTGACCATCCGGAACTGTGTCCGGAAAAGCCGCGACGAACTGGTATCCCAGGTGGCCTGAACGAACAGTTCACCGTTAAAGGCGTGCATGGCCACACCTTCCCGAATCATCATGGTAAACGTGCGTTTTCGCTCAACGTCAATGCAGCAGCAGTCATCCTCGGCAAACTCTTTCCATGCCGCTTCAACCTCGCGGGAAAAGGCACGGGCTTCTTCCTCCCCGATGCCCAGATAGCGCCAGCTTGGGCGATGACTGAGCCGGAAAAAAGACCCGACGATATGATCCTGATGCAGCTGGATGGCGTTGGCGGCATAGCCGTTATTGCGTACCAGATCGTCTGCGCGGGCATTGCCACGGGTAAAGTTGGGCAACAGGGCTGCATCCACACTTTCACTCGGTGGGTTCCACGACCGCAACTGCCCTCCAAATCCGCTGCCACCGCCGTGATAACCGGCATATTCGCGCAGCGATGTCATGCCGTCCGGCCCCAGAAGGGTGGGAATGGTGGGCGTTTTCATACATAAAATCCTGCAGGTCCCCTGCGTCGCTGTGTCATGCCGGTCTGCACTTCCAGCTCTGCAATATATTTTTTCAGGTCAGACACGGAAGTGGCCGTAAACTCCACCCTTCGTCCGTCTTTCTGTACTGTTGCCACCCGTTTACCTGTCATCAGGTCATGCAGTGCCGCACGGGCAGCGGCAAGTTCTTCCTGTCGCGTCATTCATCCTCTCCGGATAAGGCACGGGCGTAATCTGCCAGTGTTTTCTTGTTGGTTGCTGCACCATCCTCTTCCTGCAGGCTCGCCAGCAGCGCACTGAGATCCAGCTGCCAGCGGGAAATACTGATGCGCAGCGCCGCCAGCGCATAAACGAAGCAGTCGAGTGCCTCATTGCGTCGCTTTTTGCTGTCCCACAGTATTTTTTTCCTGCCATCCACCCATTTTTCGACCTGCTCTTCAGCAGTCAGCTGCTGCGCTTCGGTCAGATCAAAAATATCCGGGTTATTCGGGAAGTGAACGGCACCGGGAAGCGGTTCATCCCCTTCCGGCGTCAGTGTGAAGCGGTTATAAATCTGCTCTTTCGCGGTATCCGTACCGATTTCGGTAAGGTAAACCCCGTTTTTGTTTCGCTTACGTGGCATGCTGGCCACCGGCTTTCCGTAGACGGATGCCCCTTTAATGGGGATCACCCGGAACAGCCCATGTTTTTTCGAGCGTTCATACACAATGGTCGGGTCAATCCCGCCAGTATCCCAGCAGATACGGGATATCGACATTTCTGCACCATTCCGGCGGGTATAGGTTTTATTGATGGCCTCATCCACACGCAGCAGCGTCTGTTCATCGTCGTGGCGGCCCATAATAATCTGCCGGTCAATCAGCCAGCTTTCCTCACCCGGCCCCCATCCCCATACGCGCATTTCGTAGCGGTCCAGCTGGGAGTCGATACCGGCGGTCAGGTAAGCCACACGGTCAGGAACGGGCGCTGAATAATGCTCTTTCCGCTCTGCCATCACTTCAGCATCCGGACGTTCGCCAATTTTCGCCTCCCACGTCTCACCGAGCGTGGTGTTTACGAAGGTTTTACGTTTTCCCGTATCCCCTTTCGTTTTCATCCAGTCTTTGACAATCTGCACCCAGGTGGTGAACGGGCTGTACGCTGTCCAGATGTGAAAGGTCACACTGTCAGGTGGCTCAATCTCTTCACCGGATGACGAAAACCAGAGAATGCCATCACGGGTCCAGATCCCGGTCTTTTCGCAGATATAACGGGCATCAGTAAAGTCCAGCTCCTGCTGGCGGATGACGCAGGCATTATGCTCGCAGAGATAAAACACGCTGGAGGGGTCATCCGGCGTCCATTTGAGGCCAAACGGCGTCTCTTTGTCGCCAAATTTAAGATACTGCTCCTCCCCGCAATGCGGGCAGGCAACATGAAAACGCATAAAATGCGGGGATTCACTGGCTGCACGCTCAATCTGACAGGTGCCTCTCACTTTTGGCGTGGAGCCACGGATGGACTTTGGCCAGACCGAGCCTTCAATACGCTTGTCACCCAGGAACGTCGGAGAGCCTTCCTGTTCAATATCATCATCAAAAGCAGCAAGTTCATCATAACCCGCCACATCCACCGACTTTTCACGGTAGTTTTTTGCCGCTTTACCGCCCAGGCACCAGAAGCCACGCCCATTAGTGAAACGCTTCATGGTGAGCGTGTTATCCCGGTGCTTTTTGCCATACCACGGGGCCAGCGCCAGCAGCGACGGAATATCACGAATAGTCGGCTCAACGTGGGTTTTCATAAAGTTCTCGGCATCACCATCCGTCGGCAACCAGATAAGGGTGTTGCGCTGCTTATGCTCTATAAAGTAGGCATAAACACCCAGCAGCATTTTGGAATAACCGACACGGGCAGACTTCACCACATTCACCTCACGGATGTAGTCGCTGCCCATCGCATTCATGATGGCCCGCTGAAAGGGCAGTGTTTCCCAGCGCCCTTCCTGGTATGCGGATTCTTTCGGGAGATAGTAATTAGCATCCGCCCATTCAACGGCGGTCTGTGGCTCCGGCCTGAACAGTGAGCGAAGCCCGGCGCGGACAAAATGCCGCAGCCTGTTAACCTGACTGTTCGATATATTCACTCAGCAACCCCGGTATCAGTTCATCCAGCGCGGCTGCTTTGTTCATGGCTTTGATGATATCCCGTTTCAGGAAATCAACATGTCGGTTTTCCAGTTCCGGAAAACGCCGCTGCACCGACAGGGGGAGCCCGTCGAGAATACTGGCAATTTCACCTGCGATCCGCGACAGCACGAAAGTACAGAATGCGGTTTCCACCACTTCAGCGGAGTCTCTGGCATTCTTCAGTTCCTGTGCGTCGGCCTGCGCACGCGTAAGTCGATGGCGTTCGTACTCAATAGTTCCTGGCTGGAGATCTGCCTCGCTGGCCTGCCGCAGTTCTTCAACCTCCCGGCGCAGCTTTTCGTTCTCAATTTCAGCATCCCTTTCGGCATACCATTTTATGACGGCGGCAGAGTCATAAAGCACCTCATTACCCTTGCCACCGCCTCGCAGAACGGGCATTCCCTGTTCCTGCCAGTTCTGAATGGTACGGATACTCGCACCGAAAATGTCAGCCAGCTGCTTTTTGTTGACTTCCATTGTTCATTCCACGGACAAAAACAGAGAAAGGAAACGACAGAGGCCAAAAAGCTCGCTTTCAGCACCTGTCGTTTCCTTTCTTTTCAGAGGGTATTTTAAATAAAAACATTAAGTTATGACGAAGAAGAACGGAAACGCCTTAAACCGGAAAATTTTCATAAATAGCGAAAACCCGCGAGGTCGCCGCCCCGTAACCTGTCGGATCACCGGAAAGGACCCGTAAAGTGATAATGATTATCATCTACATATCACAACGTGCGTGGAGGCCATCAAACCACGTCAAATAATCAATTATGACGCAGGTATCGTATTAATTGATCTGCATCAACTTAACGTAAAAACAACTTCAGACAATACAAATCAGCGACACTGAATACGGGGCAACCTCATGTCAACGAAGAACAGAACCCGCAGAACAACAACCCGCAACATCCGCTTTCCTAACCAAATGATTGAACAAATTAACATCGCTCTTGAGCAAAAAGGGTCCGGGAATTTCTCAGCCTGGGTCATTGAAGCCTGCCGTCGGAGACTAACGTCAGAAAAGAGAGCATATACATCAATTAAAAGTGATGAAGAATGAACATCCCGCGTTCTTCCCTCCGAACAGGACGATATTGTAAATTCACTTAATTACGAGGGCATTGCAGTAATTGAGTTGCAGTTTTACCACTTTCCTGACAGTGACAGACTGCGTGTTGGCTCTGTCACAGACTAAATAGTTTGAATGATTAGCAGTTATGGTGATCAGTCAACCACCAGGGAATAATCCTTCATATTATTATCGTGCTTCACCAACGCTGCCTCAATTGCTCTGAATGCTTCCAGAGACACCTTATGTTCTATACATGCAATTACAACATCAGGGTAACTCATAGAAATGGTGCTATTAAGCATATTTTTTACACGAATCAGATCCACGGAGGGATCATCAGCAGATTGTTCTTTATTCATTTTGTCGCTCCATGCGCTTGCTCTTCATCTAGCGGTTAAAATATTACTTCAAATCTTTCTGTATGAAGATTTGAGCACGTTGGCCTTACATACATCTGTCGGTTGTATTTCCCTCCAGAATGCCAGCAGGACCGCACTTTGTTACGCAACCAATACTATTAAGTGAAAACATTCCTAATATTTGACATAAATCATCAACAAAACACAAGGAGGTCAGACCAGATTGAAACGATAAAAACGATAATGCAAACTACGCGCCCTCGTATCACATGGAAGGTTTTACCAATGGCTCAGGTTGCCATTTTTAAAGAAATATTCGATCAAGTGCGAAAAGATTTAGACTGTGAATTGTTTTATTCTGAACTAAAACGTCACAACGTCTCACATTATATTTACTATCTAGCCACAGATAATATTCACATCGTGTTAGAAAACGATAACACCGTGTTAATAAAAGGACTTAAAAAGGTTGTAAATGTTAAATTCTCAAGAAACACGCATCTTATAGAAACGTCCTATGATAGGTTGAAATCAAGAGAAATCACATTTCAGCAATACAGGGAAAATCTTGCTAAAGCAGGAGTTTTCCGATGGGTTACAAATATCCATGAACATAAAAGATATTACTATACCTTTGATAATTCATTACTATTTACTGAGAGCATTCAGAACACTACACAAATCTTTCCACGCTAAATCATAACGTCCGGTTTCTTCCGTGTCAGCACCGGGGCGTTGGCATAATGCAATACGTGTACGCGCTAAACCCTGTGTGCATCGTTTTAATTATTCCCGGACACTCCCGCAGAGAAGTTCCCCGTCAGGGCTGTGGACATAGTTAATCCGGGAATACAATGACGATTCATCGCACCTGACATACATTAATAAATATTAACAATATGAAATTTCAACTCATTGTTTAGGGTTTGTTTAATTTTCTACACATACGATTCTGCGAACTTCAAAAAGCATCGGGAATAACACCATGAAAAAAATGCTACTCGCTACTGCGCTGGCCCTGCTTATTACAGGATGTGCTCAACAGACGTTTACTGTTCAAAACAAACCGGCAGCAGTAGCACCAAAGGAAACCATCACCCATCATTTCTTCGTTTCTGGAATTGGGCAGAAGAAAACTGTCGATGCAGCCAAAATTTGTGGCGGCGCAGAAAATGTTGTTAAAACAGAAACCCAGCAAACATTCGTAAATGGATTGCTCGGTTTTATTACTTTAGGCATTTATACTCCGCTGGAAGCGCGTGTGTATTGCTCACAATAATTGCATGAGTTGCCCATCGATATGGGCAACTCTATCTGCACTGCTCATTAATATACTTCTGGGTTCCTTCCAGTTGTTTTTGCATAGTGATCAGCCTCTCTCTGAGGGTGAAATAATCCCGTTCAGCGGTGTCTGCCAGTCGGGGGGAGGCTGCATTATCCACGCCGGAGGCGGTGGTGGCTTCACGCACTGACTGACAGACTGCTTTGATGTGCAACCGACGACGACCAGCGGCAACATCATCACGCAGAGCATCATTTTCAGCTTTAGCATCAGCTAACTCCTTCGTGTATTTTGCATCGAGCGCAGCAACATCACGCTGACGCATCTGCATGTCAGTAATTGCCGCGTTCGCCAGCTTCAGTTCTCTGGCATTTTTGTCGCGCTGGGCTTTGTAGGTAATGGCGTTATCACGGTAATGATTAACAGCCCATGACAGGCAGACGATGATGCAGATAACCAGAGCGGAGATAATCGCGGTGACTCTGCTCATACATCAATCTCTCTGACCGTTCCGCCCGCTTCTTTGAATTTTGCAATCAGGCTGTCAGCCTTATGCTCGAACTGACCATAACCAGCGCCCGGCAGTGAAGCCCAGATATTGCTGCAACGGTCGATTGCCTGACGGATATCACCACGATCAATCATAGGTAAAGCGCCACGCTCCTTAATCTGCTGCAATGCCACAGCGTCCTGACTTTTCGGAGAGAAGTCTTTCAGGCCAAGCTGCTTGCGGTAGGCATCCCACCAACGGGAAAGAAGCTGGTAGCGTCCGGCGCCTGTTGATTTGAGTTTTGGGTTTAGCGTGACAAGTTTGCGAGGGTGATCGGAGTAATCAGTAAATAGCTCTCCGCCTACAATGACGTCATAACCATGATTTCTGGTTTTCTGACGTCCGTTATCAGTTCCCTCCGACCACGCCAGCATATCGAGGAACGCCTTACGTTGATTATTGATTTCTACCATCTTCTACTCCGGCTTTTTTAGCAGCGAAGCGTTTGATAAGCGAACCAATCGAGTCAGTACCGATGTAGCCGATAAACACGCTCGTTATATAAGCGAGATTGCTACTTAGTCCGGCGAAGTCGAGAAGGTCACGAATGAACTAGGCGATAATGGCGCACATCGTTGCGTCGATTACTGTTTTTGTAAACGCACCGCCATTATATCTGCCGCGAAGGTACGCCATTGCAAACGCAAGGATTGCCCCGATGCCTTGTTCCTTTGCCGCGAGAATGGCGGCCAACAGGTCATGTTTTTCTGGCATCTTCATGTCTTACCCCCAATAAGGGGATTTGCTCTATTTAATTAGGAATAAGGTCGATTACTGATAGAACAAATCCAGGCTACTGTGTTTAGTAATCAGATTTGTTCGTGACCGATATGCACGGGCAAAACGGCAGGAGGTTGTTAGCGCGACCTCCTGCCACCCGCTTTCACGAAGGTCATGTGTAAAAGGCCGCAGCGTAACTATTACTAATGAATTCAGGACAGACAGTGGCTACGGCTCAGTTTGGGTTGTGCTGTTGCTGGGCGGCGATGACGCCTGTACGCATTTGGTGATCCGGTTCTGCTTCCGGTATTCGCTTAATTCAGCACAACGGAAAGAGCACTGGCTAACCAGGCTCGCCGACTCTTCACGATTATCGACTCAATGCTCTTACCTGTTGTGCAGATATAAAAAATCCCGAAACCGTTATGCAGGCTCTAACTATTACCTGCGAACTGTTTCGGGATTGCATTTTGCAGACCTCTCTGCCTGCGATGGTTGGAGTTCCAGACGATACGTCGAAGTGACCAACTAGGCGGAATCGGTAGTAAGCGCCGCCTCTTTTCATCTCACTACCACAACGAGCGAATTAACCCATCGTTGAGTCAAATTTACCCAATTTTATTCAATAAGTCAATATCATGCCGTTAATATGTTGCCATCCGTGGCAATCATGCTGCTAACGTGTGACCGCATTCAAAATGTTGTCTGCGATTGACTCTTCTTTGTGGCATTGCACCACCAGAGCGTCATACAGCGGCTTAACAGTGCGTGACCAGGTGGGTTGGGTAAGGTTTGGGATTAGCATCGTCACAGCGCGATATGCTGCGCTTGCTGGCATCCTTGAATAGCCGACGCCTTTGCATCTTCCGCACTCTTTCTCGACAACTCTCCCCCACAGCTCTGTTTTGGCAATATCAACCGCACGGCCTGTACCATGGCAATCTCTGCATCTTGCCCCCGGCGTCGCGGCACTACGGCAATAATCCGCATAAGCGAATGTTGCGAGCACTTGCAGTACCTTTGCCTTAGTATTTCCTTCAAGCTTTGCCACACCACGGTATTTCCCCGATACCTTGTGTGCAAATTGCATCAGATAGTTGATAGCCTTTTGTTTGTCGTTCTGGCTGAGTTCGTGCTTACCGCAGAATGCAGCCATACCGAATCCGGCTTGTGATTGCGCCATCCCCATAGCAGCCATCACATCAGTACCGGAAAGAGAGTCAGAAGCCGTGGCCCGTGGTGAGTCGCTCATCATCGGGCTTTTTGGCGAATGAAATTTAGCTACGCTTTCGAGTCTCATGCGCCTTCTCCCTGTACCTGAATCAATGTTAGGTTTCCGCAGAACACTGCGCCGGTATCGATATACATTTGGTTGGCAAACTTGAGTGGTTTCACTGCTGGCGTATGACCAAAGATGAACGTGTCCGCGCCTTTGATTTCTTTCACGATCCCGTTTTGTGAGTTGCTGATTCGTTCGCGGTTCCAGATTACCTGCTGATGATCAACTGGCTTTCCAAACTCGTATTCGTCAAAGGGATAATCGGCGTGGCAGATAACATATTTTTTATCTTTGCTCACCAGTTCGATGATTAACGGAAGTTCATCTGCTTTATGGGCAAGAGCTTTAGCCAGAATTTCTTTGTCGTAATCGAGATTAAAGAACCAGCCACCGCCATTAAGCAGCCAGTGATTAACGTTTCCACGCTCTGATAAGCCATCAATCATCATTTGCTCATGGTTTCCACGTACAGCTCTGAACCAGGGGAATGTGATTAATTCCAGGCATTCAACGTTCTCTGCACCACGATCAACCAAATCGCCCACCGAGATAAGCAGGTCTTTTTTGTTGTCGAATCCAATCGTATCCAGTTTGTTCATCAGGTTCGTGTAGCATCCGTGCAGATCGCCAACTACCCAAATATTTCGGTATTTGCTGCCATCAATTTTTTCGTAATAGCGCATCTCTTTCACTCCATCCGCGATGAACCATGAGAACGTCGTTGACGATGGCGTGCATTTTCCCGTCTTTATCATCAACGTATTTTCTGACCGTACCGCGACTACATTTCAGTCTGCGTGCTACTTCTGTCTGATTTCCGTATGTTTCAACGAGCATGTCTGGAATGGTTTTTACTGAGAACGTCATGCGGCCTCACTTCTGCTATTTCGCAGGTCTTTGAGTTTCTGTTGGTACTCTGCCTTGATCGCCTTGCACTCTTCGATAGTCCAGCGATGGCGGTTATGGTTTGATTCGATTTCGTCTACTGCTTCCTGCCCGATGCGGCTAATCAGTTCGACGCGATACGGAACGAGATTTCCGCTTTTGTGCTGGTTGCACACCACGCATTGCTTGTGAATATTGCGTTCATTAAATCGGAGTTGAGGTGCCGCAGCAGTTGTCCGGTAATGTCCGGCATCCCACTGAGCAGACGTGAGCGTTCCGCACGAGATACATGGTAAGTCGCGGTCTCTTTCTCTGATGAAGGCGTTTACGGCTTGTTGGGCTTGTTTAATCCAGTAACTGCGGGGCTTTAAGGCGAGTTTTCGAATCTTAAGTTTATCTTTCTGTTTCTGCTCCTCTCGTCGTCGTTTCTTCTCTGCTGCTTTTTCCGCTTTTTCGCGTTCTTTACTTCGTCGTTCGAGTGCTATCTTGGTTCCACACTCTGGAGAGCACCACCACTGATTAGCGAATGCAGGGTGAAACCATTCCCGGCATTCATCGTTTTTACATCGTCTTCGCGCTGGTTTAGCCATCATCTTCTTCCTCGTGCATCGAGCTATTCGGATCGCTCATCAGTTCTGCGCAGCAGTGCTCACACACGTGAACTTCCAGCACATGCAGCTTCTGACCGCAGTTAGCGCACGTTAAAGCTCGCTCGACGCTTTCTTGTTCGTAACTTCGATTTTGGTCAATCACCTTGTTTTCCTCGCACGACGTCTTAGCCACCGGATATCCCACAGGTGAGCCGTGTAGTTGAAGGTTTTTACGTCAGATTCTTTTGGGATTGGCTTGGGTTTATTTCTGGTGCGTTTCGTTGGAAGGTATTTGCAGTTTTCGCAGATTATGTCGGTGATACTTCGTCGCTGTCTCGCCACACGTCCTCCTTTTCCTGCGGTAGTGGTAACACCCCTGTTGGTGTTCTTTCACACCGGAGACACCATCGATTCCAGTAAGGTTGATTTGGTCGGAAGCGGTTATCTTCTTTGCATTCACCGCACCGATAACATCGCATCATGCAGCTTCCCTCCCGAAGTCGAAATCAAGCTGCCCTCCAAATATTTCGCATGACTCAGAACAAGAGCCGGTATCGAATCTTTTAGCTCGTACCATGTCCTGATACAGGGCTTGATAATCATTTTCTGAATACATTTTCGCGATACCGTCCAGCGACATTCTTCCTCGGTACATAATCTCCTTTGGCGTTTCCCGATGTCCGTCACGCACATGGGATCCCGTGATGACCTCATTAAAAACACGCTGCAATCCCTCCTCATCTTTGCAGGCAAGTCCGATTTTTTGCGTTGATTTTTTAATGCAGAATATGCAGTTACCGAGATGTTCCGGTATTTGCAAATCGAATGGTTGTTGCTTCCACCATGCGAGGATATCTTCCTTCTCAAAGTCTGACAGTTCAGCAAGATATCTGATTCCAGGCTTTGGCTTTAGCCGCTTCGGTTCATCAGCTCTGATGCCAATCCACGTGGTGTAATTCCCTCGCCCGAAATGGTCATCACAGTATTTGGTGAAGGGAACGAGTTTTAATCTGTCAGTGCAGAACGCGCCGCCGACGTATGGAGTGCCATATTTCTTTACCATATCGATAAATGGCTTCAGAACAGGCATTCGCGTCTGAATATCCTTTGGTTCCCATACCGTATAACCATTTGGCTGTCCAAGCTCCGGGTTGATATCAACCTGCAATACGGTGAGCGGTATATCCCAGAACTTCACAACTTCCCTGACAAACCGATATGTCATTGGATGTTCACAACCTGTATCCATGAAAACGTAATGCACGTCTTTACCTGCCCGTCGCTTTTGCTCCATTAGCCAGAGCAAATATGCTGACGTCCTGCCACCGGAGAAACTAACGACATTTATCATGCAGCCCTGTCTCCCCATCTCGCTTTCCACTCCAGAGCCAGTCTCGCTTCGTCTGACCACTTAACGCCACGCTCTGTACCGAATGCCTGTATAAGCTCTAATAGCTCCGCAAATTCGCCTACACGCATCCTGCTGGTTGACTGGCCTATTACCACAAAGCCATTCCCGGCAAGGTTAGGAACAACATCCTGCTGCTTTAATGCTGCGGTAAACACACACTTCCAGCTTTCTGCATCCAGCCAGCGACCATGCCATTCAACCTGACGAGAGACGTCACCTAAGCAGGCCCATAGCTTCCTGTTTTGGTCTAAGCTGCGGTTGCGTTCCTGAATGGTTACTACGATTGGTTTGGTTGGGTCTGGAAGGATTTGCTGTACTGCGTGAATAGCGTTTTGCTGATGTGCTGGAGATCGAATTTCAAAGGTTAGTTTTTTCATGACTTCCCTCTCCCCCAAATAAAAAGGCCTGCGATTACCAGCAGGCCTGTTATTAGCTCAGTAATGTAGATGGTCATCTTTTAACTCCATATACCGCCAATACCCGTTTCATCGCGGCACTCTGGCGACACTCCTTAAAAACCAGGTTCGTGCTCATCTTTCCTTCCCGTTCTTCCCTGGTAGCAAACCGGTAATACACCGTTCGCCAGACCTTACCTTCGATAACCAGAAGACCTGCCCGTGCCATTTTAGCCGCGGCCTGATTTATGCTGGTTACTGTTGCGCCTGTTAGCGCGGCAACGTCCGGCGCACAGAAGCTATTATGCGTCCCCAGGTAATGAATAATTGCCTCTTTGCCCGTCATACACTTGCTCCTTTCAGTCCGAACTTAGCTTTGATTTCTGCGATCTTCGCCAGAGCCTGTGCACGATTTAGAGGTCTACCGCCCATGACAGGAAGTTGTTTTACTGGTTCAGGGATCGCCTCACCACGGTTAATTCTCGCAGTCATATGGACAAGCTCATCTGCGGCCTTACGGCGTAATTCCGCATCAGTAAGCGCATTGGCCCGCATGTTCTGATACAGGTTGGTAACCAGCCAGTAGTGCGCGTTTGATTTCCACGGATAAGACTCCGCATCCGGATACAGGCCTCGCTTCCGGCAATACTCGTAAACCATATCAACCAGCTCGCTGACGTTTGGCAGTCCGGCGGTAACGGATGCTTCTTCCCGGCACCATGCAACAAACTGCCCGGGTGATGGCAGAAATGGTCGATTCTGCCGACGGGCTACGCGCATTCCTGCGTTAACCTGTTCCATCGTGGTGATCCCGTTTTCCCGAAAAGCCAGAACCCACTGGCGACGGATTTCGTTCACTTCGTTCTGGTCACGGTTAGCCAGGCTCGCCGGGAAAGTTGCCAGTAACTGGCTGAACACACCGTTGATGATCTGCGCTACCTGCTGTACCTGCGGCTTTTCGTCGTACTGTTCCGGCATGTTGTTGGCGATCCGACGCATCTGCTCACGGTCAAAGTTAACCATCTGTGCGGCGATGTTTTTCATAGATCCACCCCGTAAATCCAGTCTGTGTTTGTCAGGTCGAGTTTTGGTTTGCTGGCTGTCACGCCTGCCTGTTGCTTGTTACGGTTGATTTCGAGTTGGGTCCACTTATCGCGGAGTTTGGCCGGGCTCAGCACGTTACCGGACCAGAAGTTGTCCTGGCATGCCCAGCGGAACAGCACACACATGTCGCGGTGGTTACGTCCGTCACGTTCACGCATCAGGCGGATATCGTTAGCCCACCCAGCAAAATTCGGTTTTCTGGCTGATGGTGCGATAGTCTTCACCATGTCAAACATCCACTCTGCGGCGGTCAGGTCTTCTGCTGTCCCCCACTTGCTGCCGCTCTGAATTGCAGCATCCGGTTTCACCACAGAAAGGTCGTTTTCTGGCTGGTCAGAGGATTCGCCAGAATTCTCTGACGAATAATCTTTTCTTTTTTCTTTTGTAATAGTGTCTTTTGTGTCCCCCTGTTTTGAGGGATAGCAATCCCCCAATTTGAGGGATGTTTTATCCCTCGTTTTAGGGGATTTTCCCTCGTTTTGAGGGATGCACCATTCTGAGATGTTTTTATTTGGTCCAAACATGCCGCCTTGCTGCTTGATAATATTCATTCTGACGAGTTCTAACTTGGCTTCATTGCACCGTTTGACAGGTAACTTTGTAATCTCGCTAAGTTGAGAATCGGTGATTCTGTCCATTGGTTTATTCCACCCATAGGTTTTACGCAGAATGGCAAGCAGCACTTTAAACTGTCGCTTGGTCAGATCTGCGCCCGAATAAGCCTCAAGCAGCATATTTGATAGTCTGGCGTAACCATCATCGAGATCTGCCACATTACGCTCCTGTCCGGCAAAGTTACCTCTGCCGAAGTTGAGTATTTTTGCTGTATTTGTCATAATGACTCCTGTTGATAGATCCAGTAATGACCTCAGAACTCCATCTGGATTTGTTCAGAACGCTCGGTTGCCGCCGGGCGTTTTTTATTGGTGAGAATCGCAGCAACTTGTCGCGCCAATCGAGCCATGTCGTCGTCAACGACCCCCCATTCAAGAACAGCAAGCAGCATTGAGAACTTTGGAATCCAGTCCCTCTTCCACCTGCTGATCTGCGACTTATCAACGCCCACAGCTTCCGCTGTCTTCTCAGTTCCAAGCATTGCGATTTTGTTAAGCAACGCACTCTCGATTCGTAGAGCCTCGTTGCGTTTGTTTGCACGAACCATATGTAAGTATTTCCTTAGATAACAATTGATTGAATGTATGCAAATAAATGCATACACCATAGGTGTGGTTTAATTTGATGCCCTTTTTCAGGGCTGGAATGTGTAAGAGCGGGGTTATTTATGCTGTTGTTTTTTTGTTACTCGGGAAGGGCTTTACCTCTTCCGCATAAACGCTTCCATCAGCGTTTATAGTTAAAAAAATCTTTCGGCCTGCATGAATGGCCTTGTTGATCGCGCTTTGATATACGCCGAGATCTTTAGCTGTCTTGGTTTGCCCAAAGCGCATTGCATAATCTTTCAGGGTTATGCGTTGTTCCATACAACCTCCTTAGTACATGCAACCATTATCACCGCCAGAGGTAAAATAGTCAACACGCACGGTGTTAGATATTTATCCCTTGCGGTGATAGATTTAACGTATGAGCACAAAAAAGAAACCATTAACACAAGAGCAGCTTGAGGACGCACGTCGCCTTAAAGCAATTTATGAAAAAAAGAAAAATGAACTTGGCTTATCCCAGGAATCTGTCGCAGACAAGATGGGGATGGGGCAGTCAGGCGTTGGTGCTTTATTTAATGGCATCAATGCATTAAATGCTTATAACGCCGCATTGCTTACAAAAATTCTCAAAGTTAGCGTTGAAGAATTTAGCCCTTCAATCGCCAGAGAAATCTACGAGATGTATGAAGCGGTTAGTATGCAGCCGTCACTTAGAAGTGAGTATGAGTACCCTGTTTTTTCTCATGTTCAGGCAGGGATGTTCTCACCTAAGCTTAGAACCTTTACCAAAGGTGATGCGGAGAGATGGGTAAGCACAACCAAAAAAGCCAGTGATTCTGCATTCTGGCTTGAGGTTGAAGGTAATTCCATGACCGCACCAACAGGCTCCAAGCCAAGCTTTCCTGACGGAATGTTAATTCTCGTTGACCCTGAGCAGGCTGTTGAGCCAGGTGATTTCTGCATAGCCAGACTTGGGGGTGATGAGTTTACCTTCAAGAAACTGATCAGGGATAGCGGTCAGGTGTTTTTACAACCACTAAACCCACAGTACCCAATGATCCCATGCAATGAGAGTTGTTCCGTTGTGGGGAAAGTTATCGCTAGTCAGTGGCCTGAAGAGACGTTTGGCTGATCGGCAAGGTGTTCTGGTCGGCGCATAGCTGATAACAATTGAGCAAGAATCTTCATCGAATTAGGGGAATTTTCACTCCCCTCAGAACATAACATAGTAAATGGATTGAATTATGAAGAATGGTTTTTATGCGACTTACCGCAGCAAAAATAAAGGGAAAGATAAGCGCTCAATAAACCTGTCTGTTTTCCTTAATTCTCTGCTGGCTGATAATCATCACCTGCAGGTTGGCTCCAATTATTTGTATATTCATAAAATCGATGGAAAAACTTTTCTCTTTACCAAAACAAATGACAAGAGTCTGGTTCAGAAGATAAATCGCTCTAAAGCTTCAGTTGAAGATATTAAGAACAGCCTCGCAGATGACGAATCATTGGGATTCCCATCTTTTTTGTTTGTTGAAGGCGACACCATTGGTTTTGCCAGAACTGTTTTCGGGCCGACCACATCCGATCTGACAGATTTTTTAATCGGGAAAGGAATGTCATTAAGCAGTGGAGAGCGCGTTCAGATAGAGCCACTGATGAGGGGAACCACCAAAGACGATGTTATGCATATGCATTTCATCGGCCGAACAACGGTGAAGGTAGAAGCCAAGCTACCTGTATTTGGCGATATATTAAAGGTCTTAGGGGCAACAGATATTGAAGGGGAGCTTTTTGACTCATTGGATATAGTCATTAAGCCAAAATTTAAAAGGGATATAAAAAAGGTTGCCAAGGATATTATTTTTAACCCGTCACCTCAATTTTCAGACATTAGCCTGCGGGCAAAAGATGAGGCCGGAGATATTTTAACAGAACATTATCTATCAGAAAAAGGCCATCTCTCAGCGCCTCTGAACAAGGTCACCAATGCTGAGATAGCTGAAGAGATGGCATATTGCTACGCAAGAATGAAAAGTGATATACTGGAATGTTTTAAAAGGCAGGTGGGCAAAGTTAAGGATTAATTATCAGGAGTAATTATGCGGAACAGAATCATGCCTGGTGTTTACATAGTAATAATTCCTTACGTTATCGTAAGCATTTGCTATCTCCTTTTCCGCCACTACATTCCTGGTGTTTCTTTTTCAGCTCATAGAGATGGTCTTGGGGCGACATTGTCATCATATGCAGGAACCATGATTGCAATCCTGATTGCTGCCTTGACGTTTCTAATCGGAAGCAGAACGCGCCGACTGGCCAAGATTAGAGAGTATGGGTATATGACATCGGTAGTTATTGTCTATGCCCTTAGTTTTGTTGAGCTTGGAGCTTTGTTTTTCTGCGGGTTATTGCTTCTTTCCAGCATAAGCGGCTACATGATACCCACTATCGCCATCGGCATTGCCTCTGCATCGTTCATTCATATATGCATCCTTGTTTTCCAACTATATAATTTGACCAGAGAACAAGAATAACCCGGCCTCAGCGCCGGGTTTTCTTTGCCTCACGATCGCCCCCAAAACACATAACCAATTGTATTTATTGAAAAATAAATAGATACAACTCACTAAACATAGCAATTCAGATCTCTCACCTACCAAACAATGCCCCCCTGCAAAAAATAAATTCATATAAAAAACATACAGATAACCATCTGCGGTGATAAATTATCTCTGGCGGTGTTGACATAAATACCACTGGCGGTGATACTGAGCACATCAGCAGGACGCACTGACCACCATGAAGGTGACGCTCTTAAAAATTAAGCCCTGAAGAAGGGCAGCATTCAAAGCAGAAGGCTTTGGGGTGTGTGATACGAAACGAAGCATTGGCCGTAAGTGCGATTCCGGATTAGCTGCCAATGTGCCAATCGCGGGGGGTTTTCGTTCAGGACTACAACTGCCACACACCACCAAAGCTAACTGACAGGAGAATCCAGATGGATGCACAAACACGCCGCCGCGAACGTCGCGCAGAGAAACAGGCTCAATGGAAAGCAGCAAATCCCCTGTTGGTTGGGGTAAGCGCAAAACCAGTTAACCGCCCTATTCTCTCGCTGAATCGCAAACCGAAATCACGAGTAGAAAGCGCACTAAATCCGATAGACCTTACAGTGCTGGCTGAATACCACAAACAGATTGAAAGCAACCTGCAACGTATTGAGCGCAAGAATCAGCGCACATGGTACAGCAAGCCTGGCGAACGCGGCATAACATGCAGTGGACGCCAGAAAATTAAGGGAAAATCGATTCCTCTTATCTAGTTACTTAGATATTGGCCTTGGCTTTATCTCAATATTATATGGATCATAGCTGGCAACTAATTCAGTCCAGTAAATATCCTCAATAGGGAATAATATATGCTTTCCATTCCATCGGGAAAAAGTTTTGTTCAACACACCAAGCTCAATCAACTCACTAATGTATGGGAATTGTTTTGATGTAACCACATACTTCCTGCCTTCATTAAGGGCTGCGCACAAAACCATAGATTGCTCTTCTGTAAGGTTTTGAATTACTGATCGCACTTTATCGTTTTGCATCTTAATGCGTTTTCTTAGCTTAAATCGCTTATATCTGGCGCTGGCAATAGCTGATAATCGATGCACATTAATTGCTAGCGAAAATGCAAGAGCAAAGACGAAAACATGCCACACATGAGGAATACCGATTCTCTCATTAACATATTCAGGCCAGTTATCTGGGCTTAAAAGCAGAAGTCCAACCCAGATAACGATCATATACATGGTTCTCTCCAGAGGTTCATTACTGAACACTCGTCCGAGAATAACGAGTGGATCCATTTCTATACTCATCAAACTGTAGGGGTTGTAATAGTTTATCCGATTTCTCGCTGTAGGGGTACACGAGAACCACCGAGCCTGATGTGGTTAAAAGACAGGCACAATCTTTACTACCGCAATCCACTATTTAAGGTGATATATGGAAGAAGAATTTGAAGAGTTCGAAGAGCATCCTCAGGATGTGATGGAACAATACCAGGACTATCCGTATGACTACGACTATTGATAAAAATCAATGGTGTGGACAATTCAAGCGATGCAATGGATGCAAGCTGCAATCGGAATGCATGGTTAAGCCTGAAGAAATGTTTCCTGTAATGGAAGATGGGAAATATGTCGATAAATGGGCAATACGAACGACGGCAATGATTGCCAGAGAACTTGGTAAACAGAACAACAAAGCTGCCTGATAGTGGCCTTTATTTTTGGCATAAATAACAGAATAAACACTGCACTGTGTATTCATTCCAACGAGTGAATACACGGAGCAATGTCGCTCGTAACTAAACAGGAGCCGACTTGTTCTGATTATTGGAAATCTTCTTTGCCCTCCAGTGTGAGGGCGATTTTTTATCTGTGAGGATATGAACAGATGTCAAACATCAAAAAATACATCATTGATTACGACTGGAAAGCATCAATAGAAATTGAAATCGACCATGACGTAATGACAGAGGAAAAACTTCACCAGATTAATAATTTCTGGTCAGACTCTGAATACCGACTCAATAAACACGGCTCTGTATTAAATGCTGTATTAATCATGCTGGCGCAACATGCTCTGCTTATAGCAATTTCAAGCGACTTAAATGCATATGGTGTTGTGTGTGAGTTCGACTGGAATGATGGAAATGGTCAGGAAGGATGGCCTCCAATGGATGGTAGCGAAGGAATAAGAATTACCGATATCGATACATCAGGAATATTTGATTCAGATGATATGACTATCAAGGCCGCCTGAGTGCGGTTTTACCGCATACCAATAACGCTTCACTCGAGGCGTTTTTCGTTATGTATAAATAAGGAGCACACCATGCAATATGCCATTGCAGGGTGGCCTGTTGCTGGCTGCCCTTCCGAATCTTTACTTGAACGAATCACCCGTAAATTACGTGACGGATGGAAACGCCTTATCGACATACTTAATCAGCCAGGAGTCCCAAAGAATGGATCAAACACTTATGGCTATCCAGACTAAATTCACTATCGCCACTTTTATTGGCGATGAAAAGATGTTTCGTGAAGCCGTCGACGCTTATAAAAAATGGATATTAATACTGAAACTGAGATCAAGCAAAAGCATTCACTAACCCCCTTTCCTGTTTTCCTAATCAGCCCGGCATTTCGCGGGCGATATTTTCACAGCTATTTCAGGAGTTCAGCCATGAACGCTTATTACATTCAGGATCGTCTTGAGGCTCAGAGCTGGGCGCGTCACTACCAGCAGCTCGCCCGTGAAGAGAAAGAGGCAGAACTGGCAGACGACATGGAAAAAGGCCTGCCCCAGCACCTGTTTGAATCGCTATGCATCGATCATTTGCAACGCCACGGGGCCAGCAAAAAATCCATTACCCGTGCGTTTGATGACGATGTTGAGTTTCAGGAGCGCATGGCAGAACACATCCGGTACATGGTTGAAACCATTGCTCACCACCAGGTTGATATTGATTCAGAGGTATAAAACGAATGAGTACTGCACTCGCAACGCTGGCTGGGAAGCTGGCTGAACGTGTCGGCATGGATTCTGTCGACCCACAGGAACTGATCACCACTCTTCGCCAGACGGCATTTAAAGGTGATGCCAGCGATGCGCAGTTCATCGCATTACTGATCGTTGCCAACCAGTACGGCCTTAATCCGTGGACGAAAGAAATTTACGCCTTTCCTGATAAGCAGAATGGCATCGTTCCGGTGGTGGGCGTTGATGGCTGGTCCCGCATCATCAATGAAAACCAGCAGTTTGATGGCATGGACTTTGAGCAGGACAATGAATCCTGTACATGCCGGATTTACCGCAAGGACCGTAATCATCCGATCTGCGTTACCGAATGGATGGATGAATGCCGCCGCGAACCATTCAAAACTCGCGAAGGCAGAGAAATCACGGGGCCGTGGCAGTCGCATCCCAAACGGATGTTACGTCATAAAGCCATGATTCAGTGTGCCCGTCTGGCCTTCGGATTTGCTGGTATCTATGACAAGGATGAAGCCGAGCGCATTGTCGAAAATACTGCATACACTGCAGAACGTCAGCCGGAACGCGACATCACTCCGGTTAACGATGAAACCATGCAGGAGATTAACACTCTGCTGATCGCCCTGGATAAAACATGGGATGACGACTTATTGCCGCTCTGTTCCCAGATATTTCGCCGCGACATTCGTGCATCGTCAGAACTGACACAGGCCGAAGCAGTAAAAGCTCTTGGATTCCTGAAACAGAAAGCCGCAGAGCAGAAGGTGGCAGCATGACACCGGACATTATCCTGCAGCGTACCGGGATCGATGTGAGAGCTGTCGAACAGGGGGATGATGCGTGGCACAAATTACGGCTCGGCGTCATCACCGCTTCAGAAGTTCACAACGTGATAGCAAAACCCCGCTCCGGAAAGAAGTGGCCTGACATGAAAATGTCCTACTTCCACACCCTGCTTGCTGAGGTTTGCACCGGTGTGGCTCCGGAAGTTAACGCTAAAGCACTGGCCTGGGGAAAACAGTACGAGAACGACGCCAGAACCCTGTTTGAATTCACTTCCGGCGTGAATGTTACTGAATCCCCGATCATCTATCGCGACGAAAGTATGCGTACCGCCTGCTCTCCCGATGGTTTATGCAGTGACGGCAACGGCCTTGAACTGAAATGCCCGTTTACCTCCCGGGATTTCATGAAGTTCCGGCTCGGTGGTTTCGAGGCCATAAAGTCAGCTTACATGGCCCAGGTGCAGTACAGCATGTGGGTGACGCGAAAAAATGCCTGGTACTTTGCCAACTATGACCCGCGTATGAAGCGTGAAGGCCTGCATTATGTCGTGATTGAGCGGGATGAAAAGTACATGGCGAGTTTTGACGAGATCGTGCCGGAGTTCATCGAAAAAATGGACGAGGCACTGGCTGAAATTGGTTTTGTATTTGGGGAGCAATGGCGATGACGCATCCTCACGATAATATCCGGGTAGGCGCAATCACTTTCGTCTACTCCGTTACAAAGCGAGGCTGGGTATTTCCCGGCCTTTCTGTTATCCGAAATCCACTGAAAGCACAGCGGCTGGCTGAGGAGATAAATAATAAACGAGGGGCTGTATGCACAAAGCATCTTCTGTTGAGTTAAGAACGAGTATCGAGATGGCACATAGCCTTGCTCAAATTGGAATCAGGTTTGTGCCAATACCAGTAGAAACAGACGAAGAATTTCATACGTTAGCCGCATCCCTTTCACAAAAGCTGGAAATGATGGTGGCGAAAGCAGAAGCAGATGAGAGAAACCAGGTATGACAACCACGGAATGCATTTTTCTGGCAGCGGGCTTCATATTCTGTGTGCTTATGCTTGCCGACATGGGACTTGTTCAATGACACCTCAGCAGGAAAACGCCCTTCGCAGCATTGCCCGTCAGGCTAATTCTGAAATCAAAAAAAGCCAGACAGCAGTTTCCGGATAAAAACGTCGATGACATTTGCCGTAGCGTACTGAAGAAGCACCGCGAAACGGTAACGCTGATGGGATTCACACCGACTCATTTAAGCCTGGCAATCGGCATGTTAAACGGCGTCTTTAAGGAACGATGAACATGAAAAGCAAAATCATCAGGGAGCTACAGGCTCCTTTTTTATTATTCGCATTCACCCTCAAGCGTATTAACCAACAGTTCAGGGATTAATGAAAGATGGCAGACATCATTGATTCAGCATCAGAAATAGAAGAATTACAGCGCAACACAGCAATAAAAATGCGCCGCCTGAACCACCAGGCTATATCTGCCACTCATTGTTGTGAGTGTGGCGATCCGATAGATGAACGAAGACGCCTGGTCGTTCAGGGTTGTCGGACTTGTGCAAGTTGCCAGGAGGATCTGGAACTTATCAGTAAACAGAGAGGTTCGAAGTGAGCGAAATTAACTCTCAGGCACTGCGTGAAGCGGCAGAGCAGGCAATGCATGACGACTGGGGATTTGACGCAGACCTTTTCCATGAATTGGTAACACCATCGATTGTGCTGGAACTGCTGGATGAACGGGAAAGAAACCAGCAATACATCAAACGCCGCGACCAGGAGAACGAGGATATTGCGCTAACAGTAGGGAAACTGCGTGTTGAGCTTGAAACAGCAAAATCAAAACTCAACGAGCAGCGTGAGTATTACGAAGGTGTTATCTCGGATGGGAGTAAGCGTATTGCTAAACTGGAAAGCAACGAAGTCCGTGAAGACGGAAACCAGTTTCTTGTTGTTCGCCATCCTGGGAAGACTCCTGTTATCAAGCACTGCACTGGTGACCTGGAAGAGTTTCTGCGGCAGTTAATCGAACAAGACCCGTTAGTAACTATCGACATCATTACGCATCGCTATTACGGGGTTGGAGGTCAATGGGTTCAGGATGCAGGTGAGTATCTGCATATGATGTCTGACGCTGGCATTCGCATCAAAGGAGAGTGAGATCGGTTTTGTAAAAGATAACGCTTGTGAAAATGCTGAATTTCGCGTCGTCTTCACAGCGATGCCAGAGTCTGTAGTGTCAGATGATGACCGTACTCAAACATCGGGTTGAGTATTATCTTACTGTTTCTTTACATAAACATTGCTGATACCGTTTAGCTGAAACGACATACATTGCAAGGAGTTTATAAATGAGTATCAATGAGTTAGAGTCTGAGCAAAAAGATTGGGCGTTATCAATGTTGTGCAGATCCGGTGTCTTGTCTCCATGCAGACATCACGAAGGTGTTTATGTAGATGAAGGTATAGATATAGAGTCGGCATACAAATATTCCATGAAGGTTTATAAGTCTAATGAAGACAAATCCCCATTCTGCAATGTGCGAGAAATGACTGATACCGTGCAAAATTATTATCACGAGTACGGTGGAAACGATACTTGCCCTCTCTGTACAAAACATATAGATGATTAAACCCAATATTACATAACAATCCTCGCACTCGCGGGGATTTATTTTATCTGAACTCGCTACGGCGGGTTTTGTTTTATGGAGATGATAAATGCACTTCCGAGTCACAGGAGAATGGAATGGAGAGCCATTCAACAGAGTTATCGAAGCGGAGAACATCAACGACTGCTACGACCACTGGATGATATGGGCGCAGATAGCACATGCAGACGTAACCAATATTCGAATTGAAGAACTGAAAGAACACCAAGCCGCCTGATGGCGGTTTTTTCTTGCGTGTAATTGCGGAGACTTTGCGATGTACTTGACACTTCAGGAGTGGAACGCACGCCAGCGACGTCCAAGAAGCCTTGAAACAGTTCGTCGATGGGTTCGGGAATGCAGGATATTCCCACCTCCGGTTAAGGATGGAAGAGAGTATCTGTTCCACGAATCAGCGGTAAAGGTTGACTTAAATCGACCAGTAACAGGTGGCCTTTTGAAGAGGATCAGAAATGGGAAGAAGGCGAAGTCATGAGCGCCGGGATTTACCCCCTAACCTTTATATAAGAAACAATGGATATTACTGCTACAGGGACCCAAGGACGGGTAAAGAGTTTGGATTAGGCAGAGACAGGCGAATCGCAATCACTGAAGCTATACAGGCCAACATTGAGTTATTTTCAGGACACAAACACAAGCCTCTGACAGCGAGAATCAACAGTGATAATTCCGTTACGTTACATTCATGGCTTGATCGCTACGAAAAAATCCTGGCCAGCAGAGGAATCAAGCAGAAGACACTCATAAATTACATGAGCAAAATTAAAGCAATAAGGAGGGGTCTGCCTGATGCTCCACTTGAAGACATCACCACAAAAGAAATTGCGGCAATGCTCAATGGATACATAGACGAGGGCAAGGCGGCGTCAGCCAAGTTAATCAGATCAACACTGAGCGATGCATTCCGAGAGGCAATAGCTGAAGGCCATATAACAACAAACCATGTCGCTGCCACTCGCGCAGCAAAATCAGAGGTAAGGAGATCAAGACTTACGGCTGACGAATACCTGAAAATTTATCAAGCAGCAGAATCATCACCATGTTGGCTCAGACTTGCAATGGAACTGGCTGTTGTTACCGGGCAACGAGTTGGTGATTTATGCGAAATGAAGTGGTCTGATATCGTAGATGGATATCTTTATGTCGAGCAAAGCAAAACAGGCGTAAAAATTGCCATCCCAACAGCATTGCATATTGATGCTCTCGGAATATCAATGAAGGAAACACTTGATAAATGCAAAGAGATTCTTGGCGGAGAAACCATAATTGCATCTACTCGTCGCGAACCGCTTTCATCCGGCACAGTATCAAGGTATTTTATGCGCGCACGAAAAGCATCAGGTCTTTCCTTCGAAGGGGATCCGCCTACCTTTCACGAGTTGCGCAGTTTGTCTGCAAGACTCTATGAGAAGCAGATAAGCGATAAGTTTGCTCAACATCTTCTCGGGCATAAGTCGGACACCATGGCATCACAGTATCGTGATGACAGAGGCAGGGAGTGGGACAAAATTGAAATCAAATAATGATTTTATTTTGACTGATAGTGACCTGTTCGTTGCAACAAATTGATAAGCAATGCTTTTTTATAATGCCAACTTAGTATAAAAAAGCTGAACGAGAAACGTAAAATGATATAAATATCAATATATTAAATTAGATTTTGCATAAAAAACAGACTACATAATACTGTAAAACACAACATATGCAGTCACTATGAATCAACTACTTAGATGGTATTAGTGACCTGTAACAGAGCATTAGCGCAAGGTGATTTTTGTCTTCTTGCGCTAATTTTTTGTCATCAAACCTGTCGCACTCCAGAGAAGCACAAAGCCTCGCAATCCAGTGCAAAGCTTTGTGTGCCACCCACTACGACCTGCATAACCAGTAAGAAGATAGCAGTGATGTCAAACGACGCAGCTGACTTCTTTTCTTTCACGACTTCCCCACACCCAGCATGCATACCTTTCCGCCATAACTGTAGTGAATGTCTGTTATGAGCGAGGAGCGGAAGTTAACACTTATGAAAAATGGCTACGAAGTCCGTGGCTATCTATCGGCTTATTAGTACTTGAAACGCTTCTTCAGAAGCCTGAAGAGCTAATCGTTCGGCGATACTATATATGCATTAATAGACTATATCGTTGGTATAAACAGTGCACCATGCAACATGAATAACAGTGGGTTATCCAAAAGGAAGCAGAAAGCTAAATATGGAAAACTACAATACGATGCCCCGTTAAGTTCAATACTACTAATTTTTAGATGGAAAACGTATGTAATAGAGAGTAACTTAAAAGAGAGATCCTGTGTTGCCGCCAAATAAATTGCGGTTATTTTAATAAAATTAAGGGTTACTATATGTTGGAGTTTAGTGTTATTGAAAGAGGCGGGTATATTCCTGCAGTAGAAAAAAATAAGGCATTCCTACGAGCAGATGGTTGGAATGACTATTCCTTTGTTACAATGTTTTATCTTACTGTCTTTGATGAGCATGGTGAAAAATGCGATATCGGAAATGTTAAAATTGGTTTTGTAGGTCAAAAAGAAGAAGTAAGCACTTATTCATTAATAGATAAAAAATTCAGTCAACTCCCTGAAATGTTTTTTTCCTTAGGTGAAAGCATTGACTACTATGTTAATCTCAGCAAATTAAGCGATGGTTTTAAACATAACCTTCTTAAAGCTATTCAGGATTTAGTAGTATGGCCAAATCGATTAGCCGACATTGAAAATGAAAGCGTCCTTAACACCTCATTACTTAGAGGGGTAACTCTTTCAGAAATTCATGGACAGTTCGCACGTGTGTTAAATGGTTTGCCAGAATTGTCAGATTTCCACTTTTCATTTAATAGAAAAAGTGCTCCCGGATTCAGTGATTTAACTATACCTTTTGAGGTGACGGTTAATTCTATGCCCAGCACGAACATTCATGCTTTTATCGGGCGGAATGGGTGTGGTAAAACAACAATTTTGAATGGAATGATTGGTGCAATCACCAACCCAGAAAACAATGAATATTTTTTCTCTGAAAATAATAGACTTATCGAGTCAAGAATCCCAAAGGGATATTTTCGATCGCTTGTTTCAGTTTCGTTTAGTGCATTTGATCCTTTTACTCCTCCTAAAGAACAACCTGACCCAGCAAAAGGTACACAATACTTTTATATTGGACTCAAGAATGCTGCCAGCAATAGTTTAAAATCACTAGGCGATCTCCGCTTAGAATTCATTTCAGCATTTATTGGTTGTATGAGAGTAGATAGAAAAAGACAACTCTGGCTTGAAGCTATCAAAAAACTAAGTAGTGATGAAAACTTTTCAAATATGGAACTCATCAGCCTCATTTCTAAATATGAAGAGTTAAGACGTAATGAACCACAGATTCAAGTGGACGATGATAAATTCACTAAATTGTTTTATGACAATATCCAGAAATATCTGCTTCGAATGAGCTCTGGACATGCAATTGTTTTATTTACTATCACAAGATTAGTAGATGTCGTTGGCGAAAAGTCATTAGTTTTATTCGATGAACCAGAGGTTCATCTGCATCCACCTTTGCTCTCTGCTTTTTTACGAACATTAAGCGACTTACTCGATGCACGCAATGGTGTAGCAATAATTGCAACTCATTCCCCAGTAGTACTGCAAGAGGTTCCAAAATCCTGCATGTGGAAAGTCCTACGGTCAAGAGAAGCAATAAATATTATCCGTCCGGATATTGAGACATTCGGTGAGAACTTAGGTGTTTTAACTCGTGAGGTGTTTTTACTTGAAGTGACAAATTCTGGATACCACCACTTATTATCGCAGTCCGTTGATTCAGAGCTTTCTTATGAAACCATTCTAAAAAATTATAATGGTCAGATAGGATTAGAAGGTCGAACCGTTTTAAAAGCGATGATAATGAACAGAGATGAAGGTAAAGTACAATGAAAAAACTACCTCTTCCAGCGAGAACTTATAGCGAAATGCTTAATAAATGCTCGGAAGGTATGATGCAGATAAATGTTAGAAATAATTTCATTACTCACTTCCCCACTTTTTTGCAGAAAGAACAACAATATAGAATATTAAGCTCGACAGGTCAGTTATTTACCTACGACAGGACACACCCTCTTGAGCCTACAACCTTAGTAGTTGGTAACCTGACAAAGGTTAAATTAGAAAAGCTTTATGAAAATAATCTCCGAGATAAAAACAAACCCGCTAGAACATATTACGATGACATGCTTGTTTCATCAGGTGAAAAATGTCCATTTTGTGGTGATATAGGACAGACAAAAAATATAGATCATTTTCTTCCTATTGCACATTATCCTGAATTTTCGGTGATGCCTATTAATTTAGTTCCATCGTGCCGCGACTGCAATATGGGAGAGAAAGGTCAAGTTTTCGCAGTAGATGAGGTACACCAAGCGATTCATCCCTATATCGACAAGGACATTTTTTTTCGTGAGCAATGGGTATATGCAAATTTCGTTTCCGGAACTCCGGGTGCTATCAGTTTTTATGTTGAATGCCCGGCGAACTGGAGGCAGGAAGACAAACACAGAGCTCTTCATCATTTCAAGCTATTAAATATTGCTAACAGGTATCGTTTGGAGGCAGGGAAGCACTTGAGTGAAGTGATTACTCAAAGAAACTCTTTCGTAAAAGTTATAAGGAAATATAGTTCAACCGCAACGTTTCAGCAGCTACAGTCAGAATTTATTGAAGCAAATCTGAAACCTATTATAGATTTGAATGACTTCCCCAATTATTGGAAAAGAGTTATGTATCAGTGCCTAGCAAACTCGGAAGATTTTTTCAGAGGGATCTAGAATATGATGAAAGATAGAAAATTACGACGCTTATCGGAAGTGAACGAATACTTTTTATATGAGGAGGGCTGTTTTTACAAAATCCGGTAGTAACTTGCTAACCAATTCCTAGGCAGGTCATTGGCAACAGTGGCATGCACCGAGAAGGACGTTTGTAATGTCCGCTCCGGCACATAGCAGTCCTAGGGACAGTGGCGTACAGTCATAGATGGTCGGTGGGAGGTGGTACAAATTCTCTCATGCAAAAAATATGTAAAATCGGTAGCAACTGGAAATCATTCAACACCCGCACTATCGGAAGTTCACCAGCCAGCCGCAGCACGTTCCTGCATACGACGTGTCTGCGGCTCTACCATATCTCCTATGAGCAACGTGTTAGCAGAGCCAAGCCACAACTCTAATTTTAATACATAATGAATGATAATAATAATATTAAAAATTTCCTGTGTAACTAATTTACTATATGGTTTCTGATAAGAATCATTGCAAAGATCAAACAACTTGTATTACATTGACAGTTAAGCAGTTAATTTTATCACCTCTAAAATATATCAGCATCTAGCATGCAACCTATCAAAATGGAGAGTTTTATGACTAAAAAACCATGGGAAAGAAGACTTAAAGATTTATCGCACTTGCTCAAATGCTGCATTGATACATATTTTGACCCTGAATTATTTCGCTTGAATTTGAATCAATTCCTCCAAACCGCAAGAACAGTAACATTTATTATTCAAAAAAACAAAAACCAGATTATAGGATATGACATTTGGTATAACAATAATGTTATTGAAAAATGGAAAAATGATCCATTAATGGCTTGGGCTAAAAATTCTCGCAATACGATAGAAAAACAAGGCGATTTAGAAATGTATAGCGAGGCAAAGGCTACTCTTATTTCATCTTACATTGAAGAAAATGACATTGAGTTTATTACAAATGAAAGTATGTTAAACATTGGTATAAAAAAGTTAGTCAGACTTGCACAAAAGAAATTACCTTCATATTTAACTGAATCATCTATTATTAAATCAGAAAGACGATGGGTCGCTAATACGCTAAAAGATTACGAATTATTACATGCCTTAGCTATAATCTATGGCAGAATGTATAACTGCTGTAACTCTCTTGGCATACAAATAAACAATCCAATGGGTGACGATGTGATTTCGCCAACATCATTCGACTCTTTATTTGATGAAGCCAGGAGAATAACTTATTTAAAATTAAAAGATTACTCCATAAGCAAATTGTCATTTAGCATGATACAATATGACAATAAAATAATTCCTGAAGATATTAAAGAGCGTCTAAAACTGGTAGATAAGCCTAAAAATATCACTTCGACAGAAGAGTTAGTTGACTATACAGCCAAGCTTGCAGAAACGACTTTTTTAAAGGACGGTTATCACATTCAAACATTAATTTTTTATGATAAACAATTCCATCCAATTGATTTAATCAATACAACATTTGAAGATCAAGCAGATAAATATATTTTTTGGCGTTATGCAGCTGACAGAGCCAAAATAACAAATGCCTATGGCTTCATTTGGATATCAGAGCTATGGCTCAGAAAAGCAAGCATCTACTCCAATAAACCAATACATACAATGCCAATTATAGATGAAAGACTTCAGGTAATTGGAATTGATTCAAATAATAATCAAAAATGTATTTCATGGAAAATAGTTAGAGAAAACGAAGAAAAAAAACCGACTTTAGAAATATCAACAGCAGACTCAAAACATGACGAAAAACCATATTTCATGCGTTCAGTCTTAAAAGCAATTGGCGGTGATGTAAACACTATGAACAATTGAGTCATAGAACTTCCATTATTCTCCTGAAGATAATAATCGCCAAATAAACCAATACTCAGCTTTACAATATACTAACTAACCGCAGAACGTTATTTCATACAACGTTTCTGCGGCATATCACAAAACGATTACTCCATAACAGGGACAGCAGGCCACTCAATATCAGGTGCAGTTGATGTATCAACACGGTTCAGCAACACCCGATACTTCTTCCAGGCTTCCAGCAACGAGGTTTCTTCCTTCGTTGCAATTTCCAGATCTGCAGCATCCTGAAGCGGCGCAATATGCTCACTGGCTACCTGCATCAGGCTTTTTTTTGTTTCTTCCGCCTCCCGGATCCGGAACAGTTTTTCTGCTTCCGTATCCTTCACCCAGGCTGTGCCGTTCCACTTCTGATATTCCCCTCCCGGCGATAACCAGGTAAAATTTTCCGGTAACGGACCGAGTTCAGAAATAAATAACGCGTCGCCGGAAGCCACGTCATAGACGGTTTTACCCCGATGGTCTTCAACGAGATGCCACGATGCCTCATCACTGTTGAAAACAGCCACAAAGCCAGCCGGAATATCTGGCGGTGCAATATCGGTACTGTTTGCAGGCAGACCGGTATGAGGCGGAATATATGCGTCACCTTCACCAATAAATTCATTAGTTCCGGCCAGCAGATTATAAATTTTTATGGTCCGTGGTTGTTCACTCATTCTGAATGCCATTATGCAAGCCTCACAATATAGTTAAATGCAATGTTTTTGACGGTGTTTTCCGCGTTACCCGCAGCGTTAACGGTGATGGTGTGTCCGTGTGAACCAATACTGAAAGAATGGGCATGAGCACCGATAACAACCGGATGCTGGTGCGCACCAATACCAACTGTATGCGCATGTGCACCGGCACTCACGGCTGTACCGGACAATGAGTGACTGTGGCTGCCCTGACTGTCCGTTTTCGATAAATAAGCAATACCCTGTGTGCTGGTTCCTTTAACTGTGGATAAACTTCCTGTAATGGTTGCTGTTCCATACTGACTCCAGCCAGAACTGTTCATCCTTAAACCACTTGTGTGGGCATGAGCACCCGCGGCCCCTGTTGAACCGCTCAGACTGTGAGCATGAGCCCCCGTGTTATTCGTCGATTTGGTGCCGTAATCGAAACTGCCTGTTGTTTTCGTCCCGTAATCAAACGACGATGTGGTTTTCGTCCCCAAATCCGTACCGGATGCACTGGCACTGTGGGTGTGCGACTTAATTCCATCCTGTTCCTGAGACAATACAGCACGACCGCTGGCGGGTTTCCCCTTGATTGTCCAGCCTCGCATATCAGGAAGCACACCCGATGGATACGCGACAGCAAGTTTTGGGTAGGCTGATTTGTCAAACGCCTGCCCCTGCATCAGGACGTAGCCAGACGGAACGATATCTGATGGCCACGGGATCGGCGCACCTGCCGGAAAGGCCGAATTCTCACCGGCCCCAAGGTATTCAAGAACATCTGCAACGGAATTTTTTGCCAGAATATCCCTGCCAACCTGAGTCAGTTCAGTCAGGCTGGCGGCATCATTTTCCGCAAAATACGGTAATTTATTTTTCGCCGTGGAAAGCCCTGCCAGCGCCGTCAGTGTCGCATTCTTCGGTTGTTTACCCGCAAGCGCGTTAGTCATGGTGGTAGCAAAATCTGGATCATTCCCGAGCGCTGCGGCCAGTTCATTCAGCGTATTCAGTGCGTCAGGTGACGCGTCGATAACATCTGCAATCGCGGCCAGTACAAAAGCGGTGTTCGCAATCTGGGTATTGTTTGTTCCCCTGAGCGCGGTTGGTGCTGTTGGCGTTCCGGTCAGTGCCGGACTGTCCAGTGGGCTTTTCTGTTCGTTTCATCCATTACCACCTTAACCGCCTTTGGCGTTGCAGCAAGCGTTTCAGACGTGCTGTTGGTTGCACTGCTGAGCTGCACTATCCCCTTTCTCGTTGTGTCCGCATCCTCAAGCGCGACAGCTGAAGCTATATCTTCTGCACGTTTTGCCGAATTTTTTGCACGTATTGCCGCCGCTTCTGCCGCACTTTTGCTCTGCGATGCTGATACCGCACTTCCCGCAGCCTCTGTCGCCTTCGTGGATGCCGTTGACGCACTCCCCGCCGCCGCTGTTTTTGCGTCTGCCGCGGCAGAGGCGCTCCGTTCCGCTGCTGTTTCAGATGACCTGGCATTCGTCTCGGACGTTTTTGCCGCCCTGGCAGAATTTTCTGCCGCCGTTGCCGAGGAAGCTGCACGACCGGCACTTGATGATGCGTTCGTTTCTGATGATTTTGCTGCCTCTTTTGAGGCCACCGCATCTCGTGCTGAAGTGGCGGCCTCTGACGCTTTCGTGGCCGCGGTGGAGGCAGACGTGGCGGCTGATTGTTGTGACGCTGCAGCATTCGTTTCTGACGTTTTCGCCGCACCGGCACTGGTGGCCGCCGCGTTTTTTGAGGACTCTGCGGCTGCGGCACTTTTTTCCGCTTCAGTGGCCTTTGCTGATGCCGCTTCTGCGCCGGAGGACGCTTCCTGAGCTGACGATGCAGCCTGTCCGGCGGACGTGCTGGCGGCGCGTGCTGAGTCAGTTGCATCAGTCACAAGGGCCGCGACCTGAGCAGCTGATGCACTGGCATCGCCGGCTGATTTCTTCGCGTCTGCCGTACTCTGTGCCACCACGGACGCGTTACGCGCCACCTCTTCCACCATCAGTTCAAGACGACGCAGCACCTCCGGCCGGGCATCATCCTCCGTCATGGCACAGAGAAAATCATTCAGCGTCCCCGGTTGTGAATCTTCATACACGGTGATGGTCCCGGCGTGCGATGGTGGAAAACCGTCAACCTGCAGGATGACACTGTACTGACCGTACTCCACATCCATGCTGTAACGCCCGGCTTCATCCGGATTCTCTGAGCCCACCGTGTTCACCACCACCGTGGTGCTGTTACGTCTGGCTTTCAGCTGAATGGTGCAGTTCTGTACCGGTTTTCCTGTGCCGTCTTTCAGGACTCCTGAAATCTTTACTGCCATATTCACCCCACAAAAAAGCCCACCGGTTCCGGCGGGCTGTCATAACACTGTGTTACCTGGCTAATCAGAATTTATAACCGACCCCAACGATGAATCCGTCAGTACGCCAGTCGCCACTGCCGGAGCCTTCATAAGCAATATCAACAACGACGGACGCTGCCGGATTAATCTGTATACCTGCACTCCACGCCACTGAGGTATGCCGCATTGCACTTTCGTCCCTGGCAGTGGTCGTCTCTTTCATATACCCGGGAGTGATTTCCGTCTTACGGTAATCCATTGTACTGCCGGACCACCGACTGTGAGCCACTCCGGCCATGGCGTACGCACTGACCTGCTTACTGATTTGTAAAACCGGTCCGGCCATCACGCTCACATAACGTCCACGCAGGCTCTCATAGTGAAACGTATCCTCCCCGGTCATCACTGTGCTGCTCTTTTTCGACGCGGCGAACCCCAGGGAAGCCATCACCCCCACACTGTCCGTCAGCTCATAACGGTACTTCACGTTAATCCCTTTCAGATGACTCACACCGGTATCCCCGCCCGACAACGACGGCAATGTACCCGGTTTCACTTGAAAATAGCCCACCGTAAACGTACCATGTCCACCTTCCGCACGGGCCGGAGTGACTGTCACCGCAAGTGCGGCAAAGACAGCAACGGCAATACACACATTACGCATCGTTCACCTCTCACTGTTTTATAATAAAACGCCCGTTCCCGGACGAACCTCTGTAACACACTCAGACCACGCTGATGCCCAGCGCCTGTTTCTTAATCACCATAACCTGCACATCGCTGGCAAACGTATACGGCGGAATATCTGCCGAATGCCGTGTGGACGTAAGCGTGAACGTCAGGATCACGTTTCCCCGACCCGCTGGCATGTCAACAATACGGGAGAACACCTGTACCGCCTCGTTCGCCGCGCCATCATAAATCACCGCACCGTTCATCAGTACTTTCAGATAACACATCGAATACGTTGTCCTGCCGCTGACAGTACGCTTACTTCCGCGAAACGTCAGCGGAAGCACCACTATCTGGCGATCAAAAGGATGGTCATCGGTCACGGTGACAGTACGGGTACCTGACGGCCAGTCCACACTGCTTTCACGCTGGCGCGGAAAAGCCGCGCTCGCCGCCTTTACAATGTCCCCGACGATTTTTTCCGCCCTCAGCGTACCGTTTATCGTACAGTTTTCAGCTATCGTCACATTACTGAGCGTCCCGGAGTTCGCATTCACACTGCCACTGATATCCGCATTTTTAGCGGTCAGCTTTCCGTCCGGTGTCAGGGAAAAGGCCGGAGGATTGCCGCCGCTGGTAATGGTGGGGGCCGTCAGGCGCTTCAGGAACACGTCGTTCATGAATATCTGGTTGCCCTGCGCCACAAACATCGGCGTTTCATTCCCGTTTGCCGGGTCAATAAATGCGATACGATTGGCGGCAACCAGAAACTGGCTCAGTTTGCCTTCCTCCGTGTCCTCCATGCTGAGGCCAATACCCGCGACATAATGTTTGCCGTCTTTGGTCTGCTCAATTTTGACAGCCCACATGGCATTCCACTTATCACTGGCATCCTTCCACTCTTTCGAAAACTCCTCCAGTCTGCTGGCGTTATCCTCCGTCAGCTCGACTTTTTCCAGCAGCTCCTTGCCGAGATGGGATTCGGTTATCTTGCCTTTGAAAAAATCCAGGTAACCTTCCGCATCATCGCTCGCCCGACCGACGGCCTCCACGAATGCCGATTTGCCAACGGTGTTCACACTGCGGATATAAAAGTAATAATCATGGCCCGGTTTGATATTGATACTGGCGGCTATCCAGTACAGCGCCGTACCAAGATAACGCGTGCTGGTTTCAACCTGTCTGATATCCGCAATCTGCTTTTCCGAGAACCAGAACTCAAACTGTACCGTCGGGTCATAAACGGCAAGATGCGGCGTGGCGGTTATCTGAAAATAGCCCGGCGTCAGCTCAATCCTCGACGGTGCTGCCGGTGCGGCAATCCGGAACGATACCGACGCCGGATCGCCCTGCTGCCCCCACGCATTTACCGCCCGGACTGTCAGCCTGTAGTTCCCCAGCGCCAGTTGCGTGAAGCGGTATGTGGTTTCCGTCGTCCGGGCCGTGCTGACCAGCCGCTCACTGCCGTCGTCCGCTGTTACGGTCAGACGGAGCAGGAAACTCACGCCCTTCACCACCTTCGGTGTGTCCCATCGCGCCAGCACCTGATATTCCCCGCTGTCTGCAGTGACTTCTGCGGTCAGGTGCTGCACCGCTGGCGGCGTGACACCATTCACCGTGCCACTCTGTTCGCCGTCAAAGTGCGCCCCGTTATCCACGATGGCCTCTTTTTCCGGCACATGCTGCACGGCGGTGATGGCATACGTGCCGTCGTCGTTCTCACGGATACTCACGCAGCGGAACAGTCGCTGGCGCAGCGTCGGCAGCTTCAGCTCCCATACGCTGTATTCAGCAACACCGTCAGGAACACGGCTCACTTTTACCTTCACGCCGTCGGTGACGGACTGAACCTCCACGCTGACCGGATTGCCACTTCCGTCAACCAGGCTTATCAGCGCGGTACCGGAGGATGGCAGCGTGATTTCACGGTCGAGCGTCAGCGTCCGGGTCTGGCTGTTCACCGCCAGCACACGACCACCGGTGCTGATACCGGCATAGTCATCATCGCAGATTTCAATAACATCGCCCGGTACATGGCGAAGCCCTTCTGCGCCGACGCTGAAATCCACGGTCTGCGTTTCCAGCAGTTCTGTTTTAATCAGCCACAGCCCGGCGCGGTGTGCCTGCCCCCGGCTGGTACAGCCAAAGGCATCCATCTTCGTAACATTACGACCGTAACGGGCAATGGCCTGCGTATCTTCAACAAGCTCTGTCGCCGTCTCCCAGCCGTTGTTCGGGTCAATCCAGTTCACCTCAACGGCATTATGGCGGTCCTTCAGGGCGCTGAAGCTGTAGCGGAACGGCGCGCCATCATCCGGCATCACCACATTACTGCGGTTATAGGTCCACGTCTTATCCGACGGTCGGTCCTGCACGAACGTCAGCGTCTGCCCGTTCCATACCGGCATACAGCGCATCGCCGAGCAGAAATCGCTGAGCACATCCCACGCCTTACGCTGTGTGGTCAGGTACGCATTACAGGTGATGCGCGGCTCCGTGCCGCCAAAGCCGTCCGGCACTGACTGGTCGCAGTACTGGCCGATGACATACAGCGCCCATTTATCCACATCCGCCGCACCAAGACGTTTCCCCATGCCGTAGCGCGGATGGGTCAGCATATCCCACAGACACCAGGCCATGTTGTTGCTGTATGCCGGTTTAAACGTTCCGTCCCAGATACCGCTGTATTGCCGCGTCTGCGGGTTATAGTTCGACGGCACCTGCAGAATACGCCCGCGCA
>SCLI03000440.1_pt1 | contig 51406 bp, 68 predicted proteins | sample 7268041 | NCBI WGS metagenome assembly SCLI03 (sample SAMN10721081, study PRJNA514188) | viral metagenome | isolation source: depth-stratified mine tailings core A | place: China: Fankou Pb/Zn Mine tailings | collected 2017-10 | reverse complement strand
AGCACCGTTGTTCGCCTGTATCGCAAATCCCTGGGTTAAGGCGGTGACGGATGCCAGCGCTTTCCCTGCGGTATGACCACTGCGCCCTTCGCAAACCACGCTACTTGAAAAAGTCCGCCATCGAGACGGTCGCCAGTGAGGCCAGAGCACAGCTTTTGTCTCCCGGCGCGGATGCGCTGACACTGGCGCAACTGGCAGCCATCTCCGACCTGACCATCAACGGTCTGCCGTACCAGCTGTGGGTCAGCCTGGATCATCCCGTCACCGATGAAGATGGCCAACCCGTGCTGGGCTTGTGTGAGTTTGATCCGGACTGCGGCGAAGACGCCGTGTCCGTACTGGTCTCACCAGTTGGCGAGCAACTCACGCCCGAGCTGGCGCTGTCCACCTTCGCCCACGAACTGGGCCACGCCATCTTCGATGCCCCGGCCTGGCTGATCGCCGCCAAACAAGGGCCAGGGTTGTTTGACGACCTCGATGGAGGTCAGCGTCGTGCCTATCGCATGGCCACGCCGGATGCTGAACACCTGGGTGCCACGGCATTGCCGCAAAACACCGCCCTCGAAAAAGAAATCCGCATCGCCGAGTTCCGCGCCAACGAGTTCATGGGCTCGCTGCTGGTGCCACGCGACCGCCTGGTCGAGCTGGCTGTGGCCCGTGCGCCGGACTTCGATGTCGGCATTGAGCGCGCCGGCGGCCTGTCTGACGAACTGCACGCCGCCACGCCCCGGCTGGTCGAGCAAGGCACCTTCGGCTTCGTCGGTATGGAAAACCTGCAGCGCGAACTGGCCGCCACCTTCGGCGTGAACCCGAAGTTCATCCGTGTGCGGATGGAGCGCTACGGGCTGCTGCCTGGCAAAGGACAGGGATGATCTGCTGAATAACTGCCTGATACGCCGGCCGGGTGCCGGCATTTTTTGAGCGCTGCGATTAACAATTCGCGCAACGGTTTAATTAAACGCCACTCGTAAAGGAGAACAAGAATGGCAGAAGTCCAGGGAAAAGAGAACCGCGAGTCAGATCCGACGGCCCTCGCCGCAGAGGCGTCTGCTACGGGTGGCGGCAAACCGCGCAAACCTCGGGCTACCGATGGCGGGCCGGAGATCTTGCCCGATATGGGGCACTACGTGACGCTGGTGCGCAAGATCAAGCATCGCGCGCTGGTGGCGCAGTGGCTGGCGCACCTGCACCCGGAGGAACTGCCTGGCATCGAGTGGGAGCACAAGGTCTGCACCAGCTACAAGCAGAGCCTGTTCACCGTGGTCGCGGGCCTGTCCGGTGCCATCCGTCAGCGGCTGGAGGAAGCCGCGCAGCGTATCCTGCTGCTGTCGGATGACTTCGGGTGCGAGGCCGTCAAATCGCTGCTGAGTGAAGACGACGAGACTGAGCAACAGGCGGTGGCGGTCGCCGGCGACAAATACGGCCGTGCGCTCTATTTGTACCTGTGCCGGCTGGCGGACGACAAGGATCGGCGGTTTGAACAGGCTGAGACCGCCCGCCAGCAGAACAAGCAGTGGAAATCCGAAGCCTACGCCAGCCACTTCCGGGGGCCGACGGCGGTGGATATTTCGCTGGACGAGTCCCTGAAGGACAAGCTCAAGACGGCGATTGCCGCCATCTACCCGCAGGCGCCGCTCAACGATGTGGTCATCGAGCATTTCCAGCGTCGGGATCTGACCCAGGCCGAGGACCGTGGCGGCGAAGACGAGTCGGCTCCGGTCTGGTTGCACACCATCGTGGTCGGCTTCAACGGTAAGGAAACCCACTGGGACAAGATCGTCGACGGCGAAGTGACCACGCGGCACGATCAGGCCCTGCAGCGCATCACCTTCTCCTATGAGCCGAGCACCGGCGCGCTGTCGGTGTTCTGTGATGACCGGAACGCCCGCCAGGAACTCGCCAAAGCCCTGCGCGATGTGGTGCTGGCCAGCGACACCGAGATTGCCGAGATGCCGCTGCGCGAGTTCAGCCTGAAGGCCTTCGGCAGCGCCGAGGTGTTCAACCTGCTTAAGCCCGAATCGGGCGATGGTATCGAGCGCATCAGCATCAACCTCATCAAGGTGGCCAAGCGTCTCGAACAACAGGGCGAAGACGGCACGCTGGAAGTCACGAGCGGCATGACCATCCACCGCGACCGGCGCGATCAGCGCGATGTCTATCGCGTGGCCCGGGAAGACTACAAACAGAACGATCTCAGCGGGTTTGACTTGGTGCAGGTCAAGCTGGTGCTGCGCATTGCCAAGCAAAAGGACCGTCGCGCCCACAACATCGTCGTGCAGATCACTGCGCCCAACGGCCTGAACGACAACGCCAAGACCGAGGATGAACGCCAGTTGGTGATGCGCCTGTTGAAACGCTGGAACATCGTCACCGAGTTCTGAGGAGGCTGCCGATGCTGACAGAGACACTGCAACGGCTGGAGCGATTGGACAGAATGGACAGCACGCTGTTCGGCAGACAACTGCTGAGCTTTGGCCGCTTGCTGCTGGACAGGGGTTGGATCGCTGCCATTGGTTACTTCAGCCACATCGATGTCGAGGTGATGGACGACATCTTCGAGGAGGTGGAGGTCACGGTCGACGAAGCAGCGGGCCGCTACACCTACCCGCACCCATTCCGGCGCAAAGTGATCCTGAGCGGTTCCTTGCACGAGGTCACCCGCTACCGTTTCCAGCGCGAGCCCTTCTTTGACCACCTGGCCACCCTGCTGGGCATCGAGCCCCGGTTTGCCGGACGCCGACGTTGCCTGGTCGAGCATCACCTCTGGTATCTGGGCGACCTCCGTGTCGGTAACCGCCACGCCTTTGCGCCGATTTTCTTCGGACGACGGCTCAAGGACGCGTCAGCCGATCAGATCACCACGGCCTTGTCCGACCTGGCGTTCGGCACGGGTGGTGTGGTGCTGGCGCTGACTGATCCGAAGCTGGCTTTGCCCAACGGCCACCAGCTGCGTGCCGTGGCCGATCTGCTGATCGTGGAGAACGGCGTGGAGCAGTTCGATCTGCCGGTGCTGGAGCGGATTCTGGTAAGGCTGCACGCCGCGCCTGAATCGGCCGAGGTGGTCATCGAATGCGCACCGGACGGCTCCTGGCTTCGCGTGGGCGACCGAGAGTTGCGCAACATCCGAGGGCAACAGCAGGACTTCGTGCTCACCATGGTCGATGCCTACAAGAAGGGCAACCGGCGACCGAAAGTCGAATGGGCCTTCCGGGTCGCTGGCTACGGCGAGGGCACCTACGACCTGCGGCACATCACGCGCCGCAAGGAGTTCTTCGACTTTTTCGCCCAGGGAGGGGGCGAGTGCTGGATCGTCACTGAGCATTGAAGACGGCCGTACCGCGCAGCCAACTTCCAATGTTCTTCCAATAAACGTCCCCTGCTGCTTCCAATACCGCATGACAAGAATGGGTAACTCCTTAACCACCAAGGAGTTGCGAAATGCAAACCCATTCTTCGGCCCTCGCGGCCACGGCTTCGGCCACCCCACAACCGACTGCCACCGTCCTCGACATCGGCAGTCTTCCCCTCCAACTCGAAGACCTGACCCGCGAGCGTATCAAGGCGCTGCCCAAGCCGGCACTGCAGGAACTCTCTGTCCTGCTCGCCGAAATGGATCGTGGCATTGGCCACGCCCGCGAGCAGCTGACCACCGCGCTCGATGACCTCTACGGCGACGCCGCCCGTGCGCAGTTGCTCGACGCTGGCAAGGACAGCGGCACCACGCACCTGATCGATGGCGAGCTGGCCATCACGGTCGAGATCAAGAAATCGGTGTCCTGGGATCAGGATGAACTGGCCGCCATCGCGCAGCGCATTGCCAGCAATGGCGACGACCCGGTGGAATACATCGACGTGAAGTATTCGGTCTCCGAGCGCAAGTTCGCCGCCTGGCCCGAAACCCTGCGCCGCCCCTTCGAGGCTGCCCGCACCCTCAAACCCGCCAAGCCGGCCTTCCGCCTGGCAATCGTTGGGGAGGGCAAGTGATGGCACTCCCGATCATCAGCGCTGACCAGCGCCTCGCCGAAAAACGCTGCGCCAAGGTCGCCCTCGTGGGCGTGCCGGGCGCGGGCAAGACCTCCCAGATCCGCACACTCGATGCCGAGCGCACCTTGCTGGTGGACACCGAAGCCGGCGATCTGTCGATTCTGGACTGGGCCGGCGACACCCTGCGTCCGCGCACCTGGCCGGAGTTCAAGGACCTGGTGGTGTTCCTGGCTGGACCAAGCCCGAGCGCCTCACCCGAGCAGGCCTTCTCGCAAGCCCACTTCGACCACGTCTGCCAGAAGTACGGCGATCCGGCGCAGCTGGCCAAGTACGACACCTACTTCGTCGATTCCTTGACCGTGCTCTCGCGGATGTGCCTGGCCTGGTGCAAGACGCAGCCGGCCGCCTTCTCTGAAAAAACCGGCAAGCCCGACACCCGGGGGGCCTACGGCCTCTTGGGCACCGAGATGATCGGCGCGCTCACGCACCTGCAGCACGTTAGGGATAAGCACGTCATCTACGTCTGCATCCTCGAGGAGAAGCTGGACGACTTCAACCGCCGCATCTACCAGCTGCAACTCGAAGGCGCCAAGACCTCGGCTGAGCTGCCGGGCGTGCTCGATGAAGTGATCACGCTGGCCATCCTGAAAGCCGACGACGGCACCCCGTACCGCGCCTTCGTCACCGGCGCAGACAACGCCTGGGGCTTCCCGAGCAAGGACCGCAGCGGCCGGCTCGACCCCATCGAAGAGCCCCACCTCGGAAAGCTCATCGCCAAGTGCCTCGGTCGCAACGCCGTCGTACGCCCGGCTGCGCCTGCCACTGCTTTCTCGAGCGCCAGCACCCCATCCCCCGATTTCCACGCATCCCAGGAGTAACCCGCCATGTCCAACTGGAACGATTTCAACGACGCTGAACAGCAGCAGTCCTTCGACCTCATCCCGCGCAACACGGCGGCCAAGCTGCGCCTGAGCATCAAGCCCGGTGGTTTCGATGACCCCAGCCAAGGCTGGACCGGTGGCTGGGCCACCCAGAGTTTCGAGACCGGTGCCGTCTACCTCGCCTGCGAGGGCGTGGTGATGGAAGGCCCATTTGCCAAACGCAAGATCTGGTGGAACGTCGGCCTGCACTCGCCCAAGGGGCCGACTTGGGGGAACATGGGCCGCACCTTCATCCGGGCGGCACTCAATTCCGCGCGCAACGTGCATCCGGCCGACAACAGCCCCCAGGCGCAGGCGGCTCGTCGCATCAGCGGCTTTGCCGACCTCGACGGCCTGGAGTTCGCCGCGCGCATCGACATCGAGAAGGATGGCCGAGGCGAGGACCGCAACACCATCAAGGCGGCCATTGAGCCGGACCACAAGGACTACGCCTTGGTCATGGGCGTGATGCCCAGGGGCGGCATGGGCAATGCGGGCGGCGGCCAGTCGGGTGCGCCGGCAGCAGTCGCGGCACCGACATACACACCTCCGGCTGCCCACACCCCTTCATCGCGTCCTGCCACTTCCACCGTCCCCAGCGGCAAGCCCGCCTGGGCGCAGTAAGGGGGGCGTGACGATGATGAGCACACCTATCCTGACCACCAGCCATTACGGTGTGGTGCGCTTCGGTGACCTGGCGGTGGAAGCCGTGGTGCTGGAAGACGGCACCCGGGGCTATGTGCAGCGCCAGCTGGCCACCGCCATCGGTCTGCACGAATCGCGCCGGGGCAGCCAACTCAAAACCTTGCTGTCCGATGTCGCCCCCGGTGCAGCGGAGGTCTTGCAGGAAAACGCCTGCAGCATCCGCCTGCCGTCGGGGCAGACCACTGCGTTCTTCCCGGCCGGGGTGATCAGCGAGGTCGCCTCGGGCGTGATCGACGCCGCCCTCGAAGGCCGTCTGCACCGCAAGCGCCAGCACTTGGTGCCCAACTGCCAGCGCATCCTGAAGGCCCTGGCCAAGACCGGTGAGGTGGCACTCATCGACGAGGCCACCGGCTACCAGTACCACCGCGCCCCCGATGCACTGCAGGCCTTGATCTCGCGCCTGTTGCGTGAACGGGTGGCCAGCTGGGAGCGGCGCTTCAGCCCCGACTACTACCGGGCGCTGTTTCGCCTGTTCGGCTGGCATTACCAGGGCCATCAGCAAAACCCGCCGGCGGTGATCGGCCAGATCACGCTGCGCTGGGTGTACGACGTGATCATGCCCCGCGAAATCATCGAGGAGATCCGAAACCGCAAGCGCCTGTCCGACAAGGCGCACCAGTGGCTCTCCGAAGGCGGTCTTGCCTTGCTCGAGAAGCAGATCCACGCGGTGACCATGATCGCGCGCTCGTCGATGACCTACCGGGACTTCGACACCCGCTGCGCCACGGCGTTTGGCAGCCAGCCGCTGCAGATGACCCTCTTCATCGGTGCGCTGGAGGGAGGGCAATGAATGGCCGGACAGTGTTGGGCCTGCAAGCGACAGGCCCGTGGCCTCGGCCACAGCGACAACCGCTTCAAGGTCGGCGAGGCACGCCGGTATCCGATGGACTGGGTCTTTTGCAGCCGCCAATGCCAGGACGCGTTTCACGCGCTCTACGGCCAGTGGCTGCGAACCGACCCCAGGCAGGAGGACGTGCTCATGGTTGACCCGACTGAATTCGAGCGCGCGGCGATGCGCGCCTGCCTGAAATTCTTCGGCGAGGCCGCCGGCGAGATCGGCTTTGACAAACCGCTGGGTCACTACAGCGAGGCCGAGGCCTTGCAGGTGATCGAGGCGATTGTGACCGGCTGGACGGAAGCCATGGCGGCTCACCACCAACAGGCGAAATACCCGCCGGTGCGGGGCATTGCGCCCTATGAGACGCAGGTGCCGCAGCCGGTGGCCAAGCTGGAACCGGTACCGGCAACGACCGCCTTCGATTCGGCCAACCCCTTCGCCGATCTGGAGGACGACCTGCCCTGGGAGACCGGAGAGGTGGTGGCAGCGCAGCCAGTCAAGCGTGGGAGGGCGAAGTGATGCTGGACTTCAATCATCGCCCCGCCTTCCACGAGCGGGTAACGGGCTTCATCGATGTGGCGCTGGATGTTGCACGTGCCGGGCAGACCCCGCGTGACTACCTTGGTGCTTCCCGTCTGGGCGTGGCCTGTGAACGTGCGTTGCAGTACGAGTACGCCGGTGCGCCGCTCGATCCCGGCCGGGGATTTTCTGGCCGCATCCTGCGGGTGTTCGAGGTCGGCCATGCGCTGGAAGACCTGGCCGTGCGCTGGTTGCGCATGGCGGGGTTTGAGTTGCACAACCAGAAGGCCAACGGCGGCCAGTTCGGGTTCTCGGTGGCGGGTGGCCGGATCAAGGGCCACGTCGACGGAATCATCACGGCGGCACCGCCAGAGCTGGGCCTGTCGTTTCCGATGCTCTTCGAGTGCAAGACCATGGCCGACAAGCACTGGAAGGCCTGTGCCAAGTCTGGCGTGGCGGTCACCAAGCCAGTCTATGCCGCGCAGATGGCCACTTACCAGGCCTACATGGAAGGCACGGTCGAAGGCATCAGCCATAACCCGGCGCTCTTCACCGCCATCAACAAGGACACGCAGGAGCTGTGGTTCGAGCTGGTGCCGTTTGATGCGGCGCTGGCGCAAAAGATGTCCGACCGCGCGGTGCGGGTGATCCAGGCGACCGAGGCTGGGGAGCTCTTGCCGCGCGCCTTCGCCGAGGCCAGCCACTTTGAATGCAAGTTCTGCAGTTACGCGCAGCGCTGCTGGGGAGGTGCGTGATGAGCACAGCTCCCAAGCGCGCCAGCGCACGCAAGACCTACCGCACCGAGTGGGTGGATCGCTGGACGCCCCCCAAACCCCTGGTCGGGCTGCAGGCCATCGAGAAGGTGCTCAATCGCCACACCTTCATCGTGTGCCCCGAGTCTCGGCTGGTGGTGGCGGTGCTCGCCCGCGCCATCCACGACAGCCTGAGTTTGACCAACCGCCGGATGCGGCGCGAGGCCCGGCGCTTTCTGCTCGGGGACGACCTCACGCTCTGGTGTGACCTGGTTGGCTTGCATCCGGACTTCGTGCGCTTCGTGGCACGCAAGGCCGGCTATCTCGCCGATGAAAAAGCGCACTGGCAGAAGGTGCCTATCAAGGTGCTGGTGCCAACCGCACCCACCGAGGCGGTGGTCAGCGCCAGCAGCGCCCCCGTGCATTCCATCACCTGCCACGCCCATACCAATCCGCCACAGGGAGGACTGATCCATGCTTGATTTCAACTCGGTGCCGCCGCAGGCCTTCCCTGTTGGCGGTGATCTCAACGCACAACGCGACGCCATCCGTGCCGATCTGCTGGCGCGGCTGGAATCGGTGCTGATGACGCTGCTGCCAGCCGGCAAGAAGCGTGGCCAGAAGTACCTCGTCGGCGATGTGCTGGGTAGCCCCGGCGACAGCTTGGAGGTCTCGCTCAAGGGCGAAACGGCTGGCCTGTGGCACGACCACGCCACGGGTGAAGGCGGTGACATCTTCGATCTGATCGCCGCTCACCACGGGCTCGACACCCAGGCGGACTTCGCCCGGGTGCTGGAGATCGCCGGCCAACTGGTCGGTCGGGCCGCGAGCCTGCCGAAGCGCAAGAAGGCGGAAGCTCCGGTCGATGAACTCGGTCCAGCCACGGCCAAGTGGGACTACCTGGATGCCGCCGGCAACCTGATCGCCTGCGTCTACCGCTACGACCCGGCACCGGGCCGCAAGGAGTTCCGTCCCTGGGATGCCAAGCGCCGCAAGATGGCCCCACCCGAGCCGCGCCCGCTCTACAACCAGCCGGGCATCGCTACTGCCGAGCAGGTGATCCTGGTCGAAGGCGAGAAGTGTGCGCAGGCCTTGATCGAAGCAGAGGTCACCGCGACCACCGCGATGCATGGTGCCAATGCGCCGGTCGACAAGACGGACTGGTCACCGCTGGCCGGCAAAGCCGTGCTCATCTGGCCGGACCGCGACAAACCGGGCTTTGGCTATGCCGAGGCCGCTTCGCAAGCCGTGCTCATGGCGGGAGCCACCTCCTGCGCGATTCTGCTGCCACCCGACGATAAGCCCGAGGGATGGGATGCGGCCGATGCTTTGGCTGACGGCTTCGATGTCGCGGGCTTCATTGCCACCGGCCCTCGCATCACGGTGCAGCCTCTGGGCGATGAGCCCGATCTGCCGGAGTACGACGGGCAAGCCGATCACGACAGCGATGCGACGGTCTGGGGAACCGAAGATGCGCTGGCGGTGAGTTTCACCCGCCGCTACCAGCGCGACTGGCGCTATGTCGCCATGTGGGGCAAGTGGCTGATGTGGGATGGCCGTCGCTGGCGTACTGAGGAGACCTTGGCGGCCAGTGACTTGATCCGTCAGGTCTGCCGCCACGCAGCCGTGCGTGCGGACAGCAGCAAGGTTGCAGCCAAGCTGGCTGCCAGTAGCACGGTCAGTGGGGTCGAACGCTTGGCCCGTTCGGATCGGCGTCACGCCGCGACATCGGACGAGTGGGATGCTGACATCTGGCTGCTCAACACCCCGGGTGGTGTGGTGGATCTGCGCACCGGTCGGATGCGCCCGCACGACCGTGCCGACCGGATGACCAAAATCGCCACCGCGACGCCCAAGGGGAGCAGTCCACTCTGGCTGGATTTCATCGACCAGATTACCCAGGGCGACCGAGAGTATGCCGAGTACCTGCAGCGCTTCGCAGGCTACTGTCTGACCGGCTCCACCCAAGAGCACGCCTTGTTCTTCCTCTACGGCACCGGCGCCAACGGCAAGTCGGTGTTCGTGAACACGCTCTTCACGCTGCTGGGGGATTACGCGGCCAACGCGCCCATGGACACCTTCATGGAAACACGTGGGGATCGGCATCCCACCGACCTGGCCGGGCTGCGCGGCTCGCGCTTTGTCGGCGCGACCGAGACCGAACAGGGGCGGCGCTGGAACGAGTCGAAGATCAAGGAGATCACCGGTGGTGACCGAGTGTCCGCGCGCTTTATGCGACAGGACTTCTTCACCTATGTGCCGCAGTTCAAGTTGGTGATCGCGGGCAACCACAAACCGGCCATTCGCAACATCGACGAGGCGATGAAACGGCGCCTGCACCTGGTGCCTTTCACCTTGACTATCCCCGAAGAAAAGCGTGACCGCACATTGCCGGCTCGGCTGCTTAAGGAGGGCGACGGCATCCTGGCTTGGGCGCTGGAGGGGTGTCTGGCCTGGCAGACCCATGGTCTGCGTCAGCCCAAGTGCGTGGCCGATGCCACCGATGAGTACTTCGACGAGGAAGACACCATCGGTGAGTTCCTCGAAGAGGAGTGTCAGCAGCACCCGCAGGCCCGCGAGGCGGTGGCGGACGTGTTCGAGCGCTGGCGTCAGCGTGCCGAGAAGCGCAGCGAATACATCGGCACCAGCCGCTGGCTTGTGCAGCAACTGCTGCGCCGGGGATTCCAGCGTGGGCGTACCTCATCCGGCGCGAAGGCGATCTTGGGTTTGTCGCTCAAACCCAAGGATTACGGCACGCGTTTGCCCTACCGCGATGACTGAAAACCGAGATTTGCAACTGATTGATTTTGAACATATTTGACCGAATCTGTCCGAGCCATGGATTTACCCCTACACGCGTGCGCGTACACGCCTATAGGGAGTTATCCGGGAGCCGGTCAGGTTCGGTCAAAAAGGAGACTTGACGATGACGACAACGATTTTGGCCCTGGATCTGGGCAATAGACGAATCCCCTCTGCGGCCTTTTTCGCAGTGGGTAATGATGACGATAACTTTCAGCCCGCAGCGAGTGCCTGGCATTGGCGGGATATCCCTGGCTGGCCAGACTACGAGGTTTCTAGCCAAGGGCACGTAAGAAGGAAAACGCCGGGGCGTCGGACCTACCCGGGCAAGGTCCTCAAGCCGCTGCTGAACAAGTCCACCGGGTACTTCGCTGTCTGCCTGAGCGGTCAAGGGCGTCTCCAGCGCATCGATATTCACCGCTTGGTTGCATTGACATTCTTGGGGCCTCAGCCGTCGCCCAGTCATCTGGTGGCGCACAACGATGGCGTGCGCACCAACAACTGTGTGGCGAATCTGCGATGGGCAACTCAGCAGGAAAACCTTTCCGACATGCGGCGTCATGGCACGGCGCTCACTGGCAGTGCCAATCCGATGTGCAAGCTGGACGAAATCGACCGTGAAGCGATTCGGCGCATGAAGCTGCTTGGTATCCCTCGCACCGTGATTGCTGAAGGGTACGGCGTTCACAAGCGCACGGTATTCCGTGTGCTGGCTTCAGTGGAGCGGGGAGGTCTGCAATGAGAACAATGACATTGGATTTGGGGTCGCGCTGCGGCTGGGCCATTGGCAAGGTCGGTGAGGTCGTCTCGGGAGCCTGGGATATTGCACCGCGTCGTGGTGAGTCGCCGGGGATGCGTTACATCCGTTTGAGGAGTCGCCTGCAGGAAATGCGTGCGGCCTATCCGGATCTTGGCGTGGTGTATTACGAGCAGGCCCACCACCGAGGTGGTGCTGCCACAGAGTACGCCTTAGGCTGCGTGGCGACGGTGCAGGCCTGGTGCGCCGAGCACGGCATCGAATTCGGCGCCGTTCATACCGCCACGATCAAGAAGCACGTTACGGGCAAAGGCAATGCAGGCAAGGACGAAGTTATTGCCGCCATGCAAAGTCGAGGTTTTGCACCAGGCTGTGACAATGAGGCCGATGCGCTGGCGCTGCTGCACTGGGCGATGGCCCAAGGAGGTGTGACATGCGCGTGAGCACACCTTCCATCCCCTGCGCCCTGGGCAGAGTGGCACCGCAGTCACCGGCCAGCACTGACGAACTGCGGGCGATGCGCGCGGCGGCCTGGCACAAGCAAGGCATCGTGGTCGTCCCGCTGGACGACATCTACGACGACTGGGATCGGGCTTTCCTGTCCGGCATCGCCACCAAGCTCTACGGTGCGCGTACTGCGGCTTCCCACAAGAGCACACCTTGGGCCGAGGGCGAGGTCATTGACCGGGGTGATGGCGAGACCTGGACGGTGGTGGCGAGCACGGGCAAGTCCGTCACGGTTCAGCGTAGTCGCGATGGTGCGCTGGCGACCCTCGGGCAACTCGGGGAGGGACGGCCATGACCAAGAAGACGCAACGCGCCAAGGCCAGGGCCGAGCGCAAACCGCCTATCGGCCATGAACTGATCCGCCCGGACGGCAGTGTGATCCGCTATGTCCGTGAGGAGGACGATGACCGCAAGCCCGTCGACCACTACCGCACCGTGGACACGCTGGCGCTGATGCTCCGGAACGGCAGCATCACCGGTGCCATGCACGATGCAGGCCAACAGTTCTCGCAGGACTTTGCGAGGGCATTTGCTAGTGGCGTGGCCAGTCCCAAGCTCGACGGTTTGCCGGGTGGGACAGCGCCAGGGCAGATGATGGTCGAGAAGAACGCTGGCGCTGCCCGGGCCGTTCGGGATGCGCTGGAGGCGGTGGGCGGCAGCGGCTCTCCGGCCGGATCGGCGCTGTGGTACGTGGCAGGACTGCAGATGTCGATCCGGGATTGGTCCTTGCGCGATGGCTGGAATGGCAAGCGTGTCGAGAAAAACGAGGCCAAGGGCATCCTGGTCGCGGCACTCGGCGTGCTGGCCAGGTACTACGGCTATGAGCGAGCGCCCAGGCCTCGGCGAGAGAGATCAACGCACGTTTGACTTGTCAGGACATCGTCCGGACGCTATTATAAGGGTAGTTTCCGAATATGGAGGTTGCCATGAGCACCTTGAACCTCTCCAAAACCGAACGGATCGATGTCCGCGCCAGCAGCTCTGTCAAGCAACTGCTGCAGGAGGCTGCGCGTTCTTGCCACAAGAACGTCAGTGAATTCCTGCTCGATGCCGGGGTGATCGCAGCCAACCAAGCACTGGCAGATCGTCGTCACTTTGTGCTGAACGATGACCAGTGGCAGGCGTTTCAGCAGGCGCTGGATCGCCCCGTGCAAGCCAAGCCGCGCTTGAAGAAACTGCTCAGTGAGCCCGGGGTTCTGGGTTGAGTGCAGCGTATGAATCGGTCCGCAAGCTCACGCCTGCGGATTCGACGGAAGGCTTCGACTGCGGGCAACTGCCGCTCAACCAGTTCCTGCAACGCTACGCCCTCGTCAACCAGAAAGCCAACAGCTCCCAGACCTACGTGAGCTGCCTTGGCGCCGAGGTCGTGGGCTTCTACAGTCTGGCGGTCGGAAGTGTTGATCCGGAGGATGCTCCTGCACGCGTCATGAAGGGCTTGGCCCGGCATCCGGTGCCGGTCATGATCCTGGCACGGCTGGCCGTGGATCGTGATCATCAGGGAAAAGGTCTTGGCAAGGCGCTGCTCAAGGACGCGCTGCTGCGCACCGCACAGGCGGCTGACATCGCTGGCATTCGTTGCCTGCTGGTTCATGCCAAGGATGAGGCCGCGCGGCAGTGGTACGAGTCCTGGGAATTTGAGCCCAGCCCGACCGATCCCTATCACCTGTTCCTGATGCTCAAGGATCTCAAGGCACTACTGGCGGGTTGATTCGCTCAGAAGCGGAAATTTTTTTGAGGTTGTTTTCCGAAACCTGATTGAATCCCGTCCGGACACAAGGTACAGTAATCCCGTATTGCTAATAACTGCGCCCACTCGATTCGTTCCGGTGGGCGTTGTCGTTTCTGGGCGGGGCGTTCGTTTCTCTGCCCAGTGCTGGAGACTCCCCCATGAAACTCCTCATCACCCGTCCGGTGGTTCTCACTGGCGACGGTGGCACGCGCTCGTTTGTCCCTGGCCTGACGGTTGAGGTCGATGCAGCCGCCGCCGAGCAGATCCTGGATCGCAAGGCCGGCATCGCCGCTGAGCCTGCTGCCCACGCTGAAGCACCTGCCCCACGTCGCCGGAAGCCTGCCGATGCTGAAACTTGACCTCACCGCCGATGCGGCCAAGGCGACCGAGTACCTCTCGGACGTTGCCGCCAAGCGCATACCGGATGCCGCCGCCAAGGCCCTGACCCGCACGGCGTTCGACGCCCGCGATGCGGTGCGCGACGGTCTACCCGAGCGCTTCAATTTGCGCCGGCCGTGGATCAGCCGAGGCATTGGCGTGACGCCAGCCAAGCCCCGCACCCTGATGGCCGAGGTCTGGTCGCGCGACCGCTTCATGGCACTGCAGGAGTCCGGTGGCACTAAGACCGGCAAGCTGGCGATTCCAGTCGGCCCGATGGCCCAGACCGCTCAGACCCGCGTCATCCCCAAGAGCCAGTGGCCGGGCCAGGTGATGGCGAAGAAGAACGTGTTCTACCGGGCGGGTAGCGTGTTCGAGCGCCGGGGTGAAAAACGCATTCTGGCCTTGTACCTGCTACGCCGGCAGCAGAAGGTCGAGCCGCGTTTTGGCATGGCTGACACCGTGCGCAGTGTGGCCATGCGGGAGTACCAGCGGCAGATGGAACGGGCACTGCGCGCGGAACTCACCCGTGCGAGCTGACGCATCTGACGGGTCCTCCCGGGCCATCTAAAAGGCGGGGGCCGCGCGCAGCGCGACGCTTGCCTAGCGCCAGAGCCGAAAACAGGTTGCCAGTTGCCACCCCGAGGGAGCCCACAACGATCCAGCCGATTTCCGATTGATTGACCCGCCCGGCCCGGAGGAATGCGATGGGACTGTCCATCCGGGCCTATGCCCAACACCGTGGCGTGAGCCACACCGCTGTGGCCAAGGCCATCAAGGCCGGGCGCATCAGCAAAGAAGCTGACGGCACCATTGACCCGGCCAAGGCCGATGCCCAGTGGGCGCGCAACACGCTGCCGTCGCAGAACCTGAACACCAGCGCCAAGAAACCAGCGTCCAAGGTGGCAACCCCACCTGTTTCCACCCCGGTTTCCACGGCACCGGTTGCCAACCGCGAGCTGCAATCGCCTCTGGAAACCGGCCGCATTGCCGCGCCCGATTACCAGACCAGCCGCGCCATCCGCGAAGCCTACGCCGCACGCCTGGCCAAGCTCGAGTACGAGGAGCGCACGGCCAAGCTGATCAGCAGCGATGAGGTGGAGATGCGCACCTTCAACCTAGCGCGCCGTCTGCGCGACCGGATGCAGACCATTCCACGCCGTCTGGCGGCTGCCTTGGCGGCCGAGCAGGACCCGCGCGTGATCGAACAACGACTGGACGACGAAATCCGCCAGGCCCTCGAGGAGTTGTCTCGATAGGTCGGTTCGCGGATCGGCTCAGCACACCTTTGAGAGACCCTTATGCAAGACATCGAACTGCACCACTGGCCGGTGGGCAAACTCATCCCCTACGGGCGCAACCCGCGCAAGAACGACCACGTCATCGAACAGATGGCGGGTGCCATCCAGGAATTTGGATTTCGAATCCCGATCATCGCCAAGAGCACGGGCGAGGTGGTAGACGGCCATCTTCGCCTGAAGGCAGCGCTGCACCTGGGGCTGGAGACCGTGCCGGTGGTGCTGGCCGATGATCTGACGCCGATGCAGATCAAGGCGTTTCGCATTCTGGCCAACCGCTCGGCCACCTGGGCGGACTGGGACGAGGACCTGCTACGTCTGGAACTGGAAGAGCTGCAGCTCGATGACTTTGACCTGTCGCTCACCGGCTTTGACGACGACGAGTTGCTGGAGATCATGGCGGGCGAGGAAACCACTGCCGAGGGCAACACCGACGAGGATGCCGCCCCCGAGGTGCCAGTCACGCCGGTCTCCAAATCCGGCGAGCGACCGGATGCAGACCATTCCACGCCGTCTGGCGGCTGCCTTGGCGGCCGAGCAGGACCCGCGCGTGATCGAACAACGACTGGACGACGAAATCCGCCAGGCCCTCGAGGAGTTGTCTCGATAGGTCGGTTCGCGGATCGGCTCAGCACACCTTTGAGAGACCCTTATGCAAGACATCGAACTGCACCACTGGCCGGTGGGCAAACTCATCCCCTACGGGCGCAACCCGCGCAAGAACGACCACGTCATCGAACAGATGGCGGGTGCCATCCAGGAATTTGGATTTCGAATCCCGATCATCGCCAAGAGCACGGGCGAGGTGGTAGACGGCCATCTTCGCCTGAAGGCAGCGCTGCACCTGGGGCTGGAGACCGTGCCGGTGGTGCTGGCCGATGATCTGACGCCGATGCAGATCAAGGCGTTTCGCATTCTGGCCAACCGCTCGGCCACCTGGGCGGACTGGGACGAGGACCTGCTACGTCTGGAACTGGAAGAGCTGCAGCTCGATGACTTTGACCTGTCGCTCACCGGCTTTGACGACGACGAGTTGCTGGAGATCATGGCGGGCGAGGAAACCACTGCCGAGGGCAACACCGACGAGGATGCCGCCCCCGAGGTGCCAGTCACGCCGGTCTCCAAATCCGGCGACGTCTGGATCATGGGCCAGCACCGGCTGCTCTGTGGCGACAGCACTGATGCCGCGAGCTACGACACGCTGCTCGGCAACGAGCGGGTGGCGATGATCTTCCAAGATCCGCCCTATAACGTGGACTATGCCAACACGGCCAAGGACAAGCTGCGCGGCACCAACCGTCCGATCCTGAACGACAACCTTGGGGACGGATTCCAGGACTTCCTGCTGGCGGCGTTTAAGCCCGCGCTGGCCCGATGCAATGGCGCGGTCTACGTGGCGATGTCCTCATCGGAACTCGACACTCTGCAAGCAGCCTTCCGCGCTGCTGGCGGCAAGTGGTCGACCTTCATCATCTGGGCCAAGAACACCTTCACGCTGGGGCGCTCGGACTACCAGCGCCAGTACGAACCCATCCTGTACGGCTGGCCCGAGGGGGCGACCCGGCACTGGTGCGGCGACCGCGACCAGGGCGATGTGTGGCACTTCAACAAGCCGCGCGTCAATGACCTGCATCCGACGATGAAGCCGGTGGAGCTGGTCGAGCGGGCCATTCGCAACTCCAGCCGGCCCGGTGATGTGGTACTCGATCCCTTCGGCGGCTCTGGCACCACGCTGATCGCCGCTGAGAAATCCGGTCGCCAAGCACGGCTGATTGAGCTCGATCCCAAGTACGTTGATGTGATTGTTCGCCGCTGGCAGGAATACGCCGGGGCGCAGGCGGTACGGGAATCGGATGGTGTCCGTTTCGATGACCTGGTCAGTGCAGCCGATGCTGCCGACGCCAGTAATGTGGATGCCGAGGTGGCGGTGTGAAGCAGTCGCGCTGGATGTCCCTGCTGGAAGCCGTGACCAATGTGCTGGTTGGCTATGGCGTGGCGGTGGCAACCCAATCGGCGGTGTTTCCGCTGTTTGGTCTGCACGCCACGCTGCAGGAGAATTTGCTGATTGGCCTGATTTTCACGGCCGTGTCGCTGGTCCGGAGCTATGTGCTGCGCCGCGCCTTCGAGGCCTGGCGGGTCAAAGCGCCAGCGGCTGCTGTTCCCACAGCACGGTGCCATCGGTGCTCAACCACAGACGCTCCACAAAATAGTCCCGCGCCATCATTTCGATGACTGGCTCGCCCGTGGGGCGGGTGGCCGTTCGGCCGGTGGGCAGGTAACAACGTTCCTGGTGGGTCACGGCGACGATGGTGCGACCGCGCCACTCCAGACCGATCAGGCACTGGCCGCGTGGCCGCTGGTTGGCGTCAAAGCGCAGGGCGCGAACAGTGCGGCTCATGGCTCAAGCCGCCAGGGACTCTTCGATGATCTCGCAGTGAATCACGAAGCCGGTGAGGTAAGGCAGGCCCTTGGGGATGCCGTAATGTTTGCTGGTGCTGCGGCCAATCGTCCAGCCCATCCAACGCTGCGTGGCGGCGTTGATCGCGTCGGCCAGGGTGGCACCTGTGTAGAGGCCGTTTTGCACATCGTCGGCAAAGTGGCGACCGTGACGGCTGTCGAGGAAGGTGCGGACTGACTCCAGCGGCTGGCAGGTGGCGTCCGAGATGGCAGTCATGGCCAGGGGCCAGGCGGCTTCGGCCTGCTCGTTCATCGTGCCGTAAAAGCCCCAGGTGTCGTTCTGGGTGGCGGGGATCTGGGTGGTGGCGTTCATTTTGGGCTCCTTGCGGGTGGTGTTTCGTTGGCTCTATGAACGCTCTACCCGGATGCAATAGCAAGCAGAAGATCGACTATTTTTTGATCAAGTTGGGGAGCTGCCACAGCGCCCACCTCAGCCCAAGCGCGCCACGTAGCGGGCGTAATCGCTGCCCTCGGGATTGACGTAGAGGTAAGGGCGACCAGGGGCTGTGACCTCCACGCACAGGTAGCCGCTGTCTCCTTCATCCTTCACGCCGCCACCTTTGCCGGCCAGCCAATCGCGCGAGGCCATCAAGCTGCGCGCAAAGGCATCGAACTCGGCCGGGGTCATCAACCGCGTCTCGGTCACAAAGACCTTGGTCTGGCCATGGCCGCCGACCTCATCGAGGTCGACCGGCTTGCGGGCAAAGGGCAGGCGCACCCCCAACTCTTCTACGATCACTGGCTGGCCGTTGATCGTTAAGGTGCGCGGTGTGCGCTCGATGGTGAGGGTCATGGTGCTCATGCGCTAATCTCCTCGGCGATACGGTAGAGGCGCTGTCCTGCGCCCGGGGTGCCAGCGGGACCTTCGATCTTCTCGGAGACGATATTCAGGCCCAGCTTTTTCTTGAGCGCGCCAGCAAAGGTGCCGCGCACCGTGTGGGCCTGCCAACCGGTGGCCTCACAGATCTGCGCGATGGTGGCGCCCTCGGGGCGCTTCAACATCTCGATCACCAGCGCCTGCTTGCTGTGGCCGCGACCGGTTTGGGCAGGTTCACTGGCTGGTGTGGCCAAGGATGCTGTAGCCGTGGCGGCGGCGGTGGTGGCGATTGCGTCCTCCTCGGTGGCGTTATTTGCTGCCACAGGGCTCGGCAACACCTCTTCAGGCTTGGCATCGCCCTTGATGATGGCGATGGCGGCGCCCGTGATGCGCCACTGGCCATCAGCCTGCTCGATCAGGTGGCGGCTGGCGAGGCTAGCGATCATCTTCAGCTTGGCGCCCCCCTTGAGCTCGAGTAGCGGCTCGATCAGGCCATTGGCATCGCAATGGGCGCGGGTGATCAGGTCAAGTTGGCGTTCAGTGATGGGTGCAATCTGGTTGCTCATGGTGGTTTCTCCTTCGGTGGTGGGTGGAATCAAGCGGCTTTCTGACCGGCAGCCAGGCCGGCTTGGTAGGCGGCGATCAGGGCCTCCTTGACGCCCCAGACGCTGACGTCGTGGAAGTCCAGCGAGTCGCTCTTGCGGGTTTTCAGGGTGTCGATGAAGAGGTGCTCTTGGGCGATCTGGGTCAGCAGCGCATCCAGTGGCTGCGTGGTGTGGCGGCGGTTTGTTTGGGGCGTGGTCTTGGCCATTTCAATCTCCGTTTTGGTGTGTGGGCGTGTCTGTATGAACGCTCTGTTCGGCGCAGAAGCCAAGCTCATTCCAGCGATTTCGCATCTATTTCTGCATCAACTTCTTCGCCGAGGGTTTCGGTGAGCGGGTCGGGCGCGCAGTCGTCCTCGTCCTCTTCACCCAAGGCCTCGGCGATCTCCTGGATGCTGTCTTCCATGGTCACCATCGAGCCGCCCAGGTAGCCGTGGTCGCGCGAGAGCGCGCAGACGATGTGCGGAATCCAGTAGGCCTCGGCGCGCAGCCGGGCACCGTCGAATCCGGACTGGCGCAGCAGGTACTCCGCGCGCTGCACGGAATCGAGCAATTCGCTCTGGATGTCGCGCAGTTCATCGATCAGCAGGGCGTGCTCGGGGCTGGCTGGATGGTGTTGGCTCATGGTGGTGCTCCTTTCAAAAGCGTGTGTCGATGGGTCCATTCACGCTCTGTTCGCCCCAGAAGCCAAGCGGGTTCTGCTTGTTTTTGAACAATTTTTTAGTGGGGGTTGCGTGTGCTCGACACTGTTGAATCCATGGTCGACGCCGCCTGGAAACGGGGCCTCGCGCCCGATCCGATCCTCACCGTCGATGACTGGGCAAACCGCCACCGGATGCTCTCGTCGGTGGCCTCTGCTGAGCCGGGGCGATGGTCGACCAGCCGCACGCCGTACCTGAAGGCCGTGATGGAAACGCTGTCGGCTACCTCGCGCGTGGAGCGCGTGGTGCTGATGGCCGGGGCACAAATCGGCAAGACCGAAGCGGGATTGAACTGGCTGGGTTACGTGATTCACCACGCCCCGGGTCCGATGCTGCTGGTGCAGCCGACAGTGGAAGGCGCCAAGCGCGTTTCCAAGCAGCGCGTCGATGCGCTGATCGAGGCGAGCCCTGAACTCGCCAGTCGGGTGAAGGACCCGAGAAGCCGGGATTCCGGCAACACCCAGCTGATGAAGGAATTCCCCGGTGGCGTGCTGATCATGACCGGCGCCAATTCGGCGGTGGGCCTGCGCTCGATGCCGGTTCGTTACCTGTTTCTGGATGAGGTCGACGGCTATCCGGGCGACGCCGATGGCGAAGGCGATCCGGTGGCACTGGCCGTGCAGCGGGCGGCGACCTTCGTCAATCGCAAGGTGTATCTGTGCTCGACCCCGACGCTGAAAGGTTTCTCGCGCATCGAGGCGGCCTACATGGAGTCGGATCAGCGGGTGTTCGAAGTGCCTTGCGATCATTGCGGCGCGCACAGCCAGATCCTCTGGCGTGACATCAAGTGGCCGGCCGGCAAGATGGCGGAGGCTTCCTGGCACTGCCCACACTGCGACGGCATCCATCCCGAGTACCGCAAACCGGCGCTGCTCGCCAATGGCCGCTGGACAGCACGGGCCGAGGGCGATGGCAAGACGGTGGGCTTCCATCTGTCGAGCCTCTATTCACCCTGGCTGACGTGGGGCGAGATCGCCCAGGAACACCACGCCGCCAAGGACGACCCCGTCAGATTGAAGGTCTGGGTGAACACCAAACTGGCCGAGACCTGGGAAGACCGCGAGGGCGAGACCTTGGATGCCGAAGGCCTGATGGAACGTCGGGAAGCCTATGGCCCAGCGATCCCTGCCGAGGTTGCACTGCTGACCTGCGGCATCGATGTGCAGGACGACCGGCTCGAACTCGAAGTGGTCGGCTGGGGCCGGGACGAGGAGTCCTGGTCCATCGACTACAAGGTGCTGTGGGGTGACCCGTCGGCACCGGACACCTGGTCGCAACTGGATGCTTACCTCGGCAATCGTTTCGAGCACGAGACCCTGGCCAACGGCCTGACCATCGAAGCCGGGTGCCTCGACACCGGCGGCCACCACACGCTGGCGGCCTACGCTTTCTGCAAGGGACGGGAGCGCAAACGCATCTGGGCGATCAAGGGTGGCTCGGGCAAACGCCCGATCTGGCCCAAGCGTCCGAGCAAGGCGAACAAGGGCAAGGTCAATCTGTTCACGGTGGGTGTCGATGCGGCCAAGGAAGCCATCTACGCCCGCCTGAAGAAGTCCGAGGCTGGTGCTGGCGCGATGCACTTTCCGCTGGATCGGGATGCGCAGTATTTCGAGCAGCTGACCGCCGAGCGGATTCGCACCCGGTATGTGAAGGGCTTCCCGCAGCGCTTCTGGTGGAAACCGGATGGTCGGCGCAACGAAGCACTGGACTGCCGGGTGTACGCCTATGCAGCGCTGCACGGCCTGCTGTCGATGGGCCTGAATCTGAACAAACGGGTCGAGGCGCTGCCGCCGGTGCCTACCACTCGTCAGATCAAGAGCACACCTGTTTCGGCCCCGATGACCGCCAGCCCGCGTCGTCGGCGCATGGCCATTTCTTCCAACTACCTCTGATACCGCCAGCCTCCCGCTGGCCGGGAGTGCTGCCTATGACCCTCGAACAACTCAAGGCCCAGCGCGAAGCCCTGCAGGCCGCGCGCTTCAATGGTGTGCTCACCGTGAAGGCCGGCGACAAGTGGGTCACCTACAAGTCGGACGCCGAACTGCAGTCGGCCCTGGGGGACCTGGATCGTGAGATCGCCAAGGCAGAAGGCCGCCCGCGCGCTAGGCGCATCCGCACTTACGCCGGGAAGGGGCTGTGATGGGGATGCTCAAGAACCTGCGCCGCAAGGTGGGTGCCATGGTGGGTGGCTTCGAGGGCGGTCTTTCCGCTCGCCGCCTCAAGACTTTTCAAGCCAGCCGTGCCCACGTCAACACGCTGATCCAGGCGGCTGGCGCCGACATGACCGCGCGTGCCCGGTATCTCATCCGCAACAACGGCTATGCCGCCAATGCGGTGGAGTCCTGGGCGGGCAATGCCGTGGGCACCGGCATCAAGCCCTCGTCGGGCATTGCCGATGCGGTGCTCAAGGATCGGGTGCAGCGCCTGTGGCTGCGCTGGACCGATGAGTCCGATGCTGAGGGGCTGACGGATTTCTATGGCCAGCAGCGCCGGGCGGCGCGAGAACTTTTCATCGCCGGCGAGGTGTTTTTTCGGATTCGGCCGCGCCGCCCAGAGGATGGTTTGAGCGTGCCGCTGCAGTTGCAGATGTTGCCGGCCGAGATGCTGCCCTTGAATCACAACCAGGCACTCGACAACGGCCACCGCATCCGGCAAGGCATCGAGTTCGACAAGATCGGCCGACGCGTGGCCTACCACTTCCTGCGCCGCCACCCGGGTGACATCACCGATCCGGGGCTGGCCGGGGAGACGGTACGGGTACCGGCCGAGTCGGTGCTGCACATCGTTGATCCGGTGGATGCCGGGCAACTCCGAGGCGTGTCCCGCTTCTCGCCGGCGCTGGTGAAGCTCTTTCTGCTCGACCAATACGATGACGCCGAGCTGGACCGCAAGAAGGTCGCCGCGATGTTCGTCGGCTTCGTGCGCCGGCCCGAGCGCGATTTCGACAACGGTGGCGAGACGGACGACCGGGGCGAGCCGCTGCTGCCGCTCGAACCCGGGCAACTCCAGATCTTGGACGACGGCGAGGACATCACCTTCTCGACGCCAGCCGATGTCGGCGGCAACTACGAGAGCTTTCAGTACCGGACGCTCCTGCAGGTCGCTGCAGCACTGGGGTTGCCCTACGCGAACCTGTCGGCCGATATGTTGAAGGCCAACTACTCGAACACGCGCGCGGCGCTCCTGGAGTTTCGCCGGCGCATCGAAGCCTTCCAGCATTCGGTGCTGGTGTTTCAGCTGTGCCGGGCGGTGTGGGCGCGCTGGATGGACACGGCGGTGCTCTCCGGGCAACTGGACCTGCCGGACTACGAGCAACGCCGCGCCGACTACCTGGACTGCAGCTGGCTGCCGCCCCGCTGGGACTGGGTTGATCCATTGAAGGACATCCGCGCCGAGATCAACGCCATCGAGGCGGGGCTCAAGTCCCGCACCCAGGCGATTGCCGAGCGGGGCTTTGACGCCGCCATGGTCGATGCCGAGATCGCCGGGGATCACCGGCGCGAGGACAGCCTGGGGCTGCGCTTTGGGCGTGAGCCTGTGCCACCGCCCTCGAACTGAGGAATTCCCATGACCGATTTGCCTTATATGGCGTCCCGCCTGTACGGGACGCCGCTGCTCATTGCGCGCCCGAAACTCGAAGTGATCCTCGGGGTGGTGGCCCGGAAGCTCGCTGGTGACACCCTGGCCACGCCACCGCCAGCCACGGTCGATACCGGCATGACCGGTGGCCTCCAGAACCTCGATGGCATCGCCGTTCTCCCGATGCTCGGCACCCTGGTGCGTCGCTCTTCCTATATTGGTGCCGCCAGTGGCCTCACCAGCTACCACGACATCGAGTCCATGGCCGACCAGGCTTTTTCCGACCCGATGGTCAAAGCCGTGCTGCTCGAGATCGACTCCAGCGGTGGCGAGGCGGGCGGCGTGTTCGACCTAGCGCAGCGTCTGCGTGCATTGTCACAGACCTCGGGCAAACCTTTGTGGGCTATTGCCGATGAGGCCGCACTGTCAGCGGCTTACGCCATTGCCTGTGCGGCTGACCGACTCTGGCTCACCCGCACCGCCGAGGTGGGCTCGATTGGTGTGGTGGCTGTGCACGTCGACGAGTCGGTGGCCGATGCGAAGGCGGGGCTCAACTACACCTTCCTGCACGCCGGTGCCCACAAGGTCGATGGCCATCCGCACGCGCCGCTGCCAGCGCCAGTCGCTGCTGATATTCAGGCCGACATCGAGCAGCTGCACACGCAGTTCATCGCACTGGTGGCTGGTTTTCGCAGACTTTCGGTTGATGCCATCCGCGACACCGAGGCCCGCGTCTATCGCGGTGAGGCCGCGCTCCAAGCGGGGCTTGCCGATCAGATCGGCACCCGCGCTGAAGCGATCACGGCCCTGCAACGCCAGCTCGCCATGAGTGCCAGCCGCAGCCTGCGCAACAAAGCCGCCGCTCTTTCAGCGGCGCGCACACCCCCTCGATCCCAACCATCCCCGAAGGAGATCTCCATGAATGATCACAACCCCGCTACGCCGGTGGACGACACACTGGAAGGTTCGACCCCGAACTCAAGCCCGACCCCGGCGCAGTCACCGCAAACCCCGCCGCTCGATGAAGCGGCCATCACTGCCCAAGTGGAGCAGCGACTGCGCCGCCAGCTTGCCGAGCTGACCGAGATCGCCGCCCAGGCCAAACGCCTCGGCGTGACGGTTGATCCTGCCCAGGCCCTGGCCCGTGGCGTCACCCCGGATGCACTGCGTCAGTCGGTGCTGAAGCAGGCCGCTGAGCGCGATGTGGCGCAAGACATCGTCGCCGAGGCTCCGCAGCAACCCCAAACCAAACCCCAATCCGTCGCTGACAGCCCCCTGGTCAAAGCGGCTCAAGCCTATGGAGGTCGTAAATGAGCACACCTTTGATTTCTCCCGCCACCCTGGGTGACCTCATCAAGCGCGAGTCCGACCCGGACTACACCCGCGAGACCGTGACTCTGAAGGCTGGCACGGCTTACCCCCTGGGTGCTGTGCTCGGCCGCATCACCGCTACCGGCGCCTATGCCTTCTCGCCAGCGGCCTCCACCACAGGGTTGGAAGGTGCTGAGATTGCTTCGGCAGTGCTGCTGCACCCGGTCGCTGCTAGCGACACCGACACCCAGGCGGTGGTGCTCGCGCGCGGCCAGGTGATCGTCGCCGACCGTGCGCTGGCCTTCGATGCCTCGGTCACGGACGCCGCAGCCCAATCCCTCAAACACCAGCAACTGGCTGCCCACGGCATCGTCGTGCGTCCGGTCGCTTGATCTCATTTCCCAGGAGTCTTGATATGACCGTGATCGTCAATCCGTTCGACGCCGGCGGCTTTACGCTGGCCGAGATGTCGGCCGCCATCCAGATGCTGCCCAACCCTTATGGCCGGGTCGGCCAGCTGGGACTGTTTGCGCCCGAGCCGATTTCCCAGCGCAACGTCACCATCGAATCCATCGAAGGCGAACTGCGTCTGCTGCCGGCCGTCGCCCCAGGTGCTCCGGCCACCGTGGGCAGTACCGACAAACGCTCGGTGCGCTCGTTTGCCGTTCCCCACATCCCGCACAATGATGTGGTGCTGCCCGAGGAGATCCAGGGCATTCGTGGCCTCGGTCTGGCCGCTGGCGAAGACCCGTTGGTGACCGTGATGACCCGCAAACTTGCCCGGATGCGCGCCAAGCACGCGCAGACGCTGGAGTACATGCGCGTCAATGCACTCTTGGGTATCACCAAGGATGGTGCTGGCAACACCCTCTACGACTGGCACGACGAGTTCGGCATCCAGAAGCCCGAGGTGGATTTTGTGTTCGGTGGCACGGAGGACATGGTCATCCACTGCACCCAGGTCGCCCGCCATATCGAGGAGAACTTGAAGGGCGAGATGATGACCACCATCCACGCCCTGGTCAGCCCCGAGTTCTTCGATGCACTGGTCAAGCACAAGACCGTCAAGGAGGCCTACACCTTCTACCAGGGCACCGCCGGTACCAATCCTTTGCGCGACGATGTGCGCCGGGGCTTTCGTTTTGGCTCCATCCTGTTCGAGGAGTATTTTGGAACGGTGACGCTCGCCAACGGTACATCCGTGCGCCTGATCCCGCCGCGCGAAGGGGTGGCGTTCCCGCTGGGCACGCTGGATACCTTCCGCACCTACTTCGCGCCCGCGAACCTGATGGAAGCCGTTGGCACCTACGGCCAGGAGCTCTACGCCCATCAGTTGGCTCGTCCGAATGGCACGGGCGTCGACATCTACACCCAGTCCAACCCGCTGCCGATTGTGAAACGCCCGGCGCTGACCGTGCGGCTCTTCTCGAGCAATGGCTGGTGATCGTGATGGGAGGTGACCATGACGGTCTTCGGTGATTTGACACGGGCCATGTCATCCATCGTGCTCACCACCTTCGGTGAGCCGGTGGTGTTTCACCTCGAAGGGCAGGCCGAGGCGCTGCCGGGCCGGGGCGTGTTCTCGGCGGCACACCAGGAATTGGATGCCAGCACGGGTGTGCCGGTGTCCACGGTTCAGCCGGTGCTGGAGGTGCGGCTGGCAGATCTGCCGGCCACCCCAACGGAAGGCGATGCCGTGACGGTGCAAGGAGTGCTCTACCTAATCGTCGAAGTGCGACCCGATGGGCATGGCTTTCTGAAACTGATGCTACACAAAGGGGGCGGCCATGAAGCATCCACGCACCCTGATCCGTGAGGCGGTCGCCGCGCGACTCATTGAGTCTTTGCCCAAGGTGGATACACGCATCACGCCGGCACGCATCAGCATCCACCGCAGCACTCCGCTGTTTGCCGGCAAGTTGCCGGCCATCCTGATCTACACGCGCGATGAGCGCATTGACGATCAGCCCAACGCCGATCCGGGGCTGCGCTATCGGAAGTTGGATCTGTCGGTCGAGATCATTGCCAGTGGTGATGCGGCTGCCGAAGAGGCCGATGTGCTGGCCCAGGCGGTGGAAGCCATCCTCGATGCCGACGAGACTTTGGGACTGCTGGTCGAAGGCACGCGCCTCACCCGCACTGAAGTCGATCAGGGCGGAGAGGGCGATACGCCGGTGCTGGCCGCTCGATTGTCATTCGAGGTCAGCTACTGGACCAAACCTGTGATCGATGACGGGGTGTTGCCCCTGCAGGTGCTGGTCAGCTGGGTGCCGGAGATTGGCACTGGCCATGAGCACAGCTATCAGCCGGTTGGCACGCACTACCGGGAGCCAGGTTCATGAGCCAGCGCAACCTGCACCAGGACATGACCGAGGCGGAGCGGCGCATCAGCAATGTGGCGCTGATGGGCCAGGTGGTGGCGCTCGACACCGCGCGTGCCCGCGTGCGGGTGCAGGCTGGTCCCATCACCACGGGTTGGCTGCCCTTTGCGACGCTGCGTGCCGGCCAGGATCGGACCTGGCATCCGCCGGAGCCAGGGGAGCAGGTGCTGCTGGTCGCGCCTGGTGGCGATCTCAACCAGGGGGTAGTGGTGGGCTCGATCTATCGGGCTGATCATCCTGCTCCGGCCGATTCAGCGGACGTCTCGCGCACGCGGTTCTTGGACGGCGCGGTGATGGAGTACGACCGCGCCCAGCACCACTGGCGCTTGGCCGTGCCAGCGGGTGGAAAGATCGTGCTGGAGATTGGCCCGACGCGATTGGAACTCAGCGATCAGGGTGCGCGGCTGACTGCACCCCGGATTGATCTGAACTGAAGGAGGTCGCCATGCCCGCCGTCACTCGTCTCGGTGATCAATGCACCGGCCACGGCTGTTTCCCGGCACGCCCGAGTACCTCCGCTGCCACCTCGGTGTTCATCAATGGCATCGCGGTGCATCGGGTGGGGGATGCCTGGGGAACTCACTGCTGTGGCCCCGCCTGTCACGCCAGCGTGCTGGCGGAGGGCAGTTCCAGTGTGTTTGCCGAAGGTCAGGCCGTCGGACGCATCGGCGATCCGGTGGCCTGTGGGTCAGCGGTGGCTCAGGGTTCGATGAACGTCTTCGCTGGTTGATGTACCCAATTCTTCGCAATTGTGGGTGTATTGCCTGGCCAGCATTCTTTGTTTGAACGCAGCGATATCGAATTTCTTCGGTTCGCCGCTGGCTTCACCTTCGATGAGCGCTTGTCGAACAGCCATCATTTCAGCGCTGCAGTCCTGTTCTTGTGCGTGCACTTTATTTCTTCCAGTCGGCTTTTGAGCAAGCCAACAATGCATCCCAGTCATCTGGAGGATTGCCGGACTTGAGCATTTTCTGGAAGACCACGTAAGGGTCGGTCTTGGCGCCGGATGAACGCAAGGTGTGCTCGTCGTTCACCCAAGCAAAGATGATGATCTTGGTCTTGGAGTCAAACCGAAAAAACAATCGAAAGCGCCTGCCGATCTTGGCACGCCGCCAGTGGCGAAACGCAGGTCCCATGGTGTTGCCTTGCCTGTATTCATCTCGGTTCGGATCGCTGGGGACCACCTCGAGGATCAGAGTCGCAAGGGCATCAAAAAGTTTGACGTTGGCGTTAGTCTCGAACCCTCGCGGGTCTTGTGCCTTGGCACGCGACGCTGCTGCCTCCAGTTTCTGTAACTGCTCGATCAGGCAATCGTGGAAGAGCAGATTCCACCCGTGACGCTGAATCACAGCGCCACGTCGCCTTCAATGTCGTCGTTCAGATCGACCCGCTTGCCAAGCGCTGCGAGCATCGAGCGCGCCAAGTCATCAGGCAGCGTCGTGACGTGTCGGCCAGACTGAATGTCTTTTTCGAGCAAAGCGAGGAAGTTGCCGATGGCCGGGTCTTCGTGAGGTTCGTCGGTCACGCGGGTAACGATGACACGGTCGCCCGTGAAATCAAAGGCTACCTTGCCCCCGGCATCCACACCCAGAGCCTGACGGATCGGTTTGGGCAGGGTGATCTGTCCCTTCGATGTGATGGTGGCGACTTCGTGAATGGCGGGCATGGCGGCCTCCTGTGAATCTGAGTTGATCGTTATGGTAAGGAATAATCCTTACCTTGTCAAGGTGAGGTCCATGATGCTCGGAATCAACGCCCAAACCGGCCAGCCCCTGGCTGGCATCGACCACCTGCGCCAGAGCGTCCGCGACATCCTGACCACCCGCATCGGCACGCGCGTGATGCGCCGTGACTATGGCTCACGCCTGCCCACGCTGGTCGACAACCCCATGACCCCGAGGCTTGCCATGGATCTGTACTCGGCCACCGCCGAGGCCCTGGCGCGCTGGGAGCCGCGTTTCAAGCTCACCCGCGTTCGCATCGCCAGGGCAGAAGTCGGGCAAGTCGTGCTCGATCTGGAAGGCATCTATCTGCCCGATGGCCAAGCCACCGTGATTGCCGCACTGGAGGTATGAATGAGCACGCTATCGGATCTGGCGAGTTTGCCAACCCCGGCAGTGATCGAGACCTTGTCCTTCGAGACGATCTTCTCGGAACTGCAGGCCGAGTTTCAATCCCGCTACCCGGACTACTCGGCCCTCTTGGCCTCAGACCCGGCCGTCAAGCTCCTGGAGGTCGCGGCTTACCGGGAGGTCCTGCTCAGAAACCGTATCAACACCGCTGCCAAGGCCTCCCTCCTGGCTTTTGCCACGGGCAGCGACCTCGATCACCTGGCGGCTTTCTACGGTGTCACGCGCTTGATGGATGAGACCGATGAGGCGCTGCGCCTGCGCACCCGCCAACGCATCATCGGCTTTGCCAACGCCGGCGGGGCTGCGCACTACCGCTACTGGGCGCTCTCGGCATCCCCTGAGGTGGCCGATGTTGAGGTCGACAGCCCGGAACCCGGGCGTGTGCGCATCAGCGTGCTGGCCAAGGGCGAAGAACAGACGGTATTGGATGCTGTACTCGATGCCGTTCGCGCGGTCGTGCTGCGCGACGACATCCGGGTGCTGACCGACACCGTCGAGGTGGTGCCGGCCGTGCTGATCCCCATCACGGTGGCCGCCCGTATCTGGCTCTATCCCGACACACCGATGGCCGCCCTCGACGCCATCGAGGCACGGTTCAAGGAAGCGTTGGCTGCGCAGTCGGGCCTGGGCTGGGATCTGACGCCCTCCTGGGTGATCGGCGAGCTGCAGCGTCCCGGCGTGCACAAGGTCGAGTTGATGTCACCAACCGTGGACATTCGCGCCAACGCCAACCAGGCGGTGCGGCTGATCCATCTGAATCTGGAATTTGCGGGGCGGGACCGATAGCGCTTTGCGCCTTCCCATTTCTCCCCCTGCGCTGGAGGGCACATGACTTCTGAACATATGCTGCCCGCCAATGCCACGCCGCTGGAGCAGGCACTATCCCTGGCGACCGACCCTCTGACCCGGCTGGCACTGCCGGCAGATGCCATTCGCCAGTTCAAGACCGATCCGTCTGACCCGCTGCTGCCATGGTTGATTTGGGAATATGGCCTGGGCGAATTGCTGCCCTACCTCCCTGAACCCCGCCGCGCCATCGCCGAGGGCATCCTCTGGCAGCGACTGCGTGGCACACCGGCCGCACTGGCGACCGCCTTATCCTGGATCGGGATGCGCGCCACGGTCGAGCAGGAACCGCCCGGTGTTCACTTTGCCGAGTTTCAACTCGATCCGGGACAAGTGCTCGACAGCGACACAGCGATTGCCAACCTGATCGCTATTGCGCGGCTGTCGGCGCCGGCCCGTTCTCGCCTGTCGCGGCTTTATCACGGCCATGACCTGCGTCGCGTCGTGCTCGATGAGAGTCGGCTGGGTGAAGCGCTGCTGTCGGATCACAGTGGGGTGTTCTGGCGAGACGGGCAGACCAAACTCTCCTTCGGGCGAGGCTTCGCGCAGCACGCGCTGGCATCCGGACAACAGATCGAGCCGAACCGTGAGGCCGTGCGCTTTGCCGTGGCACGCTTGATCGACCGGTATTTGCTCGACTTCTCGGCCCTGGGCGATCCTGGGCACACGCCCAACGAGGAGATCCTGCATTCGCACCTCTTTACGCTGGCCAATGCGCTGGGGGTGCCGGATGCGCAGTCGTTGTTGCCCGAACGTCGCTTTGCCCGGGCGATGGTGGTGCTCTCGGACAGCACGCCCTTGGGCGATATCAATGCCAACCTGCCGCGCTTTGCCTGGCAGGAGGTCGGACAGGCGATCACCCTGGGGGGCAATGACAAGCTGTCCGCGACGCCGCACCGGCTGATTCGCGTCGAAGTCCTGGAGCGATTTGCTCGGGGCCATCCGGGCGACCTGGTCGTGCCGACCTTGAGTCTGCTGGCCCACCGCGATCATCTCGCTGTTCACCGTGTCCAGGCCCGCGCCGATCAGTCGCTGGGGATGTGGGCCTTGGGTGAGTCCGTACCCAGCCTCGACCGGGGTTTTGTGCGGCGTGATCACGCCCGGAGCAATCCGGCTCTACCCGATGCGGCCGGCTGGCGGCCACGCCTTTACCAACGGGCGCAGGTGGTGCTCAGTGAAGTCATTCTGGGCGAGGCCAATACCCGCACGCCCCGGCGAGCACTGTTGCGCACCCGGCCGCTGCCCTCCCTGGGCGATCTCACCTTGGGGGATGTGGCCGAGGTCGAGTGGCGAATGCTGACCGAGATGCACATCGTCGTCTCCGGCTTCACCGATGTGACGCCTTACGTGTTTGAGGAAACACCCTCCAACCTGCAGCGCCTGCTCACCCGCACCACCGAGCTCAACACCGGAGCACTCGTCGCGCCATCGCGTGTTGCCGAGGCCAGTCACCAAGCCGGCTGGCAGGGCCAGAGCTGGACCGGTGTGCGCTGGCCGTCTTCAACCTGGACCGACACCCGCGAGCTGATCGGCGCGACCCATCAGACGCTGAACTGATTCAGCGGCGCACCGAGCGCTGCTGCTTTGCATTTCTCCCCCATTCATTTCTGGAGCACCCGATGGCCATCCTGACTGCCAGCGGTCGCGCCGCGCTTGCCGCCGCGATCAAAGAACAAACCCTGCACCTGGCCCTGGGCGAGGGCGACCCCTTGTGGGACACCACCCGCGCGATCAGCACACCCTTTGATGAGGCCGATGTCATTGAGCTGGGCTTTACGCACCTGGCCGACATCCGCGTCACCTCGCTGGATGACCAGACCGAGTACGCGCTCGACATCGACTACAGCGCCAATGCCCGCGAGGGCGTGATTCGCCGCCTGCCGGCCAGCACCATCTCGGAAGGCGGAGACGTCACGGTCCACTTTAAGGTTTCGCACCCGCCCGAGTCGATTGGCCAGACGGCGCTGCTGCGCGAAGTGGGCCGCCGGGTGGTGGACGAGGTGCATTTCGTTGCCGCCGACCCCGAGGGTGAGATCGTAGTGCCGACTGGGCGCTACCGGCTGGTCACCGAGCCCACGAACCATCTTTTCATCCGGGTGCGGTTTGACTTCGAGGATGCCGCCACCAGCGTGGTGCGCGAGCAAGGCCTCTTCGTCGGCACCCAGACCGATCCCGCTTTGCCCCTTGGGCAGAAGTTCTTCATTCCAGCCCAGATCACCGATCCAGGCATTTTGCTCGTGCTGCAGAACTCGGTGCCCATCGTGCGCCAGCCCTCAACGCGCGAGACCTTCGAATTCGTTGTCACTTTCTAATCCGCGAGGCCACCCATGATCGAGCGTTACTACAACCTGTTTGACCCGGCCAAGCACTACACCCAGCTCTTGTTCCGCGCCGGCGATGGCCTGCAGTCCCGAGAGCTCAACGAGATCCAGAGCACGCTGATGCACCGCCTGCAGGGCGTGGCCGATGCGCTGTTGAAGGATGGCGACATCGTCAGCGGCGCCAACTTGCAGATCGATGCCGACACGGGGCTCGTGACGCTGGAGGCGGGCCGCGTCTATCTGCGTGGTGCCGTGCGCGAGGTGCCGGCCGCCACCTTCACGGTGCCGACCTCGGGCCGCATCGCAGTCGGCGTGCGCTTCACCACCCGCACGGTGACCGAACTGGAAGACCCCGCCTTGCGCGAACCCGCTGTTGGCGTGCGCAACTACCAGGAGCCGGGTGCCGGGCGTCTGCAGGAGACCCTCGCCTGGGGCTGGGAAGGTGCCGGCACCAGTGACGGTCAGCCCGGTGACTTCCACGCTGTTTACGCGCTGGACAATGGCATCCTCGAGAACCGCCGCCAGCCGCCCGTGCTCGATGGCGTGATTGCGAGTCTGGCGCGCTACGACTATGACGCCAACGGCCACTACGTGACCGAGGGGCTGGGCGTGCGCTATCTCTCCCAGGACAGCGACAGCCAAGAGCACCTCTTTTCCGTGGCGGAGGGCCGCGCCAACATCGACGGCTTCAAGGTTGAGCGCAGCCAATCACAGCGCCTGCGTCTGCCCATCGATCCGGATCTGCAGCGGGTGTCCTCCGAGCCACAGGTTTTCAATGACTCGGGCGATGGCTCCATGGTGGTGACCATCAACCGGCCACCGCTCGCCCAAGTGCTCGACATCAAGGTGACGCAGGCCAAGACCGAGACCGTCATCCACGGCGCCTTTACCGGCAGCCGCGATGTGCTGACCGAGCCCACGGTGGTGGCCGTGCTCACCGTCAAACAAGGCACGACTACCTATGCGCAAGGCACCGACTACAAGGTGGTGGGCGATGAGATCGACTGGAGCCCGGGTGGTGCCGAGCCGGCTCCCGGATCGAGCTACCAGGTCACCTACCAGTACATCGCCAGCATCACGCCGACCGAATTGACCGACACCGGCTTCAAAGTGGCTGGCGTCGTACAGGGCTCGACGATGTACATCGACTACCAGTGGAAGCTGCCGCGCATCGATGTGCTGGCGCTCACCGCCGATGGTCAGGTCGAGCGCATCAAGGGGATTTCGCAGGTGAGGAACCCCGTCGCGCCCACGGTGCCCGCCTCGCGTCTGGCGCTGGCCGAGATCGCCTACGACTGGCGCAGTGGTTCGGAGCCGGTTGTGCGTAACGTGGCGATTCGCACCATCAAGGTCTCGGAACTGACCGCGATGCAGCGCCAGATTGCCGATCTCTACGATCTGATGGCCCTCGAACGGCTGCGGGTGGATGCCAACATCCGTGAGCCTGCCGCCAAGAAGGGGCTCTTCGTGGACAACTTCCTCGACGACGATCTGCGCGACCAGGGCGCAGCGCAGACCGGCGCGGTGGTGGCGGGTGTCCTCACGCTGCCGATCACCGCTTCGGCCCAGCACGCCAAGGACAACGGCAACGCCCTCATCACGCTCGACTACACCCTGACCCCGGTGATCGAGCAGTTGGCCCGCACGGGTGCGATGAAGATCAACCCCTACCAGGCCTTCGAGCCAGTGCCGGCCCGGGTCACATTGAACCCAGCGGTTGACCAGTTCACAGTGACCAACACCACCTGGGCCTCGGATGTGACCGAGCGCCTGATCACCGGCAGTGGTGTGCTCGAGCAGGTCGTGGAGACCCGTCGCTCGGAACAGGTTCTGGTCTCCTCGAGTGAGGAAGCTCAGTTTCTACGCGTGCTGCAGGTGGCGTATCGAGTGGAGGGTTTTGGACCGAGTGAGGCACTGGCACAGCTGCGCTTCGATGGCATTGGTATTTCGCAGCCGGCCGGCACGGCAGCCAACACCTCGGGCCTGCTCACGGGCAGTTTCCAGATCCCGCAGGCGATTCCGGCTGGCGCCAAGCTGGTCGAATTCCTGGGTGCCGGTGGCAGTTACGGCTCGGCGACCTACGTCGGTCGCGGCCAGATCGTCACCGAAACGCGCCGGCGGATTCTGACCACGGTGGTACGCCGTTGGGACCCGCTGGCGCAGACCTTCACGCTGCCCGAGCGCCGCACCATCGGTGGCTTGGAGTTGTGGTTCACCACCAAGGGCGGCGCTGCGCCAGTGATCGTGCAGATCCGCGAGACGCAGGTCGGCATGCCCACCACCACGGTACTGACCGAGGGGCGTTTGCTGGCCGCCGACATCAAGACCGATGGCAACCCGACTCGAATCACCCTCGACCCGGTGGCATTGGAAGCCAACCGCGAGTACGCCATCGTGGTGCTCACCGACGATGCCAATCACGCTGTGTCGGTGGCCGAGCTCGGCAAGTACGACCCGCGCACCGGTTGGGTCACCGCTCAGCCCTACCAGATCGGTGTGCTGCTCTCATCGAGCAATGGCATCACCTGGACACCGCACCAGACGCAGGATCTGACGTTTCGGCTGCTGGGCTGCCGCTTCACGCAGCAGTCCAAGACGATCAGTTTGGGCCAGTACACGGTGACCAATCTGTCGGATCTGATGGCGCTCGCCGGCGTCGAGCGTCCGGCGGCCGGCACCGACGTGCAGTTTCTGGCGACCGACGTCCAAGGGCGGATCTACACCTTGTCGGAAGACCAGGGGTTGGCCTTGAGCGAGAAGCTATCCGGCAATCTGGCCGTGTCAGCCAAGCTGACTGGCACGGAGACGGTCAGTCCGATCTTGTATCCGGGCACCCAGTTGGTGTTCGGCACGCTGGAGGCAGCGGGGGACTACCTGTCTCGCGCCATTCCGGCTGCTGCCACCTTCAATGTGGCAGTGACCTTCGATGCCCTGACACCTGGCACGTCCAGCGTGACGGTGCAGGCGGAGTCCGGTACGTCGGGTAGTTTCCAAGCGCTGTCGCTGTCCTCGGGTGTGGAAGTCGGCAACGGCTGGGTGGAACGTACCTACAAGGCCACCAGCCTCGTCGGGGTCGGGGCCGACCGGACCACGCGCGTGAAGCTGGCGCTATCGGGCACTCCCCAGCACCGACCCTTTGTGCGCAACTTGCGCGTCATCGTCACCTGACGGGGGTGAGTGATGACACAGGAGCGCACGCCGCGCGGCTACCCGCTGCCGCACCCCGAGCACCTGCTGTCTGAAGACGTCCTCAACCTGCGTGAGGCCATCACCCGCATCGATGCGGATGTGGCCGCGCAGGTGGCGTCCACCCAGCAGGGGCAAGACCAACTCACCGAACGTCTGCACCGCCAGCAACTGCGGGTGTTTCACCAGTTCGGCTTTTAAGGAGCACACCCCATGGCCAAAGACCCCTTGCTGCGCGATGCGGTTCGCGCGATCAAAGCCAAGATCGAAACCGCCGCCGAGATCGCCACACCGGAAGAGCTGGCGTACCTCGGCACTGCCATCGACCGCATTGGTGGTCGCGCCACCGTCCTCGAGGTCGAGGAGATGGGCGACATCAAGATGGCGGAGATGTCGGCGCACGCTACCTCCGTAGAGACAGCGACGCTCGACACCATTGCCACGGCCGCTGATGTCGCGATTGCCAACGTCACGGCTACCAAGACGGAAGCAGAGAGTTTCATCACGGCGACGAAGGCATCTGCCGAAGCCTCGGTCACCCAGACCAAGGACGCGGCCCTGTCGGTGATGGCACAGACCGAGACCAGCACCGTGGCGACCGTCAATGCAGCCGCCCAGACCGCGATTCAGCAATCTGCCAGTGCCCGCGATCAGGCGATTGCGGCGACACAAGGCGCAGCCCATCAGGCCGTGGCCACGGCGCAAGCCGCTGCCAACAGCGTCACCCAGCAACTGGTGCTGGGGCGCAAGACCTTCTTCCTTGCCCAACTCTAAGGAGCCCCCTTGATGTCCATTCTGGGAACGGCGCTGCCAGCCGCCAACACGCTGGCGACCCTCTACGAAGTACCGACCGGCCGCCGTGCCGTGGTCAATGTCGCTGCCTGCAACAAGGGAACAGCAGCCGCCAAGGTGCGCGTGGCGCTCACCGCATTGGCCACACCGGTCGAGAGCGAGTTCATTGAATTTGATGTGAGCCTTGCCGCCACCGAGGTGCTGGAGCGCACTGCGCTCTCCCTGGCTGCGGGGCAGAAAATCGTGGTGCAGGCCAGCGTCGCTAGCGTGAGCTTCAACGCCTGGGGTATCGAGGAGGTGGCGTAATGGGACGATTTCTGCGCAGCGTGAGCACCGATACCGTCGATCCACGCCAATACAAGAATTACCAAGAATACACCTCGGCAGGCAGTTACTCGTTCACGGTACCCGCCGGCGTCTCGCGCATCCGCACCATCGTGGTCGGTGCGGGCGGCGGTGGTGCCTGCTCCAAGACCACCTATTACGGCGGTAACGGTGGGGGCGGTGGCGGTTTTGCGATGGGCGAGTACGACGTCATCCCGGGTCAAGTGTTGGCTATCACCGTGGGGGCCAGCGGCAGCGGATCGAGCAGCAACAACACCAAGGCTGGCAATGGCGGCACTTCTAGTGTCGGCAGCCTGCTGTCGGCCACCGGTGGTCAAGGCGCCGATGGCCACGGCAACAGCTACAGCAGCGGTGGTGCCGGCGGAACTGGCACGGGCGGCACGCTTTTTAACCGCACCGGCGGTACAGGCGGTCGTGGCAGCTACGGCTCCTGGGGCTCCGGCTCGGAGAACCACGGTGGTGGCGGTGGAGGTGCTGCCGGTTCCTGGCTCGGCAGTGGCGGAAACGGTGGCAGCGTGGGCTTCCAATCCCACTACACCGCCGCAGGCGCGGGTGGCGGTGGCATTGGCGGCGCAGGTGGTAACACCACCCAATGGTCGCAGCAATCGTCCTCCAACTACGTCGCCATCTCGGGCGCCGGTGGCGGCTCAGGTGGTGCTGGCGGTCACGGCACCGATTCCGGACAGATTTCGATCAGCTCCAGCAATGCGATGGGTTATGGCAACGGCGGCCCTGCCATCGATGGCAGCTTCGCCATCCCACTGTGGGGCACGCATTACTCCGCAGCGGGTATCGACCTGGCTGATTTTTCCAGTGCGGCCAGTGTGGTGCCCAAGTTCTACACCGCCGTGACCGGAGCGGCTGGACTACTCACTGTCAAAGAGTATTCCTTTGCCACGCCGCGTCTGCTGAACTGCAACGGCGGAGGGGCGGCCGGTGTCTGGGGCCAATCGGCCGCGTTGATGGGCGGCAACGGCGGTCCCGGTGGCGGTGGCTCGGGCGGCTATTGCTACACCTCCAACAGCAGCTCCCACGGCGGCGCGGGCGGCTTCCTGGGAGGCGGCGGTGGGGGTGGTGGCTACAACGCCAACGGCGGCAACGGAGGGCACGGCGGTGGAGGCGGCGGTAACGGTAACTACTACGGCGGCACTGGCGGCAACGGTGGCAATGGCGGTCCCGGCTACGTGGCCATTGAATGGTGATGAAGGAGGAACAAACGATGCCCAACTGGATTCGACTCGATAACGACCGGGTGGTCGAGACCACCGACACCGACCCCAAGGGCCGGTTTCATCCGGACCTCAAATGGACCAAGGCGGCTGTCAGTGTGCAAGCCGGGATGGTCAAGCAGGCCGATGGTAGTTTTGCGTTTCCTGAACCCGCGCCCGAGAACGTCATCTCGGCCACGCTGACCTCGGCGACACCGCTGACCAAGCTCGCCTTCATGAACCGCTTCACCATGGAGGAGTTGGCGGCCATCTACACGGCGGCCAAGACCGAAGTCATGGTCGAGGTGTTCCTGGACAAGCTCAAACTGGCCGAACACGTCGATGTCACCGATCCGCAGACCACGGCGGGTCTGCAGGCGCTCGCCGCCAGCGGGCTGCTGACGGAGGCCCGAGTCCAGGAGGTCCTGCAGTGATGGCCGCCTTGGTTCGTGTCCTCCAACAGCGTCTGTCTATGCTCGGGCTGTGGGGACTGTGCCAGATCGCGGCCGTGATCGCGTCCCTCTGGATGCTCATCGCCGCCCTGGCCGGCAGTCGCCGCGCTTGGACCCTGGCGGTGGCCCATGACCAGCTGGCCAACGCGGCCTTCGGTGGTCACGAGGACGAGACGCTGAGTTCCCGTGCCGGCAAAGCCTCGCGCGAAGGCAAGCGCTGGGCCTGTGTGCTGTGTCGCTTGCTGGACAGGCTCAATCCGAACCACTGCGAGAAGTCCATCGAGTCCGATGAGGGCAAACCCATCGCTTGAGCCTGCCCAACAGCTATCCCCCTTATTGATGACCCGATCCGCCGCTGGCGGATTTTTAGTTTCTGGAGCCCACCCATGGCAGATCACTTTCTTCACGGGGTCGAGGTCGTTGAAATCGACAACGGCCCGCGTCCCATTCGCACCGTCCGATCCTCGGTGATCGGGCTTGTCGGCACCGCACCGGATGCCGATGAGCACAGCTTTCCCTTGAACACCCCAGTGCTCATTGCTGGTTCGCGCCTGGAAGCGGCCAAGCTGGGGGCCACTGGAACCTTGCCCATGGCCATCGACGGCATCTTCGATCAGGCCGGTGCGCTGGTGGTCGTGATCCGGGTGGCAGAAGGAGCAACCGAGGCCGAGACCCAGACCAACGTGCTCGGTGGCGTTGATGAGGCCGGTCAGTACCTCGGTCTTCAGGCACTCCTGGCCGCACAGTCGGTGGCCAAGGTGACGCCACGCATCCTCATCGCCCCGGGTTTTACGCATCAGCGTCCTACCGATCCGGATGACAACACCCGCCAGCTGGCGAACCCGGTCGTGGCGGAACTGCTGGGCATTGCTGAGCGCCTGCGCGCGGTGATCATCGCCGATGGCCCCAACACCACGGATGCCGCCGCCATCGATTACCGCGAGGATTGGGGCTCTGCCCGGATTTACGTGGTCGATCCGCACGTCAAGGTGATGAAAAGCGGCGCGGTGGTGACCGAGCCGGTTTCTGCACGCGTCGCTGGCCTGATCGCCAAGATCGATAACGACCGGGGCTTCTGGTGGTCGCCCTCGAACAACGTCATCAACGGCATCGTCGGCAGCCACCGTCCGGTGGATTTCGCGCTGGGCGACCCGAATGCACGGGCGAACCTGCTTAACGAGAACGAGGTGGCCACGATCATCCAGGAAGATGGCTACCGTCTGTGGGGTAACCGCACCTGTTCCTCGGACCCGAAGTGGGCTTTCCTCAGTGTTCGGCGCACCGCCGACATGATCAACGAGTCGCTGCTGCGCGCCCACCTCTGGGCGGTGGATCGCAACATCACCAAGACCTATGTGGGAGAAGTCACGGAGGGAGTGAACGCCTACCTGCGGCAGCTCAAAGCCCAGGGCGCGATCCTCGGTGGCAAGTGCTGGGCCGATCCGGATCTGAACTCGCCGCAGTCCATTGCCGACGGCAAGATCTATTTCAACTTCGACTTCACCCCGCCGTACCCGGCCGAGCACATCATTTTCCGCTCGCACCTGGTCGATGACTATCTCGAGGAGATTCTGTAATGGCCATCGAACTGCCACGCGTATTAAAAAACATGAACCTCTTCGTCGACGGCCGGGGCTACGCCGGACGCATCGACGAGATTCAACTGCCCAAACTCACCTTGAAGACCGAGGAGCACCGCGCCGGCGGCATGGACCTGGCAGTCGAGATCGACCTCGGCATGGAGAAGCTCGAAGCCGAGCTGACCATCGCCGACCACGACCCGGAAGTCTTCAAGCTCTTCGGTCTGCTGGACAACGCCGCCACCCAGATCACCATCCGGGGCGCCATTCAGGCCCAAGGCTCGGAAGCCAAACCCGTCATCGTCAATCTGCGCGGTGGCTGGAAAGAGCTCGATGCTGGCACCTGGAAGCCTGGCGACAAAAGCACCCTCAAGGTCTCGGTGGCCGCCAGCTACTACAAGCTCACCATCGACGAGGAGGAGTTGATCGAAATCGACGCCATCAACCTGGTCAGAAAGGTGGGTGGCACCGATCAGATGGAAGCCATTCGCGCGGCGATTGGTTTGTGATGAACGATAAGGAGAACATCGAATGAGCACTGCCGAACGCATCAAACTGAATTTCCCCATCGAGCACGACGGCGTGCCGATTGCCGACATCACCCTGCGCCGTCCCACCGTCGGTGACCACCTGGCCGCGCAGAAGTCGGCCGGGACGGACGCAGAGCGCGAGATCCGGCTGATTGCCAACCTGGCCGAGTTGCCGCCAGCGGCGATCCACCAGCTGGACATGAAGGACTACGCCCAACTGCAGAAGGTGCTGGGCGGTTTTTTGCAGTGAATCCGGGTGAGCTTTCCGCCCTCGTGGTGGAGCTCGCCCTCTACACCCATTGGCCTCGATCCGAGTTGCTCGCCCTGGAGGTGAGTGAGTTGGTCGAGGCCTTGTCGATTGCACGGCGGCTGTCTGCCACGCCGTCTTCCTGAGGTTTCCCCATGGCCACAGCGCATCCCGTTCAGATCAGCATCGGTGCCACGCTGGCGGCCTCGCTCGGCTCGGCGGTGCGCGGTGCCCAGGGCCAGCTGAACCAGCTGGGCTCCACGATGGCCGAACTGGGTAACAAGCAGTCCGGCATCAAGCAGCTGGAGACCCTGCGCGCCCAGGCCAAGGATGCCGCACTGGCGATGCGCGCGGCGCAGCAGAAGGTCTCCGGGCTGGAAGCGAACATCGCCAATCAGGGCGGCGAGCCCTCTGCCAAACAGGCCAAGGAACTGGAGCGTGCCCGTGCGGCAGCGGCTCGGGCGGAGGAGGCCTACCGCCGCCAGCGCGCTGCCGTCGATGAACTCTCGAACTCCTTGACCCATGCCGGGGTGAACACCCGGGCCATGGGGGCAGAGTCCGCCCGCCTGGGCAGCCAGCTGGAGACCCTGCGCACCCGCACCGAGGCGCTCAGTCGCGCTCAACAGGCCCAGGCCAGGAATCTGGAGAACCGCAGCACCTACCGCGCCCAGATGATGGATGCGGTCGCGCTCGGCGGTGCCCTCTATGGTTTGGTGCAACCGGCCGTCCAGTTCGAATCGGTGATGGCCGACGTCAAGAAGGTGGTCAACTTCGACACGCCCGATCAGTTCGGGCAGATGAGCAAAGATGTGCTCTTGATGTCGACCCGCATCCCGATGGCCGCTGACGGCATCGGCGCCATTGTGGCCGCCGCCGGTCAGGCCGGCATCGCCCGCGAGGAGTTGCTGCGCTTTGCCGAGGACGCCGCCAAGATGGGTGTGGCCTTCGATCTGTCGGGCCAGCAGGCCGGGGCGGCCATGACGGGCCTGCGCTCGATCTTCGGATTGACGCAAGACGAGGTGGTGAAGTTGGGAGACGCCATCAACCACCTGTCCAACAACATGGATGCCAAGGCATCCGATCTTTTGAACATCGCCAACCGGGCGGGCTCGACGGCGAAGCTCTTCGGCCTGTCCGGCGCGCAACTGAATGCCTTGGGTGCCACCTTCCTGGCGCTCAAGACGCCACCCGAAGTCGCCGCCACCGGCATCAATGCGCTGTTGATGAAGTTGGCGACCGCCGATAAGCAGAACGAGAAGTTCCAGCAAGGCCTGCAGGACATCGGGCTGTCCGCTGAGGTCATGAAGAAGATGATCCAGCGCGATGCCCAAGGAGCGCTGACCACCTTCCTGCGGCAGGTGAAGAAGGCCCCGGATCTCATGGGCACCTTGTCCGACCTGTTCGGCATGGAGTACGCCGACGACATCGCCAAGCTGGTGGGCTCGATGGAGACCTACGAGAAGGCGGTGGGCTTGGTCGCCGATCAGACGGCCTACGCGGGCTCGATGCAGAAAGAGTACGAGGCGCGCTCGGCCACGACGGCCAATAACCTGCAGCTCCTCAAGAACCAGATGAGCCGGCTCGGCATCACGGTAGGCAATGCACTGCTGCCGGCCTTGAACAGCCTGGTGGGCGCGCTGATGGGGCCTATCGACAGTCTGGCCAACCTGGCCGAACGCTTTCCCATCGTCACCCAGGTGGTGGTGGGCACGGTCGGTGCCGTGTTGGGTTTGAAGGTGGCCACCATCGCACTGGGTTACGCCTGGACTTTCGTGAAGGGGCCGATCCTGGCCGCCAACACCGCATTCCAATCAGCCCGTGCGGGATTGGCGCTGTTGCAAGTGCAGGCGGCGGCCACCGGAACCAGTGCCGGCATTTTGTCGGTCGCCTGGACCCGCATTCAAACGGGCGCCCTGGGTCTGATCGCCCCGATCAAGTCGGCGGCGCTGGCCTTCTGGGCAATGCTACCGGCGATTGGCGCGACCACAGTAGCGCTCTTGACCAACCCGATCACCTGGATTGTGGTCGGGATCGGTGCCGCCGTTGCAGGTCTGGCGTTGGTGATCCGTAAATACTGGGACCCGATTGCCGCTTACGTCGGCGGGGTGTTCCAAGGCATTCGCGCGGCGGTACAGCCGGCTATCACCAGCTTGACTACGGCATTGGCACCGCTGGCACCCATTGGGACTGTTATCGCCAACGTCTTTGGTTTCATCGCTGATGCGGTCAGTGGCCTGGTCGGCTGGGTCGGTGATTTGCTGGCCCCGGTCACCCTCTCCAAGGATGAGTTCGACAGCCTCTCGGCGTCAGGTCAGTCCCTCGGGTCGGTGATCGGCAGCGTATTGAGCACGGCTTTCACGGTGCTGACCTTGCCGATCCGGGCGGTGGGCACCTTGGTGGGCTGGGTGATCGAGGGCTTTACAGCCTTGGTGTCGTTTTCACCGTTGCAACTCATCAGTGCTGCCTGGCAGCCGGTGGCGGATTTCATGACCGGTCTCTGGTCAGGTATCACCGCGACCGTCGGGCAAGCCATCGACTGGATCGCGGGCAAGATCGGCTTCGGTGTGAATGCCGGCAAACAGGTCGGCGACTGGTTCGGCTCGCTCTTCGGTGGAGAGAAGCCTGTCGCATCCACGACCACCGTCGCAGCCACCCCGCGTCCGGCAGCGGTAGGCAGTACGGCCTCGTTGACTGCGCCACGCCTATCCGTGGGGGCGGCTCCGGTGTCCATCTCGCCGATATCAGCGGGTAACCCGCCCGTGACAAGCGCCAGACCGTTGTCGATGCCGGCTCAGCCGCTGGCCCCGCGCGGGAATACCAGCGTGTCGCTGTCTGCTCCGATCACGGTCAACGCCCCGCCCGGTATGGATGCACGCGAGATCGCGGCACTCATCGAGTCGCGCCTGCGCACCCTGATGCGCGAGACCACCCGCAGTCCGGCAGCGGCAATGTACGACTGATCCCAAGCACGTCAGTCTCCTTCCCTATATTTTGTCGAGGTGTGACATGGCCGAACGGGTGATGTTGGGCCTGGGCGAGTTTCGCTTTGAAATCGCCACGGCCGCCTACCAGAAGTTCTCGCTCAACCAGTCCTGGCGATGGCCGGAACAAGCGCGTATCAACCGCGATCCGGCACTGCAGTTCGTCGGCCGCAACGTCGGCGAGATCGAACTCGATGGTGTGATCTACCCTGGCTTCAATGGAGGTCTGGGCCAGATCGAAGCGATGCGTGCCCTGGCCGATGCCGGCAAGCCACAGCAGTTGATCGATGGCTTGGGCCGCATTTGGGGTGCCTGGGTGATCACGGAGATTGGCGACACCCGCACCGTGTTCACCGATGACGGCCAGCCGAGGAAGCTGGAGTTTCGAGTCAAGCTCAAGGCCTATGGGGAAGATGACCTCGGGCAGGCCACGATCAAGCCAGCAACTCGCGCCGCATCGGCGATGGCTTCGGAGACGTCCGTGACTGAAGCCACGGCCAAGCTGGAGGCGCTGACTATTGCAGCCGAGGCCCTGCCTGAGATCACGCCGGCGATGATGCCGACCGCGCTGCAGTCCGCGATATCGGCCACCCAAGAGGTGGTCGCTGAAGTCACCCAGACCGTTACCGGCATTGCCAACGAAGTTTCTGGTGCGATCAACGGGGCCGTCGGGGAACTGCGGCAGGCGGTGCTGGATGCGATCCCGCCGCAGGCCTTGCAAGCGGTACGCGATGTGCAGGACGCCGTGGGCGAGATCATGGCGCTACGCCAAAGCGTGCAAGCCACTGTCGCCGGCGTCAAGAACCTCCCCGCCGCCTTGAAATCGCCACGGCCGCCTACCAGAAGTTCTCGCTCAACCAGTCCTGGCGATGGCCGGAACAAGCGCGTATCAACCGCGATCCGGCACTGCAGTTCGTCGGCCGCAACGTCGGCGAGATCGAACTCGATGGTGTGATCTACCCTGGCTTCAATGGAGGTCTGGGCCAGATCGAAGCGATGCGTGCCCTGGCCGATGCCGGCAAGCCACAGCAGTTGATCGATGGCTTGGGCCGCATTTGGGGTGCCTGGGTGATCACGGAGATTGGCGACACCCGCACCGTGTTCACCGATGACGGCCAGCCGAGGAAGCTGGAGTTTCGAGTCAAGCTCAAGGCCTATGGGGAAGATGACCTCGGGCAGGCCACGATCAAGCCAGCAACTCGCGCCGCATCGGCGATGGCTTCGGAGACGTCCGTGACTGAAGCCACGGCCAAGCTGGAGGCGCTGACTATTGCAGCCGAGGCCCTGCCTGAGATCACGCCGGCGATGATGCCGACCGCGCTGCAGTCCGCGATATCGGCCACCCAAGAGGTGGTCGCTGAAGTCACCCAGACCGTTACCGGCATTGCCAACGAAGTTTCTGGTGCGATCAACGGGGCCGTCGGGGAACTGCGGCAGGCGGTGCTGGATGCGATCCCGCCGCAGGCCTTGCAAGCGGTACGCGATGTGCAGGACGCCGTGGGCGAGATCATGGCGCTACGCCAAAGCGTGCAAGCCACTGTCGCCGGCGTCAAGAACCTCCCCGCCGCCTTGAAGCGTGATGTCGCAGGGATTGATGGCGCGCTGCAACTGGCCAGTTTCCGGATCAAATCCTCTGGCGACGTGCTGCGCGATACGCAGATGACCCTGTCCACCATCGCCCGCTTGGGCGACGCAGCCGCCACCCGCGCCCAGCAGGCCGCCGCTGACACGGCCGGCAGCATCGCCAAGAGCGCAGAGCAGATCAATGCCTTGTGTGCCAAAGCGCAAGGCTGCACGGCGAAGATCGTCGAGAAGTGGAAGGGATGGCATGCCTAAACGTGTCACGACCCACGACGGCGATGTGCTCGATGAGCTGGTCTGGCAGCACTATGGGCGCAGCGATGTGCTGGCGGCCGTGTTGGAAGCCAATCCGCATCTCGCGCAACTGCCGCCCATCCTCGACGCGGGGCTTGTCATCGAACTCCCTGATCTGCCGCTGCCGGTCGAAGAACCTGTGATCCGGCTGTGGTCGTGAGGAGACTGCGATGCAACCCACCTTCCGCATCTACGCCGGCAGCCAAGAGATCACCGCTGCCATCCGCGACCGTCTGATCGAATTGGTGGTCACCGACGAAGCCGGCATCCAGTCCGATGAATTGAAGCTGACGCTGGACGACCGCCGTCGTGAAGATGGCGCCATTGCCCAATTGCCCCGGATCGGCACCGTGCTGACCGTCTCCATCGGTTATGCCGAAACCCGGCTGGTGTCGCTGGGACGCTTCATCGTCGATGAGGTAGAGATCCGCTCGCCACCGGCCACGCTGACCGTCTCGGCCAAGGCCGCCGACATGGTCGGCCCGTTTCGCAGCCCCAAGACCCGCTCGTGGGATGAGACCACTCTCGGAAAGCTGGTCGCAGCCATCGCCGCTGAGCACCGCTATCAAGCCAAGATCGATCCAGAACTAGGCGCCATTGCTATCCCGCATTTGGACCAAACCGAAGAGTCGGACATGGCGTTGCTCACCCGTCTGGCCGCCAAGCACGATGCGGTCGCCAAACCCGTGGCCGGGTTCCTGGTGCTGGCCAGGCAGGGAGCGGCCAAGACCATCACCGGTCTGGCGCTGCCGACAATCCGTCTGGCCGTCCGCGATCTGGCCGAGTGGCGCTATCGACATTCGGCCCGCAAGCCCGGGGGTAGCGGCTCCACCAAGGAAGCCAATACCCAAAAACCACCCCGCACCGCGACCGGTGGCACCAAAGCCTACTGGTGGGACTTCGAGAAAGGTGAGCGCCGGGAGGTGACCACCGGATCGCCACCGTTCGAGGAAGTCCGCTACGTCCACGCCACCGAAGCCGAGGCCAAAGCCGCAGCAGCCACCCGCAAGAACCGGGGTGAGCGTGGCCAGGGTGAGCTCAGTTTCAGTCTGCCGGGAGATCCCCGACTGGCGGCCGAAGGGCGACTGTCGATCTCCCTGCGCCCAGGCATCCCGACCGACTGGCGCATCAAGCGGGTCGAGCACCGCCTGGGCACCCAGGGCTACACCACCCAGGTTGAGTGCGAGCGATTCGTCGCGTCGCCCGTTTCCATCACCGCAACCGAGTAAGGAGGCCACCGTGCCCGAAAAAGATCCTTCGACCTACGGCCTGATCACCTACCTGTGGGTGACGGGTCTGGCCGCCTGGGGTGGCCTCGTGAATTTCTACCGCAAGGTGAAGTCGGGAGAGACCCGGGCTTTCAACGTGGTGGAGCTCATCGGCGAGATCGCCACCTCGGCGTTTGCCGGGCTCATCACCTTCTGGCTGTGCGAGGCCGCTCAGTTCAATCCCCTGGTCACCGCTGCGCTGGTCGGTATCTCCGGCCACATGGGCAGCCAGGCCATCTACCAACTGGAGCGCTGGGCGCAGACGCGTCTGGGTAACTCCACCAGCAAGGAGCGGCCATGAACACCATCGACACCATCCTCGACGAGATCATCCGCCGCGAAGGCGGCTACGTGAATCACCCGGCCGACCGGGGCGGGCCGACGAACTTCGGCATCACGGCGCAGACGCTGGGCAGCTGGCGCAAGCTCGGGCGCCCCGCCACCGCAGCAGAGGTAAAGGCGCTGACGGAGACCGAAGCCCGTGCCATCTACCGCCAGCAGTACATCACCGGCCCCGGGTTTGAGACCATCACGCATCCGGCGTTGCTGCACCTGCTGGTCGATGCCGGGGTGCATTCCGGACCGAAACGCGCAGTGCAGTGGCTGCAGACGGCGCTCGGTGTCGCTGCTGATGGCGTCATCGGTCCCAAGACCCGCGCCGCACTGGCTGCTCTTGACCAAGGTGTGCTCTACGGCAAGGTGCTGGGGCAGCGCTTGCGCCATCTCGGACGGCTGATCACCAACGATCCCAAGCAGTCAGCGTTCGCGGCTGGCTGGATGAACCGGATGGCGGAATTCGTGGAGGGCTCGGTATGACCCCGATACTGACCACTTTGGCCCCGGGCTTGCTCGAAGCCGGCAGCCGACTCATCGACCGCCTGGTGCCTGACCCGGCCGAGCGCGAAAAAGCCAAGCTCGCCTTACTGCAAGCCGAAGGGCAGCTGGCGCTGCAGGAGATGCAGACCAGCCTGTCGGCGATCCTGGCCGAAGCCAACTCGGCCGATCCCTGGACCAGCCGGGCACGTCCGACCTTCCTGTACGTGATCTACGGGGTGATCCTGCTGTGCGTGATGGGCGCCATCATCGGCATCTGGTGGCCGACGCACGTCTTCCAGGCAGCGGAAAACCTGAACAAGCTGCTTGGCGCGGTGCCCGAGAGCCTGTGGTGGCTGTTCGGTGCTGGCTACCTGGGCTACACCGGGGCGCGCAGCTTCGACAAGTGGCGTGGGCCGGCACGCTGACCGGTGTTGCCGAGCACGACAATCTGAAACGACGATCCCCCGATCTCACTGCCTTCACAGGTGGTGGGGTCGGGGGATTTTTGCGTTTGGGGCTTTTCGTGGGTTTAAAAATTTGTTAGGATATGCGTTCATTTAAACCAAACCCAAGGAGGCGTCATGATTGCAGATCGCATTCGTCAAGCACGACTGGCGGCAGGTCTGACGCTGGGTGCTTTGGGCGAAAAAGTCGGTGTGTCGCACACCGCCATCCAGAAGTACGAGAAGGGTCTGCTGACGCCATCCTCGACGCAGCTGCTCAAGCTGGCGCGTGCCTGCGGCATTCGCACCGAGTATTTTTTCCGCACGCACACGGTAGAGCTGCTCCAGCCGGAGTTCCGCAAACTCTCCTCCTTTGGCAAGACGGCACAGGATGCGCTCAAGCTCAAGGTGGTGGAGTTGGTGGAACAGCGTGTCGAGTTGCTCGGTGCCTTTCCGGAATCGCCCCTGCTGGCGTTCGCACCGCCCGAAGGCCTGCCTGAACGCATCGAGTCGCTCGATGAGATCGAGGCCTTCTCGGATCGAGTGCGCAATGCCTGGCAACTGGGCATGAACCCCATCGCTGATCTCACCGACACCCTCGAAGCGGTTGGGTTGCTGGTCATCGTGGTCGACGAAGAAAACCCCAAGTTCTCGGGATTGACCGCGAAGGCGCGTACCGACGATGGTCGCGAGTATCCCGTGGTGGCCGTGTCCAAGCTCTGGCCCGGAGACAGGCAGCGCTTCACCCTGGCCCACGAGTTGGGGCATCTGATGCTCGAGGGGCGGCTCGCTGACGGCCTTGACGAGGAGAAGGCGTGTAACCGATTCGCTGGTGCTTTCTTGGCCCCGCGTGTGGCGGTGATTCACCTGCTGGGGCAACAGCGTCACGCGCTGGAATGGCAAGAGCTGTATGTGCTCAAGCACGAGTTCGGGCTGTCGATGGCCGGATGGCTGCAACGTGCCAAGCAGTGTGGCGTGATCACCGACGCGGTTCACCTGTCGATGGTCAAACGCTTTTCTGCCAAAGGCTGGCGCAAGGACGAGCCTGGTGATCCGTTGCCGAAGGAGCATCCACGGCTTTTTGATCAGCTGGTGTACCGCGCCTTGGCCGAGCAATACATCTCTGAAGGCAAGGCTGCAGAACTCTTGGGCATCCCGATGATGCGCTTCCACAAAGAACGCCAGCTGGAGTCGTCGGATGCGGTTGCTTATCAGTGATGCCAACATCTTGATCGACATGGAGGCCGGGGCGTTGATGGAAACGCTGTTCCGGCTTCCGATGCAGTTCGGCATTCCTGATCTGCTGTACTACGAAGAGATCGAAGAGGGCAGTCCGGGGCTTGAGCAGATGGGTTTGCAGATCATGGAGGTCAGCGGTGACTTCGTGAAATACGCCGCCCTGCTGCCCGGTCAGTACAACCCGACGCTGCCTGCCAAGAACGGCGCCAAGCCCAGTCACAACGATTACCTGGCGCTGGCACTGGCGAAACAAGAATCCTGCACGCTACTGACAGGTGATGCCAACTTGCGCATTGTGGCCATCAAGGAGTCGGTCACGGTCATGGGCACCATCGGTCTGCTGTGCGCCATGGTCGAAAATCAGCTGCTGACGGTGGACGAAGCGCTCAAGGCCTTGCACAAAATGAAAGAGGGCAAGCGTCGCTTGCCCTGGCCTGATGCAGAAAAGATGCTCGAGGCATTGCGTTGATTACACCGTAGCCGCCACCGCAGCCTGATTCGCTCCCGTCACCACTGACCGCCGCCCCACGACATTCCCCACCACATTGACCGCCTCGAGCATCGCCTGCGGCGACAGGTGTGCGTAGCGCATCGTCACCTTCGGATCGTGGTGTCCGAGGAGCTTTTGCACCTCGTACAGCGACCGCCCGGCATTGACCAGGAAACTCGCGTAGCTGTGGCGCAGGTCGTGCAGTCGTAGTTCCGGCATTCCGACGCGATTTCGAATTGTGTTCCAGGCAGAGAAGATCGACACTGGTGGCTTCTTGGTCTTCGGGTTGAAGAACACCCAGGGGATGTCGTCTTGCCGGGGCAAGGACTGCAACAACTCGATGGCCGCATCTGAGAGCGGAATGTGGCGCGGCTTCTTCGATTTGGACCGTGCCGCCGGCACCGTCAGCATCCGTCGGTTGAAATCGATCTCGTCCCAGCGCGCGTCCAGGACCTCTCGCTTGCGAGCGCCGGTGTAGAGGAGCAGCCGGATCACCTGGCCCACCTGCACATTGCGGTTAGCGTCCAGCTCGTCAAAGAGTCGCTGCACCTCCTCTGTGGTCAGGTAACGCTCCCGCGCACCGTGGTCCTCAAAGGGCTCCACGCCATCACAGGGATTGCCCTTGGGCGGCAGGATGTCCCAGCGGATCGCGCAGTTGTAGATGAACTTCATCAGCACGATCATCCGGTTGCAGGTGCCGGCTGCGTAGCCCTTTTCGAACACCGCGTGGTGGAAGGCCACCACATCCGAGCGGGTGATCCGGTTCATCCGGAAATCGGCAAACACCGGCAGCAGGTGATTGCGCAGCATCGTCTCATCCGTCTCCCAGCTGCGCTTCCTCGTCTTGGCGTAGGGCAGATAGCGCTCGGCCACGAAATCCCCAAAGGTCGGCACATCCTTGAAGCGGTGGCTCTCCACTTTCGGGTCACCGCCCTCTGTCACCATCTGCTTCATCTTGTGCGCCTTGGCTCGGGCGTCCGACACCGAAATCTCATCGGCCCGGCCAATCCGGTTCAGTCGCACCTTGCCGGCCGCATCGCGGTAGCGGAAGTAGAAGGTCGCTCCGCCGCTGGCGCGATGCTCCAGCAAGAAGCCCTTGATCTCCGTATCGAAGTAACTCACGGCCCCGGAGGCAGGCTCGCGACCTGGCAGTGTCGCCAGAAATTCGGTCGTCAACGCTTGTGCTGGCATCGTCGTGCTCCTCTATCTATTGAGGGTCATACTACGATACAATGCGCCGAAAAGGACATAAAAAGCGTCTAATCAAACAGAAATATTCACCTACCAAGACCGAGCAAAAAGAAGGAGTCGACCATGATCGACGGAAGACAGATCCGCGCCGCGCGCGCGATGCTGGGTTGGAGCCGGGAAGACCTGCTCAAGGCCTCGGGCATCTCGATGTCAGCGCTGCTGCGCATGGAAGGAGCGCTGGCCGACAGTCGCAGCTCAACGCTGAACAAAGTGGTCAAGGCCCTGACCCTGGCCGGCATCGAATTCATCACTCGCGATGACGGGGCTATCGGGGTAATCCTGAAGGCCGAACAGGTGTTGAGCGGCGCTGAGCAGTGAGAATCAAGATGACCGGAGATTTGGAGCAGCTGGTCAGCAAGATCCGATC
>SCLI03000313.1_pt1 | contig 52464 bp, 53 predicted proteins | sample 7268041 | NCBI WGS metagenome assembly SCLI03 (sample SAMN10721081, study PRJNA514188) | viral metagenome | isolation source: depth-stratified mine tailings core A | place: China: Fankou Pb/Zn Mine tailings | collected 2017-10 | reverse complement strand
GAATTCGGTTCTCTGGGCTGGCCAAAAATGGCAGAAACTAATTAAGAAGATCAGTAACCTAAAGAAGTAGGCTTGTCATTGTGACATTTTTTATCAAGAGCCAGTCTGGTTTCCAATGTAAACTCACCGATGTCGATTTTCTTCACTATACTTGAAAAATTCTTCTCTTGGCCTTCGTCATAGTCCACCAATACTGCCGGCAACCCACGCATTGGTTCTCTGCCCAAAAATCTTAAACAAGTAGTTCCCGTCTTTGGAACCGGCATTTCTCCGGGGAAACCTAATGCATTTCCCAACTCCCAGTAGGGAAGATATCCATATTTTTTCAATGCATAAAAGTGAAACAGATAGGACCACACTGTTTGTACTCTATAAGGCACCCCGGTCATTCTCACCGTAAAGCCTCTGCCGTTTGCCTCTTTATACATCTCGTCAATTATTTTGTATTCATCAGTTAACTTCATCATTGGTTGTGGCTGGAACTCAGTTATTAAACTATTTGGTTGTTGGAACCATACCAGTCTTAGGTTGCTAAAAACTATTAGCATTACCAAAACCGCGGCGGCGGCTTTATTCCATTTAAATATTTTTTCGATCAACAGTGCCGCGGCAGTCAATACGGCTATTCCTAAGCCGGCGTTAGTGTAATAAGCCGTGTGTCCACCCAGGAACATCAGGAATACCCAGCTAAACAGCCAAACCACTAAGATTCGGTAGGCCTTATTTTTTATTGCCATATAAATGACCCAAGCCGAGATCAAAACAGCCAATATACCGATCAAGGTATAGTTATCGATTCCCAATAAATTATCCCTAAACATTCTCAAGTACTTACTAAGAAACAAAATATACTTTGATTGATGAGTGTCCATCACTCCATAGCCCTCTTTAAAAAGTTTGTACGCCACCACGAAACTTCTAAATTTGTATTTAAACTCCACCAAAATATAAGTCGATAAGATCAGTCCGACCGAGGCCAATCCAATTAACCAAAATTTCTTGGCGATCTTTGCCGCTTGTTTCCGGAGCAATAAAATCAAAACGACCACGGTCATAAAGGTATAGACGAACATCAAATTCATTTGGGTCGACACTGCCGCACCACCCAACATCAAAAGCGGGCTCCAAATCGATCTCTTGTCCTTTTTGTAGATTAAGATCGCCCCCAAAAATATCAATAAAATCGTCAGCACCCCTAATCCGGGATTACCTACATATAAAGAATACTGGCTTTCTTCAAAAGATATCGCGTAAAAAAATGCTGTTAAGTAGCCAACAAAAGGCGTAAATAGGGAACTGGTCACTGCAAAGACCAAGAAAATTCCCAAAGCATTAAGCACTCTAAATACCATTGATACCATAGCCGGGTCACCCTTAAACAGCAGGAAAATTGGCCCTATCAGATACCAATAAAGTGGCCCGTGGAAAAGACCGACATCTCCCGACACCGGTGGACCGATAAACTTAAAATCGCCCTTTAGATAAATATCTTGTGAGATATAAGCATCCCTTGCATTATCAAAACCAAAATAGATACTCTCTCTAAAAGCATAAAATCTTACTGCCAAAGCGATCACGAAAATTAATCCGAGCACGACCCACTTATTTAATTTCACTTCCACAATCTTAGCAAATAACCACACACATATATATAATTGAGACCAAGTAATCAATATCTAAAATGGAAAAATACTACAAGTGGCTTATAGGCCTGGGGATTTTGCTTCATTTGGTCATAGCGTTAGTCACTTATCACCCCGATCTCCGAGCTTTCATCCTCGCCGGAAAATTCATTGATCAAGGAGAAGTCTTCACTTTTTACGACCATGTCTCGAAACTTCCTTCTGCGGATCCATACAAAAAAACCTATGGCGACGATATTTTTATTTATCCACCTTTGGCTTATCTTATTCCTGCCGCTCTTCAGCTCCCTTTTCAAAGCTTCCTTGGCAGCGCCTACGATACTATCCTTACCGATGATAGCCGGGTCTACCTTCATAACAGCTTTTACTTCCCCCTTCTCATCTTTAAATTACCGGCCATCATATTTAGTCTTTTGACTTTATGGTTTTTACCCCGTCTTTTTGAGAAAAAAGAGCAGGGTCATCTGGCTCAATTGATCTGGTTGTTTTTTCCCACGAATCTATTTGTGGCTTCAGGCATGGGACAGGTTGATTCCATTTTGGCTTTCTTTTTATTAATGTCATTCATTAACATCAAAAAAGGCCGGCTTGGTTTGGCCACCGTCTTTATTAGTTTGTCGGCACTAATAAAACCTTTGGGTTTAATACTTTTACCTTTAGTCGCCATCGATGCCTTTAAAAAATCCGGTCTTTTAAACTCTATCAAAGTATTAATTCCCGGCGTCGTTACTTGGTCGATATTTATTGCTCCCTATATTTTTTCACCTGCCTTCAGAATGTATGCGTTATTCGGAAGCCTCACCACCAAAACGATCTATGCCGGGATTGCTGTTGCCGGAGCTACTGTCATTCCTTGGTTTTTTATTCTTTTTGTCTTGATCGCTATTTTCCTTTATGAACGGAAATTGTCTCTCCTTAATGCTCTCGGTCTAACCATTCTTTCTTCTCTTGCCTTTAATCATTTCCACCCTCAGTGGTTTTTGTGGGTTACCCCTTGGTTGATATATATCACCGTCAAACACAACAAACTCTTTTTATTGTTGATGTTCCTGGTTAGCTGGATCTTGATTTGGATCTCCTTTGATCCCTCACTTCATATCGGTATGATCTTAAGTCTTAAACAAATGTATCCGGCCAACTTAGCCAATCCCTTGGACAACTCGGAGATCGTTCTCTTGGGTAGAGCTGCCATTGTTGGCGGTTTGGTCTATTTTCTTCATTTACTACAGAATGAAAAATAGCAAACTCTAATATGAAACTAACCGGACAATTTTTTTTGGTGATTCTCTTTTCCGTCCTTAATTCCATATTTTTTTCATCTAATTTATTAGGAGTTATAGCCACCATAACTGTTCCTTTGACATTTTTCTATCCCTACCTATCTTTGTCCCTTGCCCTTTCCCTGCTAATTGCTACTCTTCTCACTTTAATTTTGAGGTCGTCAAAAAAGAATCCCTCATGGGTCTCTCTGTTCGCGGTCCTTATTGTCATTTTTGTTTCATATTTTTTAATAAAGCCTCATTTATTTGCCAATATATCAAGCCCGGCCGTCATTGACGCTCAGAGAGGGGAGCATGTCGATTATCAAAACAACATAATCGCAAAATTACTGCACAACAAAGCTTCAAACGCAGTTTATTATCTGGATAATTTAGTTAATCAAATTTCTCCTTCGGTGATCTTTGCTTCCGGACATTTCCCAAATTTCTCAAAATATATTCCGATAGGTTATCTTGTGCCTTGGTATTTGATATTTTTTCTGATCAGTCTCAAAAAAAATATTAAGGATTATGTAAAACCGGCTTTCCTGCTAACCCTCGCCTTGATCTTCTTCTTCATTTCTATATCAACAGGAGCATTTAGCTGGTTATTGGTGTCCTCTCTCCTTTGGTTCATAGTCCTTCAGTCATCTTTTGTGATCGCCAAGCTTGACCGTCGGTATTCCCTCGGGATCATCACTTTTAATTTACTCTATCTTTTTTTATACGTTCTTCCTATTAATAACGCCCTCTATTCTTCCTTGTTATTTTTATGAAAATTAGATCGGCCATTATCTTGTTTTTAATATTTGTCATTGCTTTTTTATTGAGATTCGTTGGATTAAGTAGTTATCCGCCGTCCTTAACTATTGACGAGATCAATAATGGCTATACGGCATATTCATTACTGAAGACGGGGGAAGATGAATGGGGATATAAACTACCGGCTTCGTTCAGATCAATAGGGGATTATAAGCCGCCTATACTGATCTACCTTACAGTTCCCTCGATCGCTGTCTTCGGCCTCAATGAATTTGCCACCCGTTTCCCGGTAGCTCTTTTTTCATTACTGGCGGTACCGGTTCTTTTTATTCTAGTTAAGAAATATATTTTTGAAGACAAACGTCTTTGGATCAGTTTGTTCGTCACCTTTCTGTTAGCTACTTCTTCTTGGCAAATTGTTTATTCCAGATCTGATTTTGAAGCCGTTATTGCCTTAACTCTTACACTGGTTAACGTAATTTTCCTTTTCCGCTTTCTAAAAACAAAGAGTGTTTGGGATATATTACTTGCCGGAGTTTTTGCCTTTTTGGCTGCCGTCACTTACCACTCCAGTAAAGTCTTTGTTCCTTTGATAAATCTTTCCTTTTTTCTGATCAATTTTAAAGTCTTCTGGAAAAATATCACTTACATCACATCCTCCTATCGGAAAGCTTCGATTTTACTGGGATTATTTTTTACCGGATTGTTAATATTTTTTGTAAAAAGTTATATTTTTGGCCCCGGCTCTACCAGGGCTCAGATGGTTTTCTTCACTGTTGATTTTGATTTTGCCAGAGCTCTTATGGGGGATATTGACCGGGTAGGACTGGGGTTCTACCGTCCGGTTCTAACCGTCCTCTTTTGGCTAAAGAGATATCTTGAATATTTTTCGGCCAATTTTTATCTATACTCGGGACTGGAGCTAACTATCACCGGTCAGCCGGGAGTCGGAGTCCTTGATCTTGCTCTCTATCCTTTCTTCTTGATCGGCTTAGTACTGTTGCTCACCGGTAAAAAACTGTCCTTCATTGATCGGAAACAATCATTATTTATATTCTTGTGGATGCTGATCGGCTTTCTGCCGGCTTCCCTTGCCAACAATCCTCAACAAGCTCTGCGAAGTATAAATGCCCTCATCGGAGTGCTTCTTATCTCGGTGGTCGGGTTTGTCTTTGTATTTGACTTGATCAAATCAAAGTGGCCGTCCTTAATAATTTTCTTTGTTCTATTATTCTCGGTGATTTATGCCATCGACTTCGGCAGATTTGGCGATTATTATCTGGTCCATTACCCCAAAGAATTATCGGAATTCAGACAATATGGCTGGAAACAAATGGCTCTTTATGCATATTCTGTCCACGGTCAATACGATAATGTCTATATTGACCCCCGGATCGGTACCGATGGTCCCAACACTTACGGAGTTCCATATTTATATTTCCTCTTTTACTCGGCCTATGATCCGGCGAAGTTCCACAGTCGAGCTAATGCCGATAAACTAGTCTCCGATTTTGAAAATTTTCACTTTTTAGAGATCAACTGGAATACTGTCAATCAAAAAGGTAACAATCTATATGTAGGTAGTCCTTGGAGCTTCCCTGTCTCCATTCTGGATGACCGGCATATCGTCGATAAGGTTATGTTCTTAAATGGAAAGAGCGGAATTTATGCAATTACTAATATTCCCAAAAAATGAAATATACCGGGAAAGATAAGATCGTTCTTTGGTCAATTTTCCTTTTGGCTTTATTGGTAAGACTAGTGGTTCTATTACCTCAATATTCCGGTGACGTAAAAAATCACGTAGTCTGGGGCATGGGTTTTCTTGTTCAATCTTCTGGTCTTTTTGGCCGCCACTTTCCCGGATTCAACGACATCAATTATCCTTCGGCCGCCATTCTTATCTTTGGCTTTGTAGAATGGCTATATAGATCGCTCAATAGTTTTTTTATTTTTATAAATAACTCGGTCAGTTTTTTCCCGTCCTTTTTGGTTCCTTTTTTAAATTGGGAAAATACCCATATCGCCTTTTATAAATTACCGGGACTGATCAGCGATCTGGGAACCGGTTGGATAATTTATCTCTTCTCAAGAAGACTTAAGCGTAGATCTCTGGTACCCACGTTACTCTATTTATTTAACCCGGCCGTTATTTATACCAGCTCTGTTTGGGGACAAATTGAGCCGATAAATATTTTCTTTTTAGTCTTATCCTTATATTTTGGAACGGAGAAAAAACCAAGATACTTATATTACTCACTTATATCTTTTACATTTTCCGCCCTAATAAAACAGACTGCACTCTGGTTCTTGCCTTTTTATCTTATTCTTTGGTTTAAGAACTCAAAGATAAAAGAAATATTTGTCGGTTTGGTTTATTCATTAATTATTTTCTTTATTTCTTATCTACCTTTTGGCCTACAACCGCTTTCTGCTATACAGAATTATCTTTCTACCCTCACCGGATCCACTTCATTAGCGGCCGATCAAGCTTGGAATATTTGGTATTTTATTTTCCCTAAAGGTACCCAGGATTCCCTTAGCTTGGGGATTTTTTCTTTAAGAACTTTTTCCATAATAATATTGGGAATTTCATTGGCATATTTACTCTTTAATTCACTAAAACATTATTCCGGCCAAAAACTTTTGGTAAATTTATTTATCTGGTCTCTCCTGGTATTTTTCCTCCAAACCCGGGTTCACGAAAGACATCTTGCTTTTGCTATCTCCTTCTTTTGGTTGGCATTTCCGGTTGATCTAAGATCGATTTTGGGTTTTGTCTCTTTGTCCGCTTTTCATTTATTTAATCTATACTCTAGTCTTAGATTACCTTTTTTATGATAGACCTACTTCTAATTCCCGTTCTTTTATTCGCCGCTTTTTTACGTTTTTTTCAATTAGGCTCACTCCCCCTATCTTTGTTTGGCGACGAAACGGATATTGGGTACCAAGCTTGGTCCTTGATCACCACCGGTAAAGATTATACCGGGCACAATTTCCCAATCTATTTCAAAAGTCTGATAGAGTGGAGGCTGCCTGGTCTAGTTTACTTGACTGCTCCGGTAATGGGTCTTTTTGGGCCAAATAGTTTTTCTGTCCGTTTTTTACCGGCACTCTTTGGTGTCTTGGACGTATATCTCATTTTCCTTTTGGCCAACCGTCTTTTTCCAAATATTAAGTTAAAGATAGGGAAACTCTCTTTAGGTTTGGGGGTTTTAGCCGCTTTTTTACTGACTATTACTCCGTGGCATCTCCACTATTCCCGGGCTGCTTTTGATGTTACTTTGCAGTTATTTCTGATCGTCTTGTCTATCATTCTTCTGATCTCCGAAAAGCTGAATATTTGGAAACTTACTCTTTCGGTTTCCTTGGCCGTTTTATCTCTTTATGTTTATCCGACTTCGGTTATTTTTAGCCCGCTTATTCTTATTTCCGTTCTTTTATTTTTTAAGCCTTCACTAAAGCATTTTTCTCGGCCTCAATTACTACTTTCGGGGGCGGTTGTCCTACTAATTTCTCTTCCATATCTTTACAGCATCGCGACCGGCACGGTCAGCGACAGAATTAAAGGTATTAATATTTTTAATGATCAAAAACTAGTCGATACCCTGATAACCACCAGAACCGAACCGTGGATCACCTCACCACAAACAGAACGGTTGTTCCACAATAAGGCATTTTTATATATCGGTGAATTCACCAACAACTATTTATCCGCGTTTTCGACTGACTTTTTGTTTATAAGAGGGGATGCCAACAACCGTCAATCGATCGGGGGCTTTGGGGAACTGCCCTCGTTTTTTGCCCCATTTCTCTTGGTTGGTTTAGCTTTCTCTTTAATAAACATAAAAGATAAAGCCAACAAACTTTTGGTCTTTTGGCTTTTACTTGCACCGGTTTCCTCAAGCTTTACCGTCGATGGAGGAAATCACGCTACACGTCTCTTTATGATGCTGCCTCCATTAATAGTTTTTTCCTCCCTTGGAATTATCTTGTTCCTTAATCTAATAGCTAATGTCCTTCTAAAAAAGTTAGGAGTGATATTTTTGTTTTTGTTAAGCATCCTGTTTATTCTCGTTTATTGGCACCAATATAGTGCCCATTATCGTTATTCTTCTTCCGCACTTTGGGACTATGGTTACTCTCAAATATTCCGATCACTTGCCGACACAAATCCCTCCGGCAAGGTCTATATCAACAACACGTACCAACCCTCTTTGATTAAGTTTGCTTTCTATACCAAATTACCGCCAAAAATATTTCAGCAAGACTTCGTAAACGACACTCCGGTAAAAGATGTCGTACCCGGATTTTCCGGTTTTAAGTTTGGTGACAAATACTTTTTTGGCCAGATAGATAATGGTTATGATATGGCCAAGCTCCTAAAGCCCGGGGACGCTTACTTAGCTGCCCAGAAATATGAGATTCCTGGCGATCTGGACTGGTCAAAAACGCCACCGCAAGGATTTAAAGTTATCGGCAGTGTCAAGGATGTTTTTGGCTCGCCCTTATTCACCCTTATCGAAAAACAATAGGGTAGAACACTATCTTTGAAGTATTAGTGGAAGAAGAAATAGTGATTTTTCTATCCGCACTAATGTAAAAGACCTGTCCACCACAACTTACGTCGTCTCGTTTCCCGAATTCAAAAACTGAATAATACTCGTCAAACTCCACTCGGGCATGCCCTTCTTTTGGTTCTACACAGGCGGTCACAAACCATAAGCCACCCGGTACATTTATGATTTTATCTTTTTTGAAGAATTCCAAAGGCTTGGATTCGTCAACTGTGACCTTAGCTTTTGAAGTTTTATCTAATATAGAATTCCTATTGAAAAGTGAAAATTGATCGGTGATCTGTTGATTACTAACGCCAAGTTTTTCCATATAGGCAAACCAAAAATTTTCTCCGTCCTTGACCCAGTATTTCCTTGGTAAAACTAAATAATCAAATGTATATAATGAAAAATATTTGTTGATCTCGGTAAATAATTGGTCTCTTTTGCTAATGGCATCCTTTGTGGTCATTCCGTAGGAAACGGATTGGAAAATCGCCTCGCTGCGGCTGGAGTAGTGATAATTGTCCACTGAATCCAATTTGCCGGCGTAAACCCCCGCATCATAAAGAGAAGGCGATAGTACCGAGTGGTAGCCCAATACCGGTAAATAAAATGCCCACTCCTCCTTGTTAATAGTTGCCAGCCGTACATTTGGGCTCAATTTCCTGACCGCCAGTTCTAGCTCGCTATCTTGGTAGCTAAGAACAAACCGAGTTTTCCAGCGGTGATAAATTTCAAAAGCAGAACCTCCGATACCCGATATTATCGAGACACAGGTTAACACTATTAATAGTTTTTTGAACCAGCCATTATCGAGTGTCTCCAATAGAGAAATAAAAATTATGTTGTAAGCAATCCCGACCGGCAAAATTAGCTTCATGGCAAAGTCGTTTGGCCCGGCCGATCTGAAGAACCAGGTAACCACGATGGGTAAAAATACCCCCATTATCAAAGCAAGTTTGGTAGCTCCATTCAATTTTTTGCTAAAAAATACAAAATATATTAATCCGATAAATGAAAATCCATATTCCACTACCAGTGTCAGTATTGTGTTAATAGCTAGCACTTTAGTAAAAGGATAAGCTTGGAGAACATAATAGGAGACAATTCCCGATCTTCCTCCGATATTTACAAAAAAGGGTAAAAGAATTAACCCCGATAAAACCCCGGCTTTAATTAATGTTGATCTGGTCTCCTTTACAAATATAAAAACAATACCAAGCCATAAAGTCATCGTAAAGCCAATAAAAATACTACTTAAGACTATGTAAAACGAAACCAACATTAATAACCATACGCTGACTCTTTCTTTTAACAACTTGTAGGTTATCGCTATTGTCAGCGCTGCAGCCAAGATGTGTTGTGGCTGCCAAATCAAACCGGTATAGGTGTTGTACACGATCAAACCTGTTTCTTTTGCACCAAACCAGTTCTCAATGTGCATAAATCCATCTTTAAGATTCGCGGCCAAGATCACGTCATAGGAGGTTCCAAAGATTATTGTGAGTAACGCCATCAATCTAAAAATTGGACGCTTTATTATTTTGGTAGCTATCCGGTAAAGGAGTGAAAGCGATAAAACATTCGTCAGGAATACATAAAAATAAATTACCGTATTCTGGTCAAGATTCAGGCTTTTGGAGATCGCAGCCGGTATCAAATAATAGCCGTAATAATAAGAAAATTTCATCGGTGGGAAATACGGGTGGCTTGGAGGCAGTCCAAATTGATTGATGGCGGTCACGGTATAGGCATGCTTATAGTAGTCGGCCACACCCGGAAACTTCAGGAATGTATGACCTCCGACATTTTGGCTGGAAATAAAAGGGGATACTATTCCCGCCACCACTAGGCAAAAAAGAACAATTATTCCGGCTGCTAATAGGTGTTCTCTATGTTTAGAAAATAAGTCCTTGTAATCTTCATTTTTTATTATGATTTTTCTTAGAAAGAAAACAGATAAAACTATCCCCAAAACCAAACTAAGCGACACTCCTAATCTTGAATGATCTCCACTAATGGTTTGAAAGGCATACAAACAGAATGTGATCAAAGTTATCGGAAGTGCAATTACTTCAAACATATTTTTTAGATAAACTCTTTCCAAGTTTATCATTATAATCAAGCTATGAATCGCAGACTTTTACTGCTTGTTCTCGCACTTGGATTATTCATAAGACTCATTTTTCTTGGCCAAATTCCTTCCGGTTTTACCCCGGATGAGGCCAGCCAAGGTTACGCCGCCTATTCGCTTTTGAAAACCGGAAAAGACGAGTGGGGTATTCCTTATCCTCTCACTAGTTTTAGAGCTTTCGCCGACTACCGGGCGCCACTGCAAACTTATCTGATCGTTCCCTCCGTGGCCGTATTTGGCTTAAATGAATTTGCGGTCCGGCTACCTTCGGCGATCTTTGGTACTCTGTCCATCCTTGCCATTTATCTTTTAACAAATTTTTTATATCCCAAAAAAGTTAAGCTTGCCGGATTCCTTGAGATCGAATCGGGCCTACTGGCGGCCTCTTTCATGGCTATTTCTCCGTGGTCAATTCAATTCTCAAGAACTGCCTTGGAAGCCAATTTTGCCTCTTTTCTGTTCCCTTTTGGTCTCTACTTATTATTAAAGGGTATTAAGGATTCACCGAAATTACTGGCGTTATCGGCATTTATTCTCGGCTTGGATCTTTACTCATACTTGGCGGCCAAACTATTTGTCCCGGTATTTTTGTTGGCTTTGCTCATTATCTATAGAAAGACCATCCTCAAAAAAGGGATTAGCTACTTCATTCCTTTTTTGATCATTTTTGGCGTAATGGCTGTTCCGATTTATTATGATGCCGCTTTTGGACCGGGCAACTCCCGTGGGAAAGATTTGATCATAACCAACTTGAGCCAAGAGAACTTAAAGACTATCAGTGATCAGCAATATCTCTCTCCTCTTAATAAATTTTCGCCAATTCTTACCCGTCTATTTACCAATAAGCTTACGTTTATCGCCCAAGAATTCTCCACCAACTATGTTTCTTATTTATCTCCTTCCTTTTGGTTTACCGAGGGAGGCAGAGAAACGACCTATGCAATTTTTCCCGGAAACGGATTGATATACCTCTGGATGTTCCCCTTGATTTTGATCGCCGTTTTCAAATTACTTTCTGACAAGAAAGAACTATCTTTAATCCTTATTTTATGGCTTTTGTTAGGGATCGTTCCTGCGGCAATTACCAAAGAAGGTTATCGTCCCAATAGAGCCGGTTCACTAATGGGCCTTTGGGAAATGGTTGCCGCCATTGGTTTTATAGAACTAACGGTTTTACTGCCTTTCTTTAAAAAGATCTCCGGAATATTAGTTTTTAAATTTATTGTTGTCATAAGCCTGTTGTTTTATTTAAATCTCTATTTTTTCACCTCGTCGGTCCTTTATCCTGATGCACTTAACTATGGTTATCGTGACTTAATAAATAAGGTAGAGCAGCAACAATCAAAATACAGTCGGGTGATTTTTGACAAAGGTTCTGAGTCTCAAGTGTTCTTGGCTTTCTATACCAAAATGGATCCGGCCGTATATCAACAAACCTCTCCTCAATGGTGGTCTGAAATAAAAGATAAGGATCTACTATTCCTTGATATGATTCCACATTATCAATTGGGTAAATATTACTTTAAGAATTTTGATCAAAGTACCGACTTAAAACCGGGAAACTTAGTGATCATTCCGGCAAATAAGTATCGTCAAGATATGGAAAAGGACGTTGTAGACCAAGTTGCTTATCCAAATAAGGAAACGGCATTTTATCTTCTGTCCGTAAAAGAGTTGGTTCAACGTTGATATAATCAAATCATGCTTCGCCGCCTACTTTTGCTCTTGTCTGTCATATTTGGAGCTATCTCCGTTTTATCTTTTCGGAACTACAATTACGGTCTCACCACTACGATACTTTGGCTGCTGTCTTGCATTCTTTGGTTCTCTTATATTTTCTACGGCCAAAGATCGGCCAAAATAAATAAAAACGATCTTCTACTGTCTTTGGTCGTTTTTGCCGTCGGCTTAACCGTCGGTTTATACAAGATCAACACTCTTCCTATTGGTGTCTGGACCGATGAGATCGAGATCTCGATGGCCGGAAAGGGTGCTCTGGATTCAATGCTTACTACTAAAAACTTTATACCTTTCACTCCGCAAGCTACCGGTCATCCGGGATTAACCATTATCTTTACCGGTATTGGTATAGATCTCTTTGGAAAAACCATTTTAGGTTTGAGGTTTCCTTCGGTATTTTTTGGAGCCTTGAGTGCACTGGCTTTTTATTTTTTACTTAAAGAAAGGTTTTCCCGCCAGACTTCTTTTTGGGTGAGTTTGATATTTTCTGTTTCTTACTGGCACTTAGCTTTATCCAGGCTGGCTTACGAAGCTTCTTTCTATTGGTTTTTTGAAATACTTTGTTTAATATTTTTGGTTAAATTCCTCAAAACCAAGTCAATACATTTTCTTGGCTTGATAGGTCTGTTCGCCGGCTTGGGCATCTATACCTATTTGGCGTTTAGGATTTTGGCAGTTGGTTTTATTGCAGTCATCCTACTGGTTTCTCTAATTGAAAAGATCGGTTTTAAAAAAATATTATTAGGCCTCTTGGTATTTTTGATCTCTCTCGGTGCCGTGATCACTCCAATTTTCATCTACTCCCGTCAATGGCCGGAGCAAATTTATCAGAGATCAAATGATGTTTCTATCCTTAATCCCAAATTCAATTCGGTAAATCGGATACAAATGATCACCGATAATTCACTTAAGACGCTCCTAATGTTCGGATTCAAAGGTGATCCCAATTACCGGCACAACCCTGCCCAAAGTTCAGAAATGGACGTTGTTTCTTTCCTATTACTACTGGCAGGAGTCTATTTAATTTTTATAAAAAAAGAATATTCTTTGATCACCGCCTTTGCGATCATTGGAGCTATTTCCGCCGGAAATGGAGTATTTACTTACGAGCCTCCTTACATTACAGAGCCCCATTCTTTGCGTACTTTAGGGTTTCTTCCTGTCGTCTATTTTCTTGCTGCTTACTCCTTTAATTATTTATCCGGTCGTAAAAATAAAGTCATTCCAATCGCAGTGTCTTTAATTATCATTTTCCTGAATCTTTACACCTACTTCTCCGTTAAGCCTTCGGCCGCCCTTGCCGATGCCACTCAATATAATTTCACTCAAACCGCACTACTCGCTTCTCAGGATTGCGGTAAAGATATGGTCATTTCTTCGAATTTAATTAATCAAACACACTACGATTTTTTTGCCAAAAATTGTCACTACTCAATCTTCAATGCTTCCGATATCTCCAAATCGGCCTTTTACCTTACCAACATCAACGACTCTCAAATATTAATCAATAAAGGTTTCACCAATTTCATTTCAATTGGTATCCGGTGAATAAAATAATAAATTTTTTAAAAAAATATTACCCCTGGATAATATTGGTTTTAATTATCTCCATTATTTTCAGGCAATTTATCCTCAAAGGTCTTCTGCCTATTCCCTCCGACATCATTACCGGAGTATATTTCCCTTGGTTGAATCAAAAATGGGGCACTATTACCGGTGTTCCCGTCAAGAACCCGTTGCCTTCCGACATTCCTTCTTTACTCTATCCCTGGCGGCTGCAAGTCCGTAACCAAATTTATTCGGGAAACTTTCCTCTGTGGAACGATCAAATATTTTCGGGGATGCCTCTTTTCGCCAATTTCCAATCCTCAGTCCTCTCCATCAGTAACTTAGTTTTCCTTTTCATCAAAGACAACGCCATGTCTTGGTCCCTATCGGTCTTTGTCCAACCGATACTGATGTCTTTTTCGGCATATATTTTTTTGAGGAAGATCAGATTTTCTAAGGTTTCTGCCTTGTTTGGTTCCCTGGTTTTTTCTTTGGGTGGTTTTTCTATCGTCTGGCTTGAATACAATGTTCACGGCTGGGTACTGTTTTGGTTGCCCTTATTACTTCTTTCAACCGAAATAATTTTTGAAGATGACCGGTGGGGGAATATCTTATTAGCGATCGCCGTCGTCGGCTCCATTTTGACTGGCTATCCTCAGTTAACTCTTTATTCTTTTTTAATAGTTTTTGTCTATGTCTTAATAAAATTTTTACTTAAGCAGATCAAGCCGGTACAAATCTTTAAAATTGTCATTTTTTCTTCACTCGGAGTTTTGCTCTCGTCTTGTCTTTTACTTCCGGGTCTTGAGTCTGCCCGTCTTTCCATCCGGAACGTCGATACAGTTGCTACTTCAATTCAAACCAGATATTTACCATATACCTATTTAACAAATCTTTTCGCTCCTGATCTGCATGGAAATCCCGCGACCGGAAACTATACCGGCCAGGGCTTTTATGATAACTTTGCCATTTATATTGGAATAACCTCTTTGGTTCTGGCGGTTATAGGGCTTCTTTCCAAAATAACCACTAACTCCATCAAATATTTTTCGTTCTTTCTTATCCTCATCGGCATTCTTTTAAGCACCCCGAACTTTATTGGTTTACGGATAGGTGAATTGAATCTTTTTGGAATAAAATCTATCGCCTCGAGGGCTATGGTTATTAGTGTCTTTGGTATTTTGATCGCCTCGGCTGCCGGGATGGAATCCATTATTAAAAAAATTAAGATCCAAGATTTGATCGTTCCCTTGGTCCTCACCCTTTTCTTGGGTATCATGTATCTCCTTTCTCACGATCCGATTTACCGGCATAATCTCTACCTGCCACTCCTGGTCTCATTGTCCGTATTTATAGTATTTATTTTGGGGAAGTACCTAAAAAATCTTCATACCTTTGTCCCGTTTATCATCGTTCTCCTTTTATCTTTTGAGCTGATCCGCTTTTCGGACAAATATCTGAGTTTTACTCCGAGAAATTACTTATTCCCCGAGACTCCGGTCATTAGTTACTTAAAAAATTACACCGATCTCAACAATACCAAGTTCGAATTCGCTGAAGTAATTCCCGAAAACATGTGGGTGCCTTTCGGTTTCCACTCGGCTGCAGGTTACGACGCTACCGCTCCTCTGGCTTACAGCCGGCTTCTTGGTATGGTCGGTGGCAAAGATTTATCCCATCCTCAAGGCCGGGTCGGTAAAATTGACCAGATCAATAAGATAACCGATATGATCGGAGTCAATTATTTATTTACCTTGGCCACTAAAAATGGTAAACCGGATGCCGAAGGAGATATAAAAAAAGACATCGCTCCCCCAAAATTTACCCTGGCGTATACCGAAGGACCGGTAAAAGTTTTCCATATTTCCGGCTCAAGCGATACGATCGGTTTTTACAGTCATGCAATTTCGTATCAAAATGACCTGGATTTTGTTAGTTTAGCCAATTCCCAAAGCTTCGACCCAGTCACCCAGGTTTTAGTGAAAAATGGTGAAACTATGAACCTTGAAGGTCCCGGTTCCGCCAAAATTAAATCGTATTCTCCCGGTAAAGTCGTCGTCACTGTCAATTCCAGATCCAAGGGCTACGTTGTATTTAAACAGAATCATTATCCCGGATGGCAGGCCACTATCGATGGTGGTAAAACAACGGTCCTCGATGCCGACTACTCCTTCATGGCGGTGAAAGTCGAATCGGGTCAGCACGAAGTCGTCTTCAAATATCTTCCCAATAGCTTTATCTATGGTGTTGGTTTAAGTTTGATATCATTGTTAGTCCTTGTTGGTTTAATATTTAAGTATGTCCCAAAATAAGAAACGGATATTAGTTCTTGCCTTGGTGACTCTATTTGCAGGGTTGCTTCGTTTTTGGCAACTCGATAAATTTCCTGTTTCCTTAAACTGGGACGAAGTTAGTCATGGATATAATGCCTATTCCATATTAAAAACCGGCATGGACGAATGGGGTAAACACTTTCCTTTAATTTTTAGAGCCTTCGGTGATTACAAATTGCCCGTTTATATTTATCTGACGGTCATTCCGGTAGCTATCTTTGGTTTAAATGCTTTTGCCGTCCGTTTCGTTTCTGCATTAGCCGGCACTTTGGCGATTCCCGGAATTTATCTATTGATAAATATTCTATTTCCGGATAAAGATATAAAGCTTGGAAAAATTAAATTGTCGCCGGGTTTGATCGGAGCATTTTTGTTGGCCGTCGATCCTTGGCATTTCTTCATTTCCCGTCCGGCGCTTGAAGCCAATTTGTCTCTGACTTTTATTATCTTTGGTTTTTATTTCTTTATAAAAGGTTTTTCAAAAAATATAAATTTTATGTGGTCGGCAATTCTTTTGGGGTTGTCCTTACACACCTACAACACTTCAAGAGTTTTTGTTCCACTACTTCTTTTGGCCGGTCTTTTGATCTACCGTAAAAAAATTAAGTTCACCCGGATAAATATACTTTCGGCGCTTGTCTTAGGCGCCTTCGCTGCCATTGTTGCCGTTCAATTGCTCACCGGTGAAGCTACCGCCAGATATAGTAAGCTCGCCATTCTTTCCGATAATGCTGTTTTTCAAATTGGTCAGCAACGGGATGCCAGTAAACTTCCCGGCATTCTACCCAAACTTATCTACAACCGGCCGGTCTATTTTATAAAGACTGCCGCAACGAACTATTTGGAATATTTTTCTCCTCAATTTATTTATCAAAATAGGGGTGCTCAAACACAGTTTGCCATTCCCATCAAAAATCTTTTTACTCTTCCCGCTACCATCCTTGCCCTCGTCGGAATCATCTTTGTTCTTATTAATATCAAATCGACCAATAACATCTTTATTCTTTCTTGGTTATTGATCTCTCCAGTCGCGGCGGCCATAACCGCCGACCCTCCTCAGGCACTCCGGCCAAACCCCATGATCCCTGTAGTTATTCTCTTGGCTGTGGCCGGTCTTTATTTTATTCTTGCTCGTCCAAAAACTTTCCTTAAGACCTTTACTTTTGTGGTCATTTTGTTATCTTGCACCTTATCTTTCTATTTTTACTTAACAAATTACTATGGTGATTATGCCGATAACTACTCCAGTTCTTGGCAATATGGATATCAGGATGTTATCGATTATGTGAACCGGGAGGGATCCAAATATGATCATATTTTTATCACCAAGAATTATGGAGAACCGCATATTTTTTACGCTTTTTACTCAAAATTGGATCCAAAAATGCTTCAACCGGGAGGAGATAATATTCGTTATGAAAAATCAGGTTGGTACTGGACCGACAAAATCGGGAAAGTCTATTTTATAAATGAATGGGATATTCCCAATCTCCGCACTGCGAATACTTTTAAGCTTGAGAGTGGGGGAGAGATAAGTACCAAAAATAGCTTGTTGATCACTACCATGCTCAGGATCCCGTCCAATACCGAGATCCTAAAAACCGTAAAATTCAAAGAAGGATATTTTGCCTTTATAATTGCTAAGATTCCATGAAGAAATACTTTATTCTAATAATCGCCCTGGCTCTTGGTTTTTATCTCCGTTTCCACAATGTTGCCAATATGCCCAATGGACTTACCTGGGATGAAGCTGCCCTTGGCTATAATGCTTATTCCATTTTAAAAACCGGAAGGGATGAATTTGGGAAATTTCTTCCGATCATTTTTAAAAGTTTTGGTGATTATAAACCGGGTCTTTATGTCTACTTGGCCGTACCTTCGGTCGCCGTCTTTGGTCTCAACGAATTTTCCGTCCGTTTCCCTAGTGTTCTTTTTGGCGTCCTAGCCATTCTTGGCGTTTATCTTTTGGTCAAGGAGTTACTCGAAAAGGAAAGAGAAAGCAACCTTATAGCTTCCTTCTGTGCTTTTGCACTAGCCATTTCTCCGTGGCATGTTATGTTCTCCCGTGCCGCCTGGGAGGTCAACGTATTTTCCACTCTTCTCTTGTTTGGACTCTACTTTTTGTTACGGTTTATTAAAGGTAGTTCCACTATCCTGCCGGCAATTCTATTCGCCATCGCTGCATTACTCTGCTATCAGGCCGCCAAATTATTAACCCCACTGGTTTATCTAATAGTGATATTGTTTTATTGGTCTGATTTCTGGTCAAAACTTTTTAAAACGGTCAGGACAAAAACTGGTTCCTTGTCGCTTGGTGCGGCTATTATCTTTTTGATCTGGTTCTCGATCGGTTTTATTTTTGGACCGGCCGGAAACCGTTTGACTAGCTTGAGTATCTTTGGCTATCGCCCCGGAATATCTCAAGAGACAAAAAATATCGATAGTAATAACCCCGTCACCCTAAACCTTTATCACAATCAAACTCTCCTCTCCACTCAATTGGTGGTCAGCCGCTACCTCTATCATTTTTCCCCCGAAGTGCTTTTCTATGAAGGCTCGGTAACCACCGAAAGAGGCCATATACCGGAATCCGGTGTTCTCAACCCCCTGGAAATTATTTGGATAGTGGGAGGGTTGATCTATATAGCCAAAAATATTGAAAACAAAAATATTAAATTACTTTTGGCGATTCTTTTGGTTGCCCCGATACCGGCCTCACTAACTTTAGCCGAATTTTCGACCGTCAGGTCCCTATTCATGGCTATTCCCTTGAGTATATTATCGGGGTTTGGTATTTATTATTTCTTTAAATTATCAAAACTCTTGTTTGTTATTCTGGCCGGAATTTATTTTGTTGCCTTCCTTTATATCTTTGATCTTTATTTTGTTAACGCTCCTCTCAAGATCGCCAAGGAATTCAACTATGGTTACAAACAAGCTATGGCTTTCTACAATAAATATCCCGGGAAACGTCTGATCATGTCGGATGTTTTGGGACAGCCATATATTTATTACCTTTTCTATACCAAGTACGACCCGGCAACTTACCAAAAAACCGATCACTTTATCGATGGTGGTCTTGATGTGGGCAGAGTGGAAAGAGTGGGTAATGCCGAATTCCGTCAATTCAATAGTTCCGATGTTATCACCCAAAAAGATACCGTTTTTATCGGCTTGGAGGGCGACATCGGCAACAAATTCAACTTTTCGGATCCTGTAGTTCAAGACTATCAAACCGTCAACTATCCGGATGGTTCCAACCTTTTTAGAATGATCAAGACAAATCCATGAAAAAAAATACTATTATTCTGATCTTGATATTAATTTTAGCGGCAGTGCTCAGGATCGTTGCTCTCGACAAATATCCTGCAGGTCTGAATGCTGATGAAGCCGCTATTGGCTACAATGCTTGGTCTCTTATTCTTACCGGTAGGGATGAACACAAAGCCGCCTGGCCTTTAGTATTTCAGTCTTTCGACGACTACAAACTCCCGGTATATTTTTACTTGGTTTTACCTTTCGTCAAACTCATGGGGCTGTCTGTCTGGGCCGTCCGTTTACCATCAGCGATCCTGGGTGTGCTTTCGGTCTGGCTCATCTACTTGCTTGTCAAAGAGTTATCTAAAAGCAAAAATAATGAACGGCTGGCTCTGATCACTGCTTTTTTATTGGCAGTTTCACCATGGCATTTACAATATTCCCGTGGGGGTTGGGAAGTGAATGTCTCAACTTTTTTTATACTTCTTTGTAGCTTGAGCTTCCTTAGGTCTTTTAAAGAAATTAAGTATATTTTTGTTTTTGCATTCTCTACTGTCTTGGCTCTGTATACCTACCATTCGGCCAGAGTCGTTCTTCCTTTGCTTATGATCGCCACTTTGATCATTTACTGGAAGGAATTTTTGACTTTATTCAATATTAAGAACCTTAAATTAACGCTCTCTGCCTTGGTCCTGGGTCTTATATTGATAATCCCGATAGTCCAACAGTTTTTATCTAAAGAAGGCCAATCCCGTTTTGCCGGTGTCTCTGTTTTTAGCGATTCCGGTCCCTACTGGCGGGCACTGGCTCTCCGTGCCGAACATCCGACCACCAATCTTTATGTGAAACTGATAGATAACCAATATTTTTCCTATGGTTTACAGATAGTTCAAAATTATTTGGCACATTTCTCGCCCAGATTCCTTTTTATTACAGGTGACACTATTGCCAGGAATAAAGTACCCGGAATGGGGGAAAGTTTATTGTCGCTTTTTCCCTTCTTTGCCATCGGCTTGGTTTCTTTGTTAAGGCTTGATGACAAACGGAAATATTTCTTTGGTGCTTGGTTCTTAGTTGCTCCGTTGGCCGCCGCCGTTACTTTCCAGTCGCCCCATGCTCTTCGGGCCGAAAATATGGTCATTCCTCTAGTTTTCATCATCGCTTTAGGGGTGGATCAGGTATATCGTTTAGTTAGAAAATTTGACCTCAAGTGGCTGACCTATTCGGCCACTGTTCTATTTTTCGTACTTATTTCCTATGATTTCTCATATTACCTCCATATGTATTACGTCCATTACCCCAAAGAATTGCCTTATGCCTGGCAATATGGTTTTGATCAAATAGCCTCATACGTGCAAGAAAACTATAACAAATACGACCGTTTTGTCATTACTGACCGTTATGATCAGCCATACATACTTATTGCCTTTTTTATGAAATATCCTCCGCAAACGCTCCAAAATGAGTTGGTGATGACTCCCAGAGACAAATTTGGCTTCAGTACTGCCCGCAACTTGGGTAAAATGGAATTCCGCCTCATCAACTGGGATCAGGACAAAAAATTAAAAAATACGCTTATAATATCCGCTGATGAGCCTGTCGACGATTCAAGGGTGATCTTTACCGTCAAAGATCCTGCAGGCAAGGTGATGTATAAGTTTTTGAGGAGTGAATAATAATATGTCAAGAAAAAAAATATCTGTCGTCCTCGCCACTTTCAACGAAGAAAAAAACATTAAAGCTTGCTTGGATTCGGTCAAAGACTGGGCCGATGAAATGATCGTTATTGATGAGTTTTCTACGGATGACACGGTAAATATTGCCAAAAAAATTGGAGCAAAGGTATTTCAAGAACCTCACGAGCCCATCTTTCATGTCACCAAGAATAAAGCCATTAATAAGGCTAAATATGAGTGGATACTTCAACTGGATGCCGATGAAAGGATCACTCCGGAAATGAAAAAAGAGATCCTTGGGATTCTTGATGGCGAATATTTCGGTTATGACAACTGGATCTCTCCGCTTAAAGCCACTATAAACAAGATTATTAAGATCTATCCCGAGCCAAAACCGTTGACTGAGGCCGCTTCTGCTTACTGGCTTCCCCGGAAAAATTTTTTCCTTGGCAGATACTTAACTCATACCGGGCAATATCCGGATCCGGTGATCAGATTATTCCAAAAAGGTAAGGCCATTCTTCCAGCCAAGAGTGTCCATGAACAGATGAAGGTCGATGGACCTATCGGTTGGTTAAAGTCCGACTTGGATCATTATGCTACCCCCGATTTTTCCAGATATCTTCTAAGAGAGAACCGCTACTCTAGTCTGGAAGCTACCGATCTCAAAAAGCAGGGTGTCAAAATCAGTTTCTTCAATACTCTAAACTATTTATTTTTCATGCCGGCCGGAACTTTCTTTAGATTGTATATACGCCACCGTGGATTTTTGGATGGTTTTCCTGGATTCGTCTTTTCCATTTACTCCGGTTTTCATCACGCCTTTTCCTATATGAAACTTTGGGAATTGTATAGAAGCAACGAGACCCTTTCAAAAAAGTGAGTCCAGACCTAAAATGTAAACTATATTCAGCATATACTCCCCTGTTAAACTTTGTCAAGGGGGTATCTGAAAGCGGTTAGTAATTTGTTAGAAGTCCTGCCCAATTAGGTAAGTCTTGGACTCTAATATGGGTGAAATAGACGAATTCAAGCTATACCTGCTCAAAAAAACTAAACCGACAACTCTGACTACGGTGAAAGTGTACTGTCAATTGCTTAAGTACCTTCTCAGAACGGTGAGTCCTTTTACCGCCGAAAATTTCAAGAACTTCGTAACCGAGAGACTACTTGCGGATGGAAATAGGTGTACTCTAAACAACTACATCAAGATAGCAAAACACTATTCCACCATGAAAGCCCTTCCAGGGTTCGAAGATGTGAAGATCCTAGAAGTTTACGACAATCCGGGGCCCACAATGTCAGATGACGAGGTGAGAAGGTTTCTCAGATTGAAAAAGATAGGTAAGCAGACTAGGGACCGATATGAGTTGTGGCATATGTTCTGGGAACTCTTTTATCGTACCGGCGCGCGTCCTAACGAGATTGCTACTTTAAGGGTCCAAAACTTCAATTTCTCAAACTGGACATTTATTATCAAGAAAACTGATCTTGCCTCAGTTAAAAACAAGACAGGTAGAGTGGTCCCAGTTCCTACTTGCCTTCGCGACTCACTACAAAGATATGTGAATAATCTTGAAAGCGACTTACTATTTCCACGCAGTCTCAAGAGATTGAACGAACCGATTTACCAACCTCATTGGAGTCACAATTTCCACATGAGACTCAAAGCACTAAAGATCAACCGAGAACTTACACCTTACTGTTTGCGCCGTTCTCACATCACCCCCCAAATTGAAGAAGACACAAATCTTTACAGGATAAAAACTTATGTCGGCCACAAAAACATTGCCACTACCGAAAGGTACTACCGATCATGTGTCAAGAACCTTAGGAAGGCAATTGACCATCTGCCGTTGAACCGTCCGGGATCAGGTTTTGAAAGCAAATTGGAGATGTTCACGGAGCTAATAAACAGCCTTAATCTGGGTGATGACAAATCAATTCGCTATGAACAGAAAATAACCTTAATCACTGAGTTGTTGACTGCTCTCAAACTACATAACGATAAAAAAATAGAGTATGATTTATCTCAGAAGGGTGGAGGGCTAATCTTCAACCTTAAGCCTAGAATGTAATAGGCTTGATACGATTTAGAAGTGTAACCAAAGAGCATGAAATGGGGCAACCCTCTAATGATTCTGCTCGGTGTTTCGGTTTTACTAAACTGTTTACTTTTTGCGTGGATTTACAATAAAAGCGAGTGGTATAAGAATGTTGTGAGTCGATTTCAAACCTATTTGGCAGAGCTGGACAAGACAAACGCTTTCATTAAGACGGAAAATAAAAAGCTTAGAGAGAAAATCAAGATTCTGACTTCCAAAAAGAGTCTTACTTGACAACTTGTGGCACATATACCACAATATATCTGTGACCGAAACCAAACCAACCAAACAAAAAAGAGTCGTTGTTTACATCCCGGAGGATGACTATCGTCAACTTAGGGCAAAATTGATTCTCACTGGAATGTCTGTATCTGAATGGGTGAGACGGAAAATAAAAAGCTTCTTAGCAAAATGAAACAGATTGAACCAAAAGATGGATTAATGTGTGGACTATGTGGTGGCAGAATGTATCTTGCCAGAGGAGAACCGAACTATCGAATGTGTAGCTGTAATTACGGAATAATTGACATAATAAAACATGTCCTTGGAATAAAGACACTTAAAAGGAGAAGGGCTCGTACCTAAATCGGCAGTTTGTAGATGAGTTTTGTGTAGTCCTTATTTCCATAGGTATCTCTGACCCATTTGAACACGGCCTTTGCACCCGCAAGAGCGGCGGAGGCTAACAAACTAACTGCCCATGCCTTCCAATTCTTGAGATCCACACCGGTTTCAAATTGAGCATAGATAACGGCTGCAAATGCTGGAACAAAAACTCTCCAAGCTTCCCAAGCCGCTTTCTTTATTGCTGGATAATCAATTTTCTTCGTCATTAATCTCACCTCCTTTTGCGTCATAAATTTTAATTAAATACGAACCGATCTTGAATGCCGTTATTACAGCATTGTCTTTGAGTTTAAGTTCACATTGTTCTAACTTAGTTTTGAGTGAGTCCTTGTCTACTTTCAAAGAATCAAGAGCTTGAAGAAGTGCTTTGTCATCAGAATAGGAGTTACCGACTACTTTCTCGACCTCTCCTCGAATATTCAGGTATTGATCCTCAACCCCCAAGTACTTGGCCATTTCTGCCTCTATCTCCACTAGGCCACCGCTCAATTTCCACTCTGATACCCACTTAGAGATAAATCCGGCTAGTATTTTTGATTTTGATTCGTAGTCGGCAAACGAAAGATGTTCTACTGTTACTGCCCTTGAAAATCCCTCAAGATTACCTTGTTTCAAAGGATCACTATCGGGAAGTGATCTGAAAGCGTCTTGCAGGGTACTACACGCATTCTGGAGATCTTTGTCCACTGGTACTGTGATTGCTGGAGGTTCTACTGGTTTTTCCGGATTGATAATCTCCCATAACGCGATCCTCTTATCATTTGCATTAATGAAACCAAGATAGCCATTATCGGTATTTATTCTGTTCCCCTGCTCATCCGTACGACAAAGATTGAAGTGTAGGTGGGGACCTGTCGTATTGCCGGTATTCCCAGAATAGCCAAGAAGTTGCCCTTTAACGACCTTCTGACCCACTGAGACGACATTGGAAGATAGGTGGCAGTAATAAGTGGCGCATTTCTGGACCGTGTCCCAGACAACACAGTAAATACCATAGTTTTTCCCTTCCACTGGATTATCCAAATCTCTCACCACTACGCCGTCATGGGCTGAAATGACTGGGGTTCCTTCCGGCATACCAAAGTCAATACCTTCATGTCCAGCGAGACCGAATTGTTTGTAATAATCCGGATTCGCACCGTATCCTTGAGTCTCGGGAAAATTGCCGATAAAACAGTCTGATAGTTTAATTGCCATAATTTACTTTTTGATAACTAGGGCCAAGAGAGCGACCAAAACCGATGTCAGAACTAGTCCAACTACTCCATAAACTATCTTCTCCACCTTTCCAACCTTTTCTTCTATAACCGCCAATGATGTTTGAATATGGGTGAGATGGTTTTCTTTGATCACTTTCAGATCATCGGAGACGATTTTTACATTTTCAGTGATATTTTTTAGATTTCCCTCAACCGCAAGTACCCGGGAGTCTAGTTCGTAAAGCTTTTTGACATCAGGCGTTATTTTCATATGTTTTAGATAAAGAATGACTCATTCATCTCTCCAGATGGCAATGTCCCGTATGGGAGCGCGGGAGGAACAAAATTTGCAGTCCACAAAGCAACGCCTTTAACAATATTTAGTTCATCAATCCACCCATTTAACTGGAATAGTGTCCCACTAGGATCTTTACCGATCTGAAGTGGATTTGAACCGGTGATACTTGTAACGGGATTATTTGTGATAGTCCCAACAATAATTCCATCAATAAAAAAATAGATGGTTGTGCCACTTCTGACTATCGCAATATGCGCTAAGGTGTTAGCCGGAATTCCATGACTGTATTGTTGATTTATTGCCCAACTACCCGCACTATACATTGCAGAAAATCTTAAATTACCCGGGTCTTGTACTCCTATCGCCCAACCATCAGATCCAACTTCCAAACTAGCATTACCAACAAGGTGGTCATATACCCCCGTACCAACTTCAGCCAGTATTGTCCAGAAGTCTATAGTAAAATCACCAGGAAAGTCCCAATCTGCGTTGTCGGGAGTAGATAAATAGTCACCATTTCCATCAAATAGAGCTGAAGCACCACCGAACTTACTTTTAGCTGTATCAACTTGAGCGTTTCCATTAGCCGTTACCACCTTTCCTGTTCCAGAACTATCTGGAAAACTAGTTGAAGCGTCAGCTCCATCGGCGTGTATTAGCAGTTTACAGTTTGGATCAATGGCAGGCATATTATTCTCCCAATATCACTGTTAAATCTGAGCCTCCAGGATTGTCTATATCAAGAGTTAGGAAATCTCCCTTTGCAAACGCTTTTGTAGCGAGTGAGGCTGTAGAAGCGTAAGTACCACCCCCGGGAATGGATAGTCTGTTGCCTGCGTCGAAGATTGAGGAAAGATTCTTGTTGATATCAAGCAAAAGGGATGAACCTGATACCGGCAGTCTTGAAATGACGGCAGCAAATGCCCATTCGCCCGACTGTGGAAGTGGTAATAGTGGAGCAATTGTAGTCGTTGCCTGAGACACAGCACCTCTGACCGTAAAGACAGGATTGAGCTTCTTGGATAGAATAAAACCTCTCATTCCAGATACTCCTGACTGAGCAACTGCTCTAATGCCATCAATGATTGACACGATCATGTCACCTCTCAATCCACTGGCACCAGAAATGCCCATCAGAGTCATTTGTCTTAATATTGTCGTTGGATCGTGTGTGCCATCTTGAGCGTGGTTAATTAGAGCCCAATCACGGAGGAAGTAGTTTGAGTGAATCCAGACCTCGAAAGTATCCCCAGAACTGTGTGCCTGAGCGCTATTCGCCGATCCAGCCAAGCCTCTATCGCCGGTATCGGTGAGAGTAATGGTGTTAGTACCGCTATTGACACCCACCCAGTGGACAAACTCAATCGAGGAGGCAACAGGATTCCCGTCAGAGTCTTTTTGGTAGATCACACCGACTCCCTCGGACCCAAGCCCTGAGACACTATTAAGCTGAATGCTTAGATCACTAGCTGAGATTCCTCCAGCCAAAGTGGTGGAGAAATTATTAGGTGGATTTTGAAGTAGTTTCGATATTGCACTCATATATTTATTGCCATTAAAAAAGCCAGCCTCATGTTTGAGAGCTGGCGGTAATAAAAAACCAGCCCCTAGATATGGCTGGCTCGAAAGTTCTTTTCTGAACCTAGTTAAATTATAACATCAGAGGTCACTTTTTCAACTGACGAGGTTTGATGTCCGATAATTTAATTGTCTTTAGTTTGCTGGCCACGCTCGCTTTGAGCCTGACCTTTTTCCCTGTTAAAAACGATCTGTTCATTTTGATGGACCGAGGAACATCTCTTTTCTTTGGTTTGGAGGTTTTTATCTTCCTCGCTTCGAGTGCGGTAATTAATTTCTCTGCTTGGGTAGCTGAGATCTTGCCGTTTTTATACAAAGTCACAATGTCGTTGATCTTGGATGTGACCTCACTGTTGTAGGTACTCTTGAGTTTTTTGTCCAGAAGGTCAGTTCTTACAAAATCAGAAAGAGCGAAAAGTTTTGATAAGTCGATTGTCTTAACCTTTCCGTCCGAGGTAGTAATGACAAATGGCTTCGTCAGGTCGGCATCCCTAGTTGTTGATGGTGAAGTGGTAGTTTGAGTCTTTGCGGTCGGTTCCTGGGCAAAGGCACTCTTTACGACCAAACTGCTCTGTTTCGGACCGAGAATCCCTGGATTAGCCTTAATCTGCTCTCTGGCAAAATCTTTGGCGCTATTGACCACCTTAGTGATGAATGATTTCTGTGTTTCGATATCGGCTTTTTGATACTCCGGACTGTTGATGACTTGTGGTAGAAATGCCCTAATCTGTTCACCGGCGATCTTCTGGTAGTTTCTTTGCTGATCAGGAGTAAGCTTCTCTTTATTGAGCATGTCTCCCACTTCGTTTAGGTTGTACCCGACTCTGCCCATTTCTTTTACGAGTGAGTCGCTGGTAGGCGTTGTACTGTTGAATGGGTCGATCATGTTTCCCCAGAATCCACCCTCTTGAGGGACCGTATTCCCCAAAGCATTTATCTGTGCCGGTAGCTCGTTTCTTAATCCGGGAATACGATTCATTGTTCTTTCCATTGCGCCTTTCGGATCTCTCCTTAAAGGATCGTTGGCACGAGCGAGATCGGAGGCAAAGCTAGGAATAGAACTTGAGACAGTATTTTCGACAAAACTGGACCCAAATCTACCGGGATCATTGATTGCTTGAAGCCCTCCAGATACACCCTTCAAAAATGTCTGTTCGGTAAGAGACTTGACCGCACCTGCCCCCGTCTCCGGCAAACTTCCGCCAGAGTTATAGTAGTTGGCTCCTATTAGAAGTAGATTACCCACAGGTGAGATGCGACTTACTCCTCTCCATTGCCCACCAATAAGAACTGAGTTTGATTGTTTACCTTCAAGATACATTTGTGATCGTTCAGATTCACTTGCTGGGGAGGGACCAACAATTTTACCTGCTTTTGCAAGCTGGTATCCTGCCCAGATGATCCCTGCCCCAGTCACGGACCGGCCGAAAGCATCTGCTAATTCACGGTCGGTCACAGATTGATTGTTGATGATCTTTTTGACGGTTTGTTTCACAATACCTGCTGGGGTGTAGTCGAACATCGCCTCGGCTACATTGACTGGAGTTCTGGTAAAAGGAGCAACGACATCAACCGCTGTGCGCACAATCGGACTTGTGGCGGCTTTTCCTCCCCGAAGGAAATCGCTTAGGGCATTATCTTTATTGAATGTGGCATAACCGGCATCTTTCTCTGCTTGCTTAAGCATGGACTCGGTAGGATTCTTGTATAGATTCTGAATCTCACCCGCACTTAATTTCTTGTTTATACCTTCTACAGATGCTTGATCGGCCAGAGATTTACTGAACGCAGACTCTCTAAAAACCTTATCTTCCGCGCCGAGTGATCCAAAGATCGTATCTACATATTTCTGAGCCACTTTGCCAAATTTTGTATCACCGAAACGAATTGGCTTAGTGACCATCATCTTATTTGCCTCTCGTGGATCGATACCTGTTTTGAGATATTGTCCGGCGTAACCAAGGCCTCTTCCAGCACCTTCAAGAGATGAAGTCAAAGAGGAAGGACCAAAACTTTTCGCTCTTTCTGATTTTGTAAGAACTGACCTTGCTATGTCGAAAGCAGTCGCGGGGATATCTTTAACGGTTTCCAATGCGCCCATTGCTGTGTTGGAGATAATGTTGGCTTCGTGAGTTCTTAGTCCAGTCAATAGTCCTGCTTTCCATAAGGCGATAGCCTTTTCTGGACCAGTAGATTCACCCAACTTGCTCACAAATTTAGCCAGACCGAGACGATCTTTATCCATGATATATTTGTTGATCGCTGTTACCACTTCCGGTTTGAGATCTTTATTGTCACCGATCTGTTGTTGCGCTTTACCTAACCAATAAGCTGGGTCGAGATTCTTGTTGGCGATAATTCTGAAAGCAGACACCGCTCGCCCTGCCTCAGTACCACCCTTGATGCGTTTCTGAATCGCTTGTTTGAGGAAGTTTTCCTCTTGATCAATTGCCGCTTTTAATGACTCATCATTTGGAGATTTCTTAAACAACCTTGAGAGTTTGGCGATACGCTGTGAAGAAGTACTGATGACATTGCCAAGCGCCGCTACTTCCGCATCGGTGATTCTATTTTGCTTAACATCTTGAAGAAGTTTTGCTGGTTCTAACCCTAGTGATTCCGCAATCTCTTTGACTTCTGCATGGCTTCTGACGCCTCTGGTAGTCATTCCTAGTTGTTCTTGTAGGTTTTTAAGAATCTTTACCTCAGTTTTCCCAACATTGAATTTTTCAGTCTTAAATACTTGTTCGACTTGGCCAGGAGGCAATACTTTTTCTGTTGCAGTTGCACCCTTGAGAGTAGATCCTGGTTTGAAGTTTGGATCTTCCACGATATCTCTAGTCGATTTTAGTGTTCCTGCCAGAACCATTAATCCCATTCCTGCCGCGCCTTTGTATGGGTTGTATTTGACTCTTAATTTTCCGTTTTCGTCTCGTTCGTATTCAACTCCGGCCACTCCTCCAAAAGCATTGCTCATACGGATAGGGGACCCGAGTTCGTAAGTGGGTTTGTATCCTTTTCTGATGAGAGTTCCATTTGGCATTTCGACAAATTCATCAACAGGTTTTGTCTTTGGTATAACTTTCGCTTGACCAAGGGTATATCTACCCGTTGAAGTGTCTCGATATTTATTGTTCCCCTCCTGAATGATCTTTTTGGCCGCCTCTTTTTCAGATCCAGACAACCCCTTTGTTAGTTTTTGCCACAACTGTTCATTCTGATCAGGAGCAACTATGGCACCCATTCCAAATGACAGTAACCTATCTCCCAACCCTCTTTTTACTCCATCTAGTTTGGCGATTATTTCATCTTCTACGGCGTTTGTGGCACCACTAATTGCTCGGCCACCTACCTGTTTGGCCAATGTACCCCCAACTACTGATCCAGCCAGTTTTGTACCGAGTGGAGAAGTAAATCTAGTAACGGCATTGATTGGAATAGTATCAACAAGGTTTCTCCCTAGAGCATGGCCATAACTTTCGTCCTGTTTCTTAGTCGCCAAGGCTCCAATACCTGCGGCCGCGGCGGAACCGACCATATTTTTGAGCATGTATGGAGCTCCTAGTACCACCTGACCGCTACGGATGATTCCTTTTCTGGAAGTGTCCCACAAGTCCTGATTTTGCTGTGAGGCTTGATCGGCTCTTTTACCGGCGTCTTGAGAAATTTGCAGACCTTGTTGAGAAAAACGGATTGCTGACGCTGTATCACCTCGTTCTCTAGCTGCCTTGGCTGCCTGTAATAGGGATCTACTTCTTTCTAGATCCTGATTTACCAGCTTCAAATTGTAGTTTGCGGGATTGTTGTAGAGTTGCTGACCAAGAGCCTTACCACCTTTGAATATGTCCCCGGCGAAATCTGCTACCCTCTGAGCCACACCGACACCAAAATCAAGAATCTGACTAGGTTTTTGCTGAGCAACCGGAGCGACCTGATTTTTTACGATCTGGTCATCAGGAATCGGAGAAATGAGTTTAGGCTTTATACCTAAAGTTTCTTGCAATGATTGTAGTTTCGAAAATACTGCCATACATATGTCATTTAAGCTAGACCTAATCCGTAAGCAGCCGTCGATGGAAGACCAGTTAAGGCTAGTTGCCTCTGTTCCTCATCGGATAATGATCCGGTCGCTTTCTTAACTTTGATCGGGTTGTAGCTCAAAGACTGGCTGGGTGACGAGATAATTCCGTTATTACTGGCGCCGTAGGCTTGGCTTGGATCGAATAGACCAGCATTAACATTGACTCCAGGAGTTTGGCCAACTCCGTAGGATAAAGCAGCACTTAGAGTTTGGTCCTTACTGGTTTTCCAGGCATCGAGTTGTTGCTGGAACTCATAAGCAGACAAGTTGAGTTGAGCTCTTTGGTTGGCATAGTTCTGCCACGCTTCCATTGTGGCTGAGGCTTTGGCACGGGCAGATTCAGCTTTGGAACCCGAGATCTGACCCAGTTTATTTTGGAGAGTTGTTTCGATGTCGGCCAGTCCTCTCTGGACTTGCATCTTGAGATCAGAGATCTTGCCTGAATAGAAATCATTTACCTTACTTCTCTCTGTGTTGATACTATCGATTGAAGTCTGGCGAGAGGTGTTGAGAGCATCCATCGACTGGAAAGCTCTTGATCCAAATTTTTCAGCAAGTGCAGGAGCCAAACTCGATCCGTACCCACCTGAATAGGCAAGCATGGCGGCATTCCTGTTTTGCAGATCGGATAGAAGTTGTTTTGTTCTGGTCTTTCCCTCCTGGAACTGCATTCCAGCTTGATTTTCCCTCTGACCAAGATCGGTCATTCTGGTCCTTTGTTCGGATTCAAGCTGTGATTGGAGTTGAGGGGCTTCTGATTGGAGTGTGTTCCTAGCAGTATCAGCTTGGCTTCTAGCCTGAGATTCAAGACCGGATAAGTAACCTTGTTCAGCGTCATAGGCAGAATTGATCTGATCCATCAAAGACGGACCACTATTGCCGCCTCCGTTATCTCCACCACCACTTACCGGGGCCTGATATGAAGGCTGAGAAGGTTGAGAGGGAGTGTTCGTCCTAACGGTAGGATTTTTGACCGTTGGTTGAGAGGGAGAATACGGAGCAGGATTTTGAACTGGGGAATAGTTGACTTGAGGCGCAGGAATGTAGTTATTCTGGACAGGCGCACTAGAAGGACCAATAATATTTGATCCACCTTGAGCGGTTCTTTTACTAGTGAGCATTTCTGTGATCCCAAAATCAGGAAGACCTAACCATGATCCTGGATGAGAATTAAATATAGCCATAGTTTTTTGTTTGTTTAGACATAAAAAAGCCGTCCCTATTGCCAACGGAACGGCACAAAAAAACCGCCCATTTGCTTGGACGGCTCGAAAGTTTTTTTCTGAACCTAGTTAAATTATAACACTACGGTGGGGTGTGTCAACAGATAGTGCTACAATAGAAGTGTGAGGCTAGATTGTGCCACAAGTTGCACAAGAGGTGTATAATATGGCCATGAGAAAAAAATTGGTAAGGATCATAGTTGTTGGAGGCGTTCTGACCTTGTTGATAGGTACTATTTTTGCTGTAATTCAACTCATACCTGTAAATGAAATTGCTTTATGGACCGAAATTGAGGAATGGAGACAAAAAGAAGGTTTGTCTTTGTTAAAGGATGACGCCAAACTTTGCCAACTTGCCGATAAAAGAGTAAATGATATACAAGCATCGTACAATCACGATCCTAGATCAATACGAGCTTTCCAAATCAACGACGGATACCCCTACGGGATTTCGGAAAATTTGGCTGGTGGACCGTACCACATAGGGGAAGAGGAAGAAATCTTGACTGCCTGGCTTAATTCACCTTCTCATCGTGCCGCTCTCGAGGGTGATTGGAAATATAGTTGTATAAGGTGCAAAAATGGTATGTGTGTGCAGTTGTTTACTAATAAAGAAACTAACAGATGAAAAATCTACTTAAGAAAGTATTAAAATTCTCTCTGGTTGTTACAGCCCTTGGTTTGTTTGCTCTCGTATTCATGCTAATTTGGGTCAACATCACAAGTTCAGAATTGGGTAACGAGCAAACTACGAATAAGCCGGTAGATAGCAACATAGAATGCTACATCAATGGAAGACAAATTTTTACCAGTCGGGAAAACTGTCAGCAACTTAGTCAGTCATACCAAATTCAATCTCAGGGTCAAAAACCAGTAATTCGCCAAGAGATACAAATACCGCCCATGCCGACAATAGACAAAAGTTTCTTGCAACCACAAAATACTACATGCGCCGCTAAATACAATCTAGATGGATCATTCGCTGGGTATAAGTGCAGAAAAACCTATTAATTCCCTACGATTTCCAGCTATTCGGAATTAAATTCCTACTTTGCTCTCTCGCCCTAATCTCAGAGGAGATGATCTGCGCTTTGGCACCTGTTGCCTGGATCTGGACCTGTGCTGAAAGAACATTGGTTTTATTCAAACGGCTGTATTTCACCACCACATTCGAGTTGCTGTTTGAAGTTGATGGTTGGTATCCCCATCTGTTCTTTTTCCCTCCTGCCCATGGTCTAGATCCCCACCCGGCCAGAGTCGTAGGCGGTCTAGCTGTAACGGTCTTTGCTGTTGAGGTAATACCGTTTTGCCCCTCAATTATGTATGAGATATCAACATTGTTTCCGGAGATGTTTCTTAGTTTTGTTTTGGCGTCGAGAATGGTCTTGAGTTGGAACGGACGATCAAAGTCATCTTTTCTAGAGATCAACCTCCATGTGAACGCAGTCCCCTCATCATCAGCGTAGATATCAGAGAGTTCGACGACATTTCCATCGTTCTTCCCGATCAAGAAATGATATTTATTACTTGCATCAAGGTGAGCCGCTCCTGCCCAGGCATTTGTAAGGGTCCAGGGACCAATGAAGGCGAGTCTTTCGACATCGTAGACGAGACAGCTCCATGAATTTCCCCCCACAGGTAAGAACCAATGGTATTTTTTGTCGATGTATGTTGCCCAAGTTTCCTGGACACGGGAGAAGTTAATGCTGTCGATGATCGACTGGACGCGTGCAGAGATAGGCTGGAAACGAAGTACTGATGACAAGATGTTTGGCTCGTAGTCCAATTTGGCGAGAGCAAGCCCTCTTCCTTGAACATAGGCTACAAACATGATTGAGTTTTCTACCTCTTGGATCGTGGCGGCGGCGATACAACCAACCCCATCAACAATCTTTGATACTTGTGCCTCGTTGATTCCCAGATCGTTGTTGTATGCGAATGTGACCTGATAGATTGACTGGCCTTTGAAGACAATGAGTTTGCCTTCTTTTTCTGACAATCCGGTGATTCCCCATCTGTCGCTTGAGTTCTTTTCGATTGAGTAATAACCTCCACCTTTGGAGTAGTGGAACTTGTCGATGTTCGGACCAGATCCACCCCAGAGGAATTGTGAGTTATCACCATTGATGTTGGCCAAGACTATCTTCTCTCTGTGCTTACGGATATGAGCAGCAATCGGGCCATCAGTTGTATCGGAGTCTGACGGGTAAACCAGGAATGAAGGATCAACACTATCGTCATCCAGCCATTGAGAAACTTCCGCCGGGACCCTTGTCATATACGACTCTCCACCAGATTCTCTTCCATAGATCACATATCCACGAACGCTTGAAGCAGGAGAGGATGGTGTCCAGGTGATCTTCACCAATCCCGCCCCCGCCCAACTTTCGGGCATGTTGGACAGGGTAACAGGATCGGATGCGAGAGTTTCACCAACATCTGACTCTGCCGAGACCTTCCATGATTGCACGAAGGTTCCGGTAGTACCTGATAATTTGGTGGCCGTTAAACTTGTCGGTCGGCTTAATTTCGTATATGTAAGTAGTGTCGTGCCGTCGTAACGCGATAGAGGATGAACCCCATCTACCAAATAGTGTCTCCCGTAGATCTGGACACCTTCTGGCCTCGCTCCTGATGCAAATGATGCGCCCATGACTCTGGCGTAAGAGGTGCCCTGCTTTTTCGTTAAGTATCCATCATCGCCGATAGTGAGCAGCTCAACAACACCGTTCAAATAGAAGTCGGTAATATACCGGACTGTTTGCCCAGAGTTGGATAGGTGAAAATGTCCTGTACCTGCGCGAGGCTCTAGAATGCCTTTACCTACGAGACGCATATTGAGAGACTCTTTAATCTCTTCTGGATCTAGTTCGTTATCGAGCAGGAAAGTATTAAGACCCTTGCGGAAAGAGTTGTATGTTCTAATCAGTTCTCTTCCTGGACTGACTCTTTTTCTGGTTGGTCTAATAAATATGGGCATGGCATTTTAATCTTCTCCAAGTGTGAAATTATTTAATTCAAGAGTGGTGCGAATTGTGTTGTTTTTCTGTATCTCTGCTGAGACCTCGTTTCCGACCATCCTTTGGAGTAAAACATCAGCCTTGGATTGAAACTCCACATATTCAGGCTGACCCCTTTGCATCAGGACATACTCTGTCGTCCTTGCGACAAGGAACTCTGGATCAGGAATCGGAGAGATTGAAGTGAGAGTTGAAAGTGAAGTTGGTCTAGAGTGATAGGGGACGGCTACGGAAACAGCAGACAGTTGAGCCTTGGAAACATTTAGGTAATAACCATCACTCTGATTTCCTCCCCAGGTGACATAGTCTCCGGAAGCAAAAGTGGCTTCTACAGGATCAAACTCATCCAGAAGATTACCACCCACCTTTACAAACCCTGCAAACTTTTCCTTAAACTGGCTTGGTAGAGCCATTGATGTACCTGATTGTTGAATCACTCCAACATGGACCTTAATTAACACCTGAGGATCGTATGCACCTGCCCATTCGTTCTGGGAAGATTCCAAAAACTCACTCCATTGATTAAGCTCATCTCCAGTTGGAGCTACAGCCTCACCATTTGCGACAGAAGCTACCCTTTTTAGTATTTGTTCCTTATTCATCGACATATTTTTTAGGCATAAAAAAACCGGCCCTCGTTAAACTTTGGGTCGGTACTAGGTTCTCTAACTACCTAATAAAATTATATCACCTTAGGATAGGTATTCAAGAATCGGCCATTTACCGGAAGCCATTAACTCATTTTTCCTTTTATCGTAGAGGCTCGTTCCATTTTCGGTAGCAAAAAGCACATGCTTCTTGTTCCATTCATCCTCTCCCCCAAAATCTTCTCTTCCGTGCCTGAGGGTAAATGACTCATTGGTCTGGTCAATAAAGAACCTGTATTTTTTCAGGACATCTATCCTCTCACAGAACTGTAATTGATCCCCACCTACACCAATAAGGTCGAGGCCAGAGTCAAATCCGCCAACATCAAGTGCTGCCTGTTTTGGAAAAGCGCAGAAATTGAACTCGGCATCATCTGGATGAATCTCATAAAAGCTACCGTACTCACTTGTTTTCCTTGGATCGGACCAGATCTTGCACTCAGGTTTCCCGTACTCATTCAACTGCGAATACTGATCACCTACGCCGGTAACGATACCTTTGGTTTGCTGATACCCATACCAAAACTTATCAAGAGCTTCTTTTGGCGCCCAGATGAAATCCTGCCAGGACACAAGCAGTTCTCCTTTGGCTTTTTTGATCAAAGCATTGTAAATACGATTCAAACTCCAATATCCATCTTTGAAATTATCTTTGACCCATACACAATCTACATCAGGCTTGAAGGGTGATCCTACCAACCATTCGAAATCCTCGAACAGTTGACTCTTAAGAGCCTTTTCAACAAGTTTTAGTCCTGTTGGGCGGATTGTTGGTGTTAGTATGGAGATTTTGACCATTCTTCTTCCCAGTTTATGCATGGGGGCAATAAATCTTTGACTAGATGTGCAGCCAGGGTAGGCATTGGCGCCCAGACCTTATATCCGTTCGCTCTGATTTCCTGCCACATTGGATAGTCCCAGATCTCATGTTTGTAAATAATGTCCTTATTCTCTTTGATTAATCTTCCATGGGTTGCGAAAGTGAGAGTTGTTGAGTTGGCTTCGCGCCAATGATGATCACCGATAACCTTAATTTCGTACTTACCGATATGCCTTGGCTCATTGAAGTAGTAGTTTAATTCGTCTTGCGGTGTGACGAAGTCCAAATTCTTGACGGCTGATGCCAGTTTGTATCCGGTGTCCGGTAAATAGAAGTAGTCGTCTTCTTGAAACAAAACATAGTCATCTGTCTCCGCTGCCAGATCTACTTGTTTTCGAAAAGACCCCAAATTTCCCATTTCGTTTTCTTCAATAAACTCTTTGGGGAAGGGTACAAGCTTCTCAATCGTCTTTTTGTACTCCGGAGGGCAGGAATCGAGGATAAACACGAAGCTAAGAGGCTCTGTACTGCCCCTAAAAGCGTTTACAAATGACAGTAGGCACATCTGAACCAAAGAAAATTTGTCATCAGTAAAAATTGGTGATTTTTTAGGGGGATTTGGACAAATTCGGTAAAAAACTTTCATTTTGGTAGTGGATCTCCCCCGCAAAATACCGGAATGGGGTCGAAGTTATGTTTTTTGATAAATTTCAGAAGATTGGTCTGATAGATTTCGTTTTTTGATAGGTCTTTGACGGTCTGACCCTCCTTGTGTTGGATGAAGACATTAAGGACCCTAGCCATTTGATACCCACATTGCATAATTTTGGTCCAGTAATCTGTCTCCTCAAAAAAGAAAGGCGCGAACTGTTCATCGAAATAGCCAACTCTCTTTATTGTCTTTCTTGAAATCATGAAGCAGGACCCAGGAAACCATTGATAGGCTGGCATGTTGGAGTCATTGGGTAGATGTTCGACGGCTGGACCCACAACAGCGATCTTCTTAGAGCGGTCGTTTTCAAATACGCCACTCATCTTTTCCAACCAGTCAGCACAAACCTCAGTATCATCATTGAGGACCACGATATAATCTCCTCTGGCAATCCTCAGGCCATCATTCCATGACGGAGCCACTCCCTTATTGTTTTGGTGACGGATATAAACATCAGGGTGAAATTCAGAGTACTCATCGATAAGTTCGTAAAGTAGGGCATCTTCCGGTGAGCCATCATCGATCAAGATCAATTCGTAGTCAGAAGAGTACTTGCGTACTGACTCGACACACTTGGCAATGTCATCAAGCCTTTTGCTATCTCTCAGATATACAGGGATGATAATTGAATACTTCATTTTTTTAGAAATACGGCACCATTGGTATGCCCTTCAATTTTGGTAATTTTGAAACCATTCTTTTTGGCAAATTCGTCAACGGCTTTTTTCACCCCAAATTTCTCAATACCATAGTCATCGCAGGCAATCACACCACCTTTGGCCAAAAGAGGGAGCACACCATCGAGATCTGCTTTTGCTGACTCGTAGGTATGATCTCCGTCAACATAGATCCATTGGTACTTCCAATTTATGCTCTTGAGGACATCCGGACTCCGACCATAGAGGATACTCCATCTGTCGCTGTATTTGGCCTTAAAAAGCCCTTCTTTGCGTTTGCTGTCGTCAAGATCAACTGAAAGTAATGTTCCTGCGCACGATTCCAGAAAGGCAAATGCTGACATCCCCCAACAAAATCCGATTTCCAAACCGCTCTTTGGATTTAGTTCACGAATCACTTTTCCCAGAGGACCAATGTATGTGTCTGGATCAAGATCTGGGGAGAACCTGATGTCTATCATATCTGTTCCTCCTTTCTTAACTCGAGCCATATTTCAGGCTCGCGCACACTATCGAAACTCTTTGTAACAATCGCGAATCCGTTATTGGTCAGAAAACTACAAAGGCTATTACCATCATCCTTCTGATCAAGTCCTAGTGTCTGTTTTGCCGTATGAACTGTCAGATTGCTGTAGTCGGTATCGGGGTAGGGAAGAATAAGGAAAAATCTACCATTCTTCTTTAGTACTCTTCTGATCTCACTGAGAACCTGTGACGGATCGAAAGCGTGCTCAATCGTGTGTGATGAATAAACAATATCGAAGTGGTTCGTCTTAAGCTTGTCCATGTGGTGCATATCGCATTCGAAAATTGGGAGTGGGAGATCTGATACGAGTTTCAATTTCTTTGGATTTAGCTCAACTCCGACAAGATTATTGAATCCAAGTTCCAACAAACACCTCAATCCAATACCATCACCACTTCCCACATCAAGAATTGACAGTTTACGATCCAGTTTCTCGAATAGCATTTGAATACATCTCCTCTGACCATCTCTCCACTTCTGGACGCTTGTTTCAGTATCAACAGAAGCAGCATTTATCTGTGCGGCAATATATTCCTGGTATTTTGGATCTGGGTTAGGCATTTTCGAAAAGTTTTTTAATCTCTTCTGGTAATGGATAATGCTCTGCTCTCTCAAAGACATGCGGGGCTGTCGGGTGAAAATTCGTGTCACCCGGTTGCCACTTTTTCCAAACATTCTCAAACCATCCGGGTAATATCTCATGGGCGTGGGCGAATGAAGTAATCTTCTTGTAAATCTCTTCGTCATCACGGCAATACGAGAGGTGATAGGTTTCCACACTCCCCGGAAACAATCCACTTGAGTCTTCATCAAGAATGTCCCTAGTGCTGAACCGGACATCTGGTTTCACGGCCACGACAGGGGACCCATGCACACCATAACTAGGCAAAGCAATCGTTTCCCAATCCTTCCAGTAGACATGAATGGCAGCAGATCTATAAACCTTGCCAACTGGACCTAATTTGAGAAACTTGAGCATGGTCTCGATTGCCTCCTTGGTGTAGTACTCATCGGCATCAACGATCAGTATCCAGTCTTTGTCACTTAGCAAATTCAGTCCAATCTGTCTCTCTTCTGTTTCTGACTCCCAATTACCTTTCACTACTCTAGCTCCCAGTTCTCTGGCTATTGATTCTGTTTTTGCATCATTGACTTTCTGTCCTGTCCATGTCGAATTGCCAATCATGACCAGATGCTCTAGTTCGACACCCAGCACTTCCACACCAAGGAACTGCTTTACGCAGGCGCCAATAAAGCGTTCTTCATTAAGAGCGATGGTTAGTACTCCGACTTTCATTTTGTTTCAAATGCTTTGATCCATCGATCTGCGATCTTGTCCCAGGTTTCTTTCTCGGCCTCTTTGATACCTTCCTCACGATATTTCTCTATTTCACCAGACTTGATCAGCCTTACTAGCTCCTCTGCGATCTTTTCGTGGGTTTCTTTCTCGTTTGGATCACCTTTGATACGAACTCCATAAGTCTTCTCTCTCAGAGCCGCGTAATCTGTCATCACAGGCACGCACCCAGCCATTGCCGACTCTCTTACTGAAATACAGTCAATCTCTTCGAAGTTGGTAGCGTAGTAGTGAACAGTTGATCGGTACTTTTCTTTGATGAGATCCTTCTGGCCAACACGACCATGTTCGGTGACTCCCGGTTGGGACATAAGTTCCAACATCTTTTTCTTCCACATCTGTCTTTCCGGATTGTTCTTGTGGACCGCATCGAACAGATTCCAGCCATAGAAAATATCAAGAGTAGCCTTGGGAAGCTTCTTTTTGATGATCGGCCAACCCCACATGAGCATTTCAAACAAACCACGATCATAGGAACTGGCATAAATAAGCTTTTGTGGTTCCCTCCTAAGTTTTCTCCAAATGAATCTTTCCTTATCTATTCCATTGGGAATAATGACAAACTTCTCTTCCGGAACATGAGGAAGAAGATTTCTGTGATACCTAGATTTGACGAAGATTTTATTGACACGCTTGATTCTCTCAGCGGTGAACTCTGTTGGGTTGGGAACATCATGGAGGTCGAGATAGATTTGATTGGCTTTGAAATCAACATCGAGGTTCCAAGGCGCTCTCCAGATGATGAGAGTGTCAAATGTGTCCATTGGATTGAAGCGGTAATAGTTGAGGTATTCAACGCCCTCGTAGTCACCTTCTTCTGCTCCTACATTGCCAAATACAGTCACCTTGTAGCCAAGTTTTGCCCAGAGTTTTGCCAAATAAACAATGGCAGTTTCAGAGCCACCCAGACCTGTCTTTAACGAGTTCGGTGTCCATTCCTCAAATGTTTTTCCTGCCCAATAGACGATAGATTTCGTTGGCCAAACCTTTGGAGGAATGTATTTCTGCCTCAACTGCTCAACATAGGCATTGTCAGCGATCGAAGTAGGTAATCCTTTAAGCAAGGTCTCAATCTTTACCTTCTCATCGCCCTTCTCCAGTTCATCAACGAGTGCCTTGACTCCCTTAGTTGCTTCCACAAGCTCTTCCAATCGGGTGATACCGGCCAACTTATCTTTGAACTCTTGATCATCAGGGAATAGACCCAAGAGAGCTTCTGCTGCTTCCTTTGCCTCCGATAACTTCCTCTTACCCATCGCGATCATATAAATCGTTTGGTAATAACGGATCTCGTCGTCTATAGGAACGCTCACCATGGCAGTTTTTGGCATCGGGGTTTTGACAAATACCCGCGCATAGTGGGTTGACTCTTCCCATTTGTTCATAAGAGCATAGGTGTAGGCAAGATTGACATACCAGGTAGGGAAGTTTGGTTTTTCTCTGATTGCTTCCAAGAAGAATCTGATTGCCTGGTCAGTATTTCCTCTCTTGAGATAGATCAGGCCAAGGTAGTTGTCAGCAAAGGATCTCTCTTCATCCCAGCCAGAGTGCTTTAGGTATTCGGTAAATAACGGTTCTGCCTTATCGAGCTGGTCAACATCAATGTAATTACGAGCTAGGTAGTACTCGGTCCTAGGGTCGTGATCTTTTCTTATTTTGTTTTTGATTTCAACTTCTTCCTCATTGTAGGTCTCCTCAAGGATCTCGAGATTTCTTTGGATACCTGCCTCTTTGATGGAGGGAACAGGGAAGTGATTGATCTTCACATCTTTGTAATAGGCATTGTTCATTTCTTCCTCACTCCTTTGGAAGACAAGTGTTTCGTGTAGGTGGCCAATCCAGCGATAACAGTCTCTCTTGATGATCCTTTCGCGCGGATGTACGACATTCACCTTCTTTGTCCTTGGATCAATTTCGTAGTTGTAGTCAAGATAAAGGCCAGTGAGTTTGGAGTTCTCCATCATGCCCATCAGAAGTGGCATTCTGGCAGCATTCACCCAGACATCATCGGCATCGCACCAGACAATGTATTCATACTCGGCCGGGACCTGATCCATAGCAAAGTTACGGGCAGTATCAAACTTGAAGATGATCTTTTTCTTTTGGTCTAGAACATGCTTTTTGAAGGCTTCGTAGTCAGTATTAAATGGTTCTGCCAATTCGTTCTTATATTTATCCCAGTACTCATGTTTTGTTTTGACTTTTAACTCTGCTTCGGTCCAGTAGAAAACCTCTGGTCTGGTTTTGGGTGAGATGATGCTTACTTTGGCTCCAAAACTTTCCGCGATCACCTTGACCTTCTCGTGAGGTTCTCCGGTAATCGTCAGGAAGATCCCCTGTACATACGGTGCAATAGAGTTGAGGCATCGCTGTAGGACTTCCGCCTCGACATCATTTTTGATAATCATCGAAAGGGCCAGTTTTTTCATATTTTTTCTGGTACGGCAAACACTTTATAACGACTAGCAAAGCGCCTCATGAAATCCTTTTTGTCAGATTCAATGGCGTCGTGGTAAAAGAAGTCGATCGTGTCGTAGAGATCGGGAGGGACCGAGATAAGATGTCTTAGGTCCTTACTTTGGTTAGAACCAAAGTCGTTTTTCAGGTTCCTACTCAGTTTGCTTTTGTATTCAGGATGTTTCTTAAGAAAGATATCAACAATAAAATCAATCGTTTCCCACATTGGGCGTTTCCTCACTCGCTCGAAGAGAGCATTGACCGCCTTAATCGCCCACATCGGCCTTTCCTTGCCGTTTTGGATGATTGCGAGATCGTTGTCTGGTACTAATAATTCCATTTTTATACAAACAACCCTGGTGACAGCCAGGGTTGTAGTAATTCCTACTCTCAAGCTTCTGTCACAGCCCAACCAAAACCTTTAGTTAAGGTTGTATCCGTTTCTCAAGACCATTCCGCGAGCGGTATCGACTTGGGCCGTTGCTTCTCCAACGATGTGTCCTTTGCGGTTATCGCCGTTCACACCATTAGGTACATGCTTCGGATTACGAAGATATCCAATCTTGCAGAGTGCTTTCTTGATTAACAAAACTTCGTTCGAAGCCATGTCTTTGTGAGCGCGGAGTTCGAGCATGGTGCCGTAATCCGTTTCGATCACATCGAGGGCCTGAACTAAGCGTTTGTCGTCAGCGGCGATGGTTCTGGGGGTAGAACTGGTGAAGAACTTAGTTAAGTCTCTCTTGCGTTTACCAGTGGTAAGCAAAAGATCAACCAAGTATTCGTCAGTTTGATTCCAGGACTCATCAACCATGTCACGGAGTTCGTCTTCACTAAGAGAGGTGCCGGAAGCACGGGCGGTAAACTTACCATCGGTTGCGACGATGTTGCGGATACCATCCATTTCACGAGCTACACCAGACGATCCAGAGGCTTTAGTACCGCGAAGAATCGCGTACTCAAGCTTGTTCTTCCAGCGTCGCATTGCGCGACCTTGTTCTTGAGCGTAAGCGTCTTTGGGTGAAACCTTATCAACAGTGATGTCAGTCTCAGAGACCGCGAAGACCTCTTTGATGATCTGACAAATGTTGCTTTTCTTCGTGGGTTGAGTTGTGTCAGAAAAGGTATTTTCATCACCTTCAACACTCTTGCTGTTTGAGCTAGGGCGAGATTCGTAAACCTCGGACCACTCATGCAAAGTTTGAGAGACTTCTACAGTTCCCAAAATCGTACTAAGATAGTTCGAATCTGGGGATATGTCAGCGATACGATCCAAAAGATCTTCCCGTCTGACGGTATCCATGTAGGTCTGTCTTGTTCCTGCTAGTTGAGCCATTTGTTTTTCTCCTTTCTAGCTAGATTCTTATTCCTCAGGAATCTGGTCTATGTACGGATCTGTGAGTTTTATTAATTCGGTCAAAGCGGCATCATCGCCCCGATTGACCCGTCGGCGTAGTTCTTCTATTCGATTGTTATCGGATGGAGTCTCTACGGACACAGTCGTACCCCGACTCTCGAGGTTGGCAGCTTCCTTGCGCGCGAGAGTAGCTTGCGCTTCGGTTGCTCCCTGCTCCTTGGCTTGACTTCTGATTTCTTCGTAACGATTCTGGGTTTCTTTAGCGACATCCACTAATCGTGGAGGTTGCTTGCCTTGACCTATGGCTTCTAGTCTTCGAGCGGCGTATTGGCGGGCCACATCTCTGATAAAAGGACGGTCGGCAGTCGGAGAATTAGGATTTAATTGCGGAAACGCTTGCCAAGCTTCAAAATCCTCCAGTTGTGCTCTAGCGGCAGTAGCTTCCTGTCTAGCTGCATTAGCTTGCTGCTCTGCTGTTTGCACCTTACTCAGAAACGCTTGTGTTGCAGGATCACTTTCATCAAACTCTACGCCAGGCAAAGAAGGGTTGACGGGTTGAAAACCTTGGTCGGGAGAATGAGTATTACCGCGAGCAAGATTTACAAGATCGAGATCTTCATCTTGCTGCTTGGTTTTAGACTCAAGCTCTTCAATCCTCTTACGCATTGCATAAAAAGCTTGCTTCTGTTTATCCTGATCCACGGGGAAATCAGTTTCTTGTGAAGCACTTTCAGGTTTTTCCTGAGCGGATTGACTGGTTTCTTCCTGTTCGGATTCGACCTCTGAGGCGGGTTGTTCCTCTGGAATGACCTCTTCTGTCATCCCTACTCCCTTTTGGGTTTCGTCTTCCATATGTTTTGTAGAGCGATGTCAATTAATGGTCATCTACTCCTAACTGTTAAGGCCGTCGTCACCTAGTACCTTTTTTGCCATAAAAAAAGGCCACTGAATTGCCAAAAACCCAAATAACTGGGTTATTGATATTTCAGTAGCCTCTAAGTTCTTTAGACGGATACCTTCTGATTTATTTTTATATCACTTGTGACACAATGTCAATACTACTTGATCAAAACGCCATCTTTGGCATGACCAAATAGCCCCAGACCACAGTTCTCACACTCGACTGATGTTCCGGTCTTCTGCACAAAATAGTGCTTACACCCCACAGAGTTATGAATAACTGTCTCAGACAAGACGATCGTCTCTTCTTTTTGATGCGACTTGTCCCACCTGGGTCTGCCGCGAGAATCTACCGGACCCTGGTATTGAGCTTGATTAAGATCGACTGGTGAGCCATCAGGCTTCGTCAACTGGTTTTGCATGGTCAACCTTTACTTTTTTATCTTCCTCTGACTCCTCCGTACCATCGTAGAATTTCTCTACCTTCTTAAGGAACTCTGATCTTCCTGCCATGTTCGATAGAGTATTGATGATCAATGAGAAAGCTTCTGATAGGGCAAAGGCGTACACATATCTTGACTTCCATCTTTCACTTCCAGGCTTTGGCAATTCTTTCTGTAATGACTGGGAAATCATGGGCATCAGATAACCATTCCAGGCATCAGAAGTGAAAAACTCTTTAACTTTTAACGCATACTCTCTCTCGACATCAGACGGTTGGGCTTGTTTGGTTTGTGTTGGCATTTAGTGCTCCTCCAGCCAGTAATTGACCTGGCATAATTGGTAATTGATTTTGGTTCATTCCCATTCCTCCCATTTGACCTTGTCCCATACCGGGATTCCCGGCATTTGGTTGTTGACCCTGCATTCCCGGGGTTTGTTGGGCAGGAGCAGCCTCAAAGAATTGTTCTGCACCTCTGATCTTCATCTTCTCTCCAACAGAAGCCAGTAGTTCTTTATATTTTGGTTTATATCCTTCGGCAGCAAGATTCTGGGCATTGTCGCTGACCATCTTCATGTACTCTCTCATTGCTGCTGCTTCTTGGTCCTCATTCTGGTTTCCAATCGTATTTAGATCGACGGAGAATCTGTACTGACCAGTAAGATCCTTATTTTCTACTGATAGGAATCCACTCTTACCATCACGCTCTAGTTGAAGTTTGGGTAGAGATTGATCACCCATCTTGACGGGGAATAGGGGTTGAGCGTAGTTATCTAGGGCACCATCCTCTCTTAGTGACTCATACGCCTGTTCGAATGTCACTCCTGGGTATTCAGTCATGAATTGTTCGATTAACTCATAGCCTTCGTTGGATAAGGTGAAACCATTCAATCCTTCGTTTACGAAATACTCGATTGCATCCCTACCAGCAACCTTGATCACTTTCTTATCGCTTAGGAATTGCTGATCCATGCTCCACCAAAGTGCATACATCTTCTGGATTGCAGAAGCGAGGAATAGTTTATTAAGATTGTCTCTTGCACCTCTTTGTAGAGCTAGGTCGCGAATCTCAGTAGCCGTCTTGTCTGGTGCCATCGCGGAAACATTAGATCCGGAAACAGCCGTATCACCCATTGCCTCTTTGAAGGTTGTCTCAAGCAGTTTGAATGCCTCCACAAACTTCTGAGTAAAGGAAATGGCACCTTCCAGTCGGACCACATCAGTAGCTGGATTGTTCATGATCCAAGCGGCACGAGGTTTGAACTCAATCGTCTTCCAATCAACATTGGTAGGATGCCCTTTGATGATTGGATAGAGTTCTGTGGATACTGCTTCAATGAATCCTGAGGTTAGGGCATTGATTGCTTTTTGTTGGCTCCTCCCTGGTTCGATTTCAGAAACACCATAGGCGTCATCATCAATAGGGATATAGACCAATCTGATGACTGGCTTGAGGCCATGTTTGTATGGGTTCTTGATTACTCTGATGATTGTACCCAGACTAGATTTTGAGGCACCCACATCAGGACACCAGGTAATCCAAATGTCATTACGATACTCGGTAAGGATCTTAAATCGTTTGAACTGACCTTTGCCTTCTGACTTGCCGGTGAGACCTCTGATGACAGTATTTGTCGATGCCATTTCTGTATCACTTCTGGTGGCTGTGGCTGACGCTTTCTCCAAAATATCCAGATTCCTATATGCTTCCTTACCATTCTTTGCGATTGAAGCGTCATTGACAGTCTTGAGTTTCTGTAGGGTAGTCTCTCTTTCCACAATCACATAGTCAGCATCAGAAATAGAAGCTACTCCCGGCTGTAAATATACCTTGCGGTTATCCAACGGTTCAAAACTTGGACCATCAAATGCCACTTCGCCATCTTTTGTCTCTCTTCGCCAGGGGACTAGAGCAAAACCCGCTCCATATTTTCTTGCATTCTGACTCCAGCGCAGCCACTTAGATACCAATGGCTCTTCGTTATAGAAATCATGATCATCAGTTTGTGAAGAAAGCAATTCAGTACCTATCCTGGCACCCAGTTCAGATCCATACCGACCAGCAACAAGTTTTCCTTTGATCTTTCCGGTGATCAGACGAGTGTCTTTCTCAAAAATAGATGAGAAGACCATAGGGATAAAGATCCTGGAATTGAATGGCCACTTACCTTTGGGGATGTACGAACGATAAAGATTGTCCCACTCATTGAAACCCTGCTCTTTGTGGGTTATTCTCATCACTAATTCGTCCTTGGCCTCATCAAAGTGACTCTGGACCTGCTTTAACAGCATGTCTACTGGTAGGGATTCAGTTGTTGCTTTCTTTTTAGACATATTTAGGCACAAAAAAAGACCGCTCATTAAAATCTAGAGCGGTCCAAGGTTCTCTTGTAACCAAATTAATTATAGCACCACAGCAATATCAATCAAGGTCGTTTCCATGGCCTGACTGTTGCGATGTCTCTCAAAGGATAAGTATGGCCTTTGTTGTAGGCCAGACTCTTCGCTTCTAGTCTCTTTTTAGCAAATGATCGGTAATGCACCAGGCCAATGTGGTTCATGTACCACACAATCCACTTCTTCGTTAGGACATTGAACAAGACATTGGGATATTGACCTTCCATTCCAACAATGTCGCTACCAAATACGGTCAGGAAAGCCACTTCATATAGATTAGTCGTTCTTACTACCATTTGCTTTTTCTTTATCCATCCTGCTAAATAACTCATCCATCTCACAAAGAATTGAATCCTCTTCAATTTCGTATGGCCTTTTCTTTTCCTCGAGTTCGGTCATTCTTTGATATGCCTGGTTGAGTGTCATGGTCCCAAACTTACCAAAATTAATTATTTGAAACCGCTTATTTAGTGGTGTATTTGCATATCTGGCAAAAAATTCGTGGATCATCATTTTCTTTTATCCTTTCTTACTTTCCGTCTCGATTGCTTTGACGGTCCTAATTAGTGACTCAATCTTAGTAATCTTGCCTTCGAATACCGTAGTCTGAACATTCCCATAGCCATGTGTTCGAACAGTCCTGAGGTTGTACATATAGTCGAGAAGGTCATCAAAATCTATCTTGAAGTCTTTCATCACCCGGTCTAGCTCTGCCAACTCAGGGAAAGCGCCACGGAGAAACTCCGCAGCCATTTTAGTATTGTGATCGTTCTGTTTCCAGTAATCTCTTTTTGGGTCAGATCCCGAGATCGGAGTCTGCAACCTGCTTGTTCCTTTGGACATAAGATTGGTACTGGGCTCTAGGCCCAAAACTTAATTGATAATCCTCTGTTTGATATAGCTGCCATGCGATAGCCGGGGACATCACACAGTCATCGTGAAATCCCTTGGCTGCCTCTGGCTTGCCCTGTCCATTAATCACAAAGGTCTTGTGTTGATCAATAAAATCCTGATCGTACAGGTGAACAAGGTGATTATCGTAGGCATACTTCCAGTCCCTCACCAGAATAGGTCTGGATGCTGTATTTGTGTCCCAACCTAGTTTCTTTGTTTCCTCCACACCCTCTACCTTTCCTCCCAACTTCATGACATAAATCTTGTACTTATTATTCAGATTCAACTTGCTCAATCTATCCATTTCAGACACACCACCATTCTGTCTTTCGAATGCCACAACGGGTGGAACACCAGTAATGTCATACAGCCATTCCAGAACCGGAAAGATGTCTGTAGTCATATCGTTAGCCACACCCTGTCGTTTGTAGGTGATAGGGAAATCGCGATTATTCTTGGATAGGAAAGCTGCTGCATTGCTATCTTCTCCTCCTTGAGAACAGTCACCGCCAATCAGGAAAAACTCACCCCTCTCAATTTTTCTAAAGATTCTAAAGTTTTGCATAGGATTCAATTAAGCTGTCACCTGTGTAAAGAGGTGCTCTTGCTAAGTTTTCGTAATACACAATGGCTTGCTTCTCAAAATATGGTCTACCTGCCACTAGGAAGGCTTCTGTGTCAGTAGTAGGGAACTCTCTGAGCTCTTCCATGTCCTCCAATCCTTTTGTCTTAACAAAATGCCAGTAGCATTGATTCAAATCAGCCAAACCAGACTCAAGAATCTTCTGATAGTACTCTGGAGCTTGCCAACCCTCTGGTGCTTGATGTGAATACTCTTTGTGTAAGAACCAAGCAAAGAATCTACTCTTATATTCTGAAATGCCATTTTTGGCCTGCTTATAGTCAATGTGGAAATAATCTCCGGATAGGTTTCCGGTTGACTCCTTGAAGATCTTGCCAACACCATCCTTGATCTGCTTGGTGGCGCCTACAACCAGCTTCTTGGCATTCATGATCTCTGTGTTGGGATAGAAGGCAATTTCCGTGTAGAGTTGATTCTGCTTCGTTCCACCTCTCCCTGATACCTTGGCACTAGCTGTCTTCGTTTCCATGAGTGTCTCTCGCAGTCCTACCATCTTGGACCCTGACTCATCAACCTTAAGTAATGACTTTCTGATTTTGAGTAGATCTGTTGGATCATCCGTCTGGTATGCACGCTTCAACCAGGAGTCATAGAACAGGCTGAATCTGGAGTAGTGAGAATAGGTTTCTTCGTCTTTGTGCGAATAAATATCTGTGTTGGTAATAGGCATTTCACCCAGTTCTGAAAGAATGAAATCAACAGCAAATAGAGCTGTGATTAATGTTGACCCTCCCCATTGTCTGTGTTTCAGCCAGATCTCTCTGATGCCCTGAAAGTCAGGATAATCTTCTTCTAGTAGGTTGTAAGCATATTGCTGAGTATCATTTAGCTTAAAAGGAATCCTCTCACCTTCTTTTGAAATGAGATCAAAATTATCCTCAATAAATCCCTTGTAATCTACATAGATCATTTCTTCTCCTTTCTGTCTTCTAGCCACAAGTAGAAGACTCCAAACACCAAAAACACGGCAAATATTGCAACCGTAACCACTACGATATCTATGAATGTCATTTGGCAATATGGTTTGGTGAATGGACTCATTTTTCTTTTATGTACTTATTGGCATTGAAATTAATCTGGACCGGAGTGAGTAGTCTGCTGTCTGTCTTCTTGATGACACCAAAACGATCAAGCACATCATCTGCTATTCCCTGTTGGAACTCATTGCCTCCTTGGTCCATCAAATGAACAAGTTTAGCCACCGCTTTTTTGGCAGCAAGGGAAAGGCCAACCATTATTTCTGTATTGTTTGCCTCAGCTAATTGTTGGAGTAGGGGACGAACCCTTTTCTTTATTTGATAAAAGTACCGTTCACTTTTTATTCCGGTTGCTTTCTGCGCGGCAGTATCGTTATCAAACAAAACTAGACTGGTCAAAACCTGCGCCTCTCTAGGGGATAAATCAGCAAAACTTACTGCTATCTGTTGCTGTATTGGTGCTGGGGTTTGAGCAGTTTGGTCGTTCATACCTTTATCTATTGTTTGAAAATATAGCTGATAAAATCATCGGTCTGGAATGTCTTTTGTAACTTTGCGTGAGTACTCATCCACAACTCGACAGCGATCTCGATTTCCTCTCTTGTTTCGGTTCTGCCTTTTTCATATCCCGCATCAAAAAATGGTTTCTCATGACTCACCATCTCGAGAGTCATCTTTTCTTCTGTTTCTTTACGAACGCGCTGAAGTTCGGAATCGTGAAATTCTTTTATCTCACTCATGTCCACCTGACCATTATCATCAGTTGCTCCTCTAACGATCTCTTTCCATTTACTAGTTTCCTTTGGTAAGGTCATAAATTGTTGGGAAATACTTGATAACTATCGAGGCTATAAATTCCATTCGGGATCTGCCCTGCTTCAAAAGCAATTTTGGCAGCCGTTACTCTATCAACAAACTCTCCGTCATTCGTTAAGAATCCCTGATCTTTTGCCTCTATCCTCACTCCAGGATTATCTTCCCAGAAACTCTGCATGATATTCCCATGCCTATATCCTTCGTACACTTTTCCGTCTATTTTTATTGCTGCCTTAACGATTGTCTTCATTTTTCTTTTTAATTGGTTGACCACAATGCAAACAAAACTGATTTTGTCCTGCTAAGGCTTTTCTCAATTCAACCCACTTAGGACTTTCCTTGTAGGTCAGCCGGTGAAAAAGTTCCTTGGCTGTCTCCAAACTCAGTTCAATGGTTACTTTCTTGGCAGGTCTCATACTCATTCAATTTTCTTAATTTGGTTACCACTAACCAGCACTTGCTCTAGGGGAATGTCATCACCCCATGAAGCAATGAAATATCTTTCAATTTCTTCTGTTCCCATGTTGTTTTTGACCTTCTTACATCCGATGATCACCGGATCTTTGAATGCGCGTTCGAACTTGACGGCTGATGATTGCTGAACTGTGGTAATCTGTTGGTCTTCTATTGCCCAAACTTCAAATGAGTCAAAGAAAGGTTTGGCTTTTTGCATCGCTTCAACACAAATGCTAGGAGGCAAATGAGGATAAGTGTCAATAGCGTACTGATTTAGATATTTAGATATTTTTCTTGCCTCGGCCTGCAAATTACTGACCACATAGTTTGCGATCTTGGGGTATCCTATGATCTCCAAGGTTCTCTTCTCCAGCTCTTTAGATCTCTTATCTATCTCCTGATCTAGTTTTTTGGAGGATTCCTTGAGACCTGCTGTCTCATACTGGATCTTCATGGCTTTGGCAGCACCAAGAATTTGTCCAAACTCACCCCATGCTCGCTTTATCCGACTTTCATCAGGATAATTAACTACCAATTCGTTACCGAAAACAGAAATCCATAATCCAACAATATCGTATGTTGGTGTGGTAATAACTGTCGGCTGGATTATTTTTGCAATCTCAACCGGAATGTCATTGTTTTGGTTCGTTGTCTTTTTCATGGTTTTCATCTTTGGTAATTGGTAACTTTTTGGCCTCTTTTTCCTTTATTTCGTCCACAGCAATTCCTTCGAGCCCATCAGCAATCGAGATAAGGCACTTGTTTCTTTCCGCATCTTCTGTCTCAAGAGCAGTTGATGCCATGCCTTTGAGCTGGCCGATTAAGCTGTAGAGTTTGTAGAGGTTTTCTTGTTTCATTGCTGTTTGTTTTTCCTCGAGAACTTAATGCCCAATCTCTTCTTGAGGACTAAGGCAATAAATACGAGATCTAGGACTGCAAATAGCCATTTTCCACTATCGATATACACAACTAAGAAAACAATGAATAGCCAGAGGGTGATAGCTTCGAGAGCCGCCCAGAACATCGGATTAGAACTCATCTGAAATTGGATACGAGTTTCGGACTCCTGATGCCTAACCGCTGTCTGTTCTGCTCTCGCACTTCCCAAGGCAAACATCGCAAATACCAGTTCTTGGGTATTGGCCGCCTTCTCTGCCGTTGCCATGATTGCCGAGTCAACACTCTTGATACCAATCAGATTCTTTCTCCCTTCATTAATTAATAACTCAGCCTTTTCTTTTTTCACTCCTAGGCTTTCGGAGAGTAGTTCCTTTTTGGAATTGATCTTTACTTTCATTGTTTTTTGCTAATTTTTAATGCTCGATCCATTTCAGTTTTCGCCTCAT
>SCLI03000048.1_pt1 | contig 53945 bp, 69 predicted proteins | sample 7268041 | NCBI WGS metagenome assembly SCLI03 (sample SAMN10721081, study PRJNA514188) | viral metagenome | isolation source: depth-stratified mine tailings core A | place: China: Fankou Pb/Zn Mine tailings | collected 2017-10 | reverse complement strand
GTATATCGATGATGGGCTTGCCGTGGTTTTCCCATCCCTTCCCGCTGGCACTCGTGCTGAAGTGCAAGGCCTCGAACTCATTTCCGACGGCGAGCCGACTATCATCGAGTTCGATGTCCCAGGCACCAATCTTCACGGGCGATGCCTACGTGGATACGTTACAGATCAGGGGGCAGGCGGTCACGTTTCCTCGATCATCGTATGCTGCAGCTTCTACTCGCATTAGTACCTCTTATACTGAAGTCCAGTCATTGGGATTTACGGCGAGCGCCAGCGGTGTCCCATTACAGATAATCTGCTCGATAACTGCTTATAGCGGCACAACCGGGGTTAATATCGTCCCGATTAATAATACTATTTACATGAGGGTGCTAATAGGCGGGACGGTGGCCTGGGACGGCCAAATCGCGGTAGCGCACAGGAACGGCAATACTGAGCTCAACCAACGTGTGGTTGCAACTACCGTCATCCAAAGGAACTCTGTTGCTTCTGCCCAGACGATTACCATTCAGGCACGTTACTCTAATTATAACTGGGGTGGTGCCTCAGTTGCGGCAAGGTTTATAGGCGTCACGGAGCTAAAGAGATGAAGCGATATGCTTTTTTTGACGAGAGCGGTAGAATCAATAGGCTTTATACTGGGCCAGAGCAGGAGGTCCATCTACAGCATACCGGTAAATTCCTAGAAGTAGGTGAAGAAGTAATCGACGATACCCATTATGTCGACCTACATTCCGACTTTGATCCAATTATTAGGGGGAAGATTCCTCTATCTGCCGAGTATATCGATGATGGGCTTGCCGTGGTTTTCCCATCCCTTCCCGCTGGCACTCGTGCTGAAGTGCAAGGCCTCGAACTCATTTCCGACGGCGAGCCGACTATCATCGAGTTCGATGTCCCAGGCACCTACGAGGTCCAGTTCTATCCACCGCCCCAATGGCGCGACGAAGTGCTGGAGGTGACCGTTGGCTAAGCTTACTGTTTCTCGTTTCAAGAACTTGGGTGAAACACGCCTCCACTATCTCAACGAAGTGGATCGTCGGGCAGAGGCCGAACGGGGGAGATACATCACCCCGGGCGCCGGGCAGGCGATGACCTATGAGGCCAAGCACCGCGAGGCATTGGCCGGAGGCGGCCCGCTGCTCCAGGCCGAGGCCCAGGCGCTGGGCATGAGTGTCGATCAGGTGGCGTCAACAGTGATCGCTGCCCACGAGGCTTGGCTGACCATTGGGGCGACCATCGAGTCTGCCCGGCTGCGCGCCAAACGTGATATTCGACAGGCGGAGACGGCAGCGGAGATGCACGCTGCGGTTAAGGCGCTGGCCTTCAACTGATTCCCCCTGTCGCCCCTGCTACAATCAACACACCGGCTCACCGTGAGGTGCCCATGCCCCGCCAAGATGAACACGCGTTTCTGCAACAGGCGCTGCGCCAAGACGCCGGCGCCGTTGCCTTCTGCGAGACCCTGTTTCGCATCTCCCAGACCCTGGATGACCTGATCGACGGCGACAAGCCCGTCTCGGGCGACGTTGTCGTGTCTGCCTTCTGGCAGGCGCTGATCGAGCTGCCTGGCAACCCCTTCTATCGCCAGCACGAGCCCTACTTGCGCCCGCTGATGGCCGGCGCCATGCAGGACTGGCGCGACAGCGTGACCCTGGAGCGCTCCGGCGACCGCCATAACCGCACCCTGGCCTTCGTGCTGCGCGACCAGCTGACCAGCGTGGTGGTGCAGTGCGCCTACCTGATCGGCGGCGAGGCGTGGATGCGCCAGGCCGGCCCGGCCATTCGCCAGCACTTCCACGAGGACAGCCTCGAGGACTACCTGGCCGAGTTCGACACAGCCAACGAGACCAGCGGAGGTGACGCATGAGTGGCGACGGCGGCGGTAGCAACACCGTCAAGGACACCCCGGAACAGCGCGAGCTGGCGGCCGTGGCGGCGGAGAAGTGGAACTTCGCCCAGCGCGAGCTGGCCCCGCTGGAGAACGCCTACATGGAGCAGGTGGGGAGGATGACTGACCCCTCCCGGATCTCCTACATCCGTGGGCGCACCATGCAGGCCCAGGGACAGGCGGCCAGTGAACTCTCTGGCCAGGTGGGGCAGCAGCTCCAGCAGGGCGGCATCGATCCCTCCAGCGGCCGCTACCAGGGCGCCATGACCGGGCTCAACCTCGATCTGGCGCAGAGCGGCGGCGAGACCCTGGGGCGCGCGCAGTTCGAGCAGGAGAACCAGAAGATCCAGGGCATGCAGAACATCGTCGCCATCGGCCAGGGGCAATCGGGTCAGGCCCAGGCGGGGCTTGCCGGGCTCGCCGATCAGTCGGCGGCGGATGCGCGCAGCTCGGCGGTCAACTCCTTCAATCGGCGCAGCGCCAACCTGCAGCTGCTCGGCCAGGTGGCGGGCGCGGGGGTCAGCTATGGCCTGGGCGGCATGGGGGGAAGCCCCGGCGGCACTCCCACCGGTGGCATCGCCAACCCTGGCTACCAGCCGGGCACCGGCCTGACTCTTTACTAAGGAGGCATCATGTTCGGCTCGATGCTCAACCGCATGTACCTGCCGACCGGCAGCGGCGCTCAGGGGTATATCGACCCCAATCAGGCCTTCCGGGGTGACCAGGGGGCCAGTCAACTGCTGGGCAGGCTGAACCGCGCCCAGTGGGACGACTGGCGAGAGCGGTTCGCCCCCTACATCACCGCGCTGGGCCAGGCGGCGCAGGATCCCGGGGCATCCCGTGAGGCGGGGCGCAACGCTTCCCAGGCCATGGGCCTGGCCTTCGATGCTTCGCAACAGGCGCAGCAGCAGGACCGCGAGGCGTTCGGCCTACAGCAGACTGGCGCTCAGAGAGACGCCGATCAGCGCCGCACCGGCCTGCAGCGTACCGCTTCCATGGTCAGCGCCGGCAACCAGGCGCGCATTTCCGCCCAGGACCGCCAGCAGGCGATCCTCGCCGGCGGCATGGGCCTCTCCAACATTCCTGACAGGGTGATGAACCAATGAGCTATGGACTCCTCGGGCTTCGCCGCCAGATGGAAGGCGAGGCGATGACCGGCCTGCAGAACCTCGCTGCCCAGCAGCAGCAGCAGAAGGCACTCAACAGCGAGGTTCTGCAGGCCGAGAAGCAGCAGACGATGCAGGCCGTTGGCATGGGCGCGGGGGCGGGCGCTCTGGCCGGCGCCAAGATGGGCTCCGTCGGCGGCCCAATGGGCGCCGCCATTGGCGCAGGCATTGGCCTGCTGGCCAGTTCACTGTTCTAGGAGATCACCATGGCAGGACTCGACACACGCGGCCTGGCCTCCGGCTTCGCCCAGGGCTTCGGCCTGATGAATAACTACCAGCAGCAGGAGCGCCAGAACGAGCGCGCCGACCAGCAGCTGGGCATGCAGCAAGAGCGCATGGACATGCAGCGCGAGCAGTTCGGCGCCCAGCAGGAAGATGCCCAGCGCACCCGTGACATGGAGGAGCTGCAGTTCACCCTGGGCAAGATCGGCTCCGGCATGGACGTGGACGAGTCCGAGCTCGAGCTGCTGCAGCGCTACCCGAAGTTCTGGGCGGCGCTGGATCCGCAGACCGACCGCTCCATCGAGCAGGCCATGGCGGTGATCGACCCCAACACCCCGGTGGATGCCAACGACCCGGAATCGTTGGAGGCGCTCAACCAGATGTTCGGCGCCGAGATCAACACCGGCGAGGGCGGCCAGAAGCGCGTGGTCGGCATGATCCCGGGGCCGAATCCCGAGAGCGTGGTGCTCGAGCTGGAGGTGACCCGCGAGGACGGCACCACCTACCGCGCGCCGATGACCGAGGGGCGCGGCACCGGTGACGACGATCTGGTGCTCGAGGTGCCGGTGGAGCGCCTGGTGGAGCAGGTGCAGGGCATGCGCGTGCTGCGCAACACCATGCAGACCCCCGAGGCCCAGCAGCGCGCCACTCAGGTGCTCAACCTGCTGCGCGGCACGCCTGACGAGCAGTGGGAGACCATCGAAGGCCCCGGCGGCTCGCTGCTGCGTCGCAACGTGCGCACTGGCAAGACCGAAAGCGTGATCGGCCGGGCGCCGGTGCGCGGCTCAGGCGGAAGCGGCGGCACCCCCACCGCCACCATGAAGGAGGCCGAGTGGATGGTGGCCCAGGGCATCGCCCCCGACATCCCCTCCGCCTTCGAGACGCTGCGCCAGAGCCGTGGCGACGACCTGCAGCGGGACCGGCTGGAGCTGCAGACGCTCAACAGCGACATGGACCGGCTGACGCGGCAGCTCTCCGGCTGGGTCAGCGATGAGGACCGCCCAAGGATCGAAGCAGAGATGGAGTCGCTGCGGGAAAGGCGCCGGCAGGTGGAGGGCCGCGTGTTCGGTCGCGGGGAGCAGGCCGGCGGCGACCCCCAGCCCGAGCCCCAGACCGACCCCGATGCGCCGGTGCAGATCGAAACCGACGACGATTTCCACAACCTCCCGTCTGGCGCTCTGTTCGTGGGCCCTGACGGCGTGACCCGGAGGAAGCCCTGATGGCAGCAGCCTGGCAGAGCGCGCCGATTGTCGAGCATCCCGAGCAGCGCCCCCAGCAGGGCAGCCAGCCGGCCTGGATGAGCGCTCCCGCCGTGGACGAGGCGCCTGCCCAGGAGGCGCCCCGCGGCCTGCAGATGCCCGAGCCGGAGGTGGCGAGTGCCGAGCCTGCCGAGGAGCCGGCACCCTCTCGCCAGCCCCGCGGCCTGCTGGGCGTGCCCGCCGGCAGTTTCACCGCCGAGGCTCAGGTCGCCGCCAGCGAGCCCGTGGAGCGCTACCCGGGCTGGGAGGAGCTGGCCGCCAGTGATGCTTTCCAGCAGGCCGGCCTTCGCCAGCGCCACGACCTACGCGCCGAGTTCTTCCGCGACAACGTGGCCGCCGGGCTCGAGGGTGAGGAGCGCCGCGAGGCCGAGCGCGCCTTCCACCGCGATACCGGGCCGCTGGGCCACGAGGCCGAGCCGCGCGGCTTGCAGACTTGGGAATCCGGCAGCACGGGTCGCCGCCCCACAGAGAGCATGGAGGATGCCCGCGAGCGGGCGGTCGAGATCGGCCAGCCGGGCGAGGATGGCGAGCTTCCGCTGGGCGAGGAGATGCTGCGCGGCCTACAGAACGCGGGTCGCGGCGTCATGGAGAGCTTCTACGGAACCCAGGCGATGTGGGCGGATGACGAGGAGGAGCGTCAGCGCCTTCTGGACAAGGCTCGGGAGCTGCGCGCCGTGAGCGAGCAGAACCAGGCGACCATGCCCAACTTCACCGAGATCCGTTCGCCGGGCGACGCCGCGCGCTGGGCGATCCATGGCATTGGCGCGATGGCGCCCAGCGTGGGCAGCATCATGGCCGGCGGCGCCGCTGGCGGCAAGGTGGGTGGAATGGCGGGGGCTGCTGCTGGCCCGAAGGGGGCAGCGCTGGGCGCCATTGCCGGCAGCACTATCGGCAGTTTCTCGGCGGGCTACATGCTGTATGCCGGCGGGCTGTATAGCGATATCCGCCAACAGGGTGGTGAGCATGAGGCGGCGCGCAACTCTGCGCTGAAGTGGGGCGCCCCGGCGTCAGCCGTCTCCATCGTCATGCCTATGGCCTTCCTGGGCAGCGTGAGCGGCTACCTGGGCAAGGACTTCGTGCGCGGCCGTGCGCGCAACATGCTGATTGGTGCTGGCCTGGGCGGCGTCGGGGAAGGCAGCGCCGAGGCGATGGCCGAGGCCTTCACCATCATGGGCGAGGAGGAAGTGCTCGGTCGCACCTTGACCGACGAGGAACGCCGCTCGCGAATCATCAACGCCGGCGCGGCCGGCGGCCTGATGGGCACCTCGATGGGCGCCGTGGGCGGCGGGGTGCAGCAGCAGGGCAACCTCGACACCATGCTCGACGGCTTCATTGCCGACATGGAGCGCGCCTACAGCGAGGGCGCCTCCGAGGACGTGCGCCAGGCGGTGATCGCCACCCTGGAATCGGCCGACAGCCTGACCGGCAACCAGCAGGCCATGCTCGACTACCTGCGCACCGAGCAGGCCGACAGCAACCGCCCCTTGAATCAGGAGCTCAAGGAGGTTCAGGAGATCGCGCTGTCCGTCTACCAGCGCGACGACGCCACCAACCTGGCCCGCTTCACCGAGCTGGCCGAGAAGCAGGCCAACGGCCAGATGAGCGGCACCGAGGGCCTCGAGCTGATCGCCCTGCAGGTCAACAGCCCCGGGGTGCGCGACGCGCTCAGCCAGGAGGCGGCAGCACAGATCGAAGGCGACCCTGCCGCCCAGCAGCAGGCCACCCAGGACATTGCCGACTGGGAAGCCCAGTGGCGCGAGCATGAGCAGCACCATGACCTGGCGCCCATCGACCTCCAGCAGGACACCGGCATCAGCGCCACGGTGAGCCCGGCCGCCCCGGAGGCTGGCGGCCAGGAGAGCGCCGGCCTGCAGGGAGTGTCGGAGGCTGGCGAGACCGCCGCTCCGGTGACCGATGACGTGGCGGACCTGCTGCGCGCCGCCCCGGCAGCCAATGAGCCGGCAGCGATTACCCGCGCCCGGGAGAGCCTGGTGGCGGGCGACAGCTTCGCCTTCATGCAGTCGCGTGCCGAGGGCAACCCGGAGGCGGCTGCAGCACTAGAGCAGATGCAGCAGGCCATGGTGGAGGCCGAGCAGGCCGAGAGCCCGGAGCTTGCCGCGCAGAAGCGCGAGGAGGCGGCCAGCGCCTACCTGGCGGCCCGTGATGCCATGGCACCGGCCCAGCCCGGCCTGGCGCCCCAGCAGGAGGCGGTAACCGAGGCGCCCCAGCCTGATACCGCCAGCGCGCCTGCGGCCCCTCAGCAAGCCCCGGACCAGCCTTCCGCCGAGCCTGGCCGGCTGCGCCCCCGGGTGGTGCCGGTCGAGCAGATCCAGGTGGATCCACAGGCCTACCAGTTCCGCACCGAGGTCAACGAGCGTGGCGTCGATTCGCGGCTGGACGGGGTTCGGGAGTGGGACGACCTGCGCGCCGGTAACATCGTGCTCCATGAGCGCACCGATGGGCGCGTGTTCGTGGCCGATGGTCACCACCGCGTTGACCTGGCTCGCCAGCTCGAGCAGTCGGACGTGAACGCCATCGTGCTGCGCGAGGCCGACGGCGTGACCGTGGAGGACGCCCGGCGCTGGGCCGCCGAGGCCAACATTGCCGCCGGCAGCGCCACTGCCATCGATGCCGCCAAGGTGTTCCGCGACAGCGAGGGTAGTGCCGACAACGTGGTCAGCGAGCGCAACCTGCCGCGCACCCAGCTGGTGCGCGACGGTGCCGACATTGCCAGACTCGACACCGAGGCCTTCGGCGCCGTGCTCAACAAGGTGGTCAGCGAGAAAGATGGTGCCGCCATCGGCCGCGCCTTCACTGACGCCGACCAGCAGCTGGCCGCCATCGACATCTTCCGCCAGGTGCAGCCCCAGAACGACAACCAGCGCGCCCTGCTGGTGAACGAGATCCGCCAGGCCGGCTTCGCTCAGGGGCAGAGCGACCAGATGGGCATGTTCGGCGACGACCCCATGCAGTCGCTGATCGGCGAGCGCGTGCGAGTGATGGACCGCCTACGCCAGGAGCTGTCGCGCGACCGGCGCCTGTTCGCTACCCTGAACAACAACGCCCAGACCGCAGAGGCGGCCGGCAACCGCATCGCCACCGAGCGCAATGAGCAGCTCTCCGACACCGCGGCCCAGGCCATCGCCCTGCTGGAACGGGCGACCACCACCCCCGAGATCAATCAGCAGATCAACGACGCCGCACGGCGAGTGAGCGAGGGCGAGCCCGTCGCCCCCGTCGTGCGCGAACTCAAGGAGGCGCTACTCCGTGGCCCTGACACAGAAGCAGATCAACGAGGGCGTTCACCAGCACCTGGCCAGCGACAGGCTGATCAAGCAGGGCAAGAGCCTGGAGGAAGTGAACAGGTATCTGGACGAGACGACGCACGAGCAGCGCGTGCAGGAGAACAACGCCTGGGCGATGGAGCAGGAGAAGCAGCAGCCCAAGGCGTAACCCTCAAGGCTGACGGCGCCCCTTTCCAGACCGAGCGCGCCGTCCAGCTCTCCAAGCGCTTCCGCGACACCCCGGGCGCCGTGGCCGTCGAGGTCGATGGCGGCTGGGGCTTCACGGTGCCGGCCGATACCCAGCAAGACGCGCCACGCCGGATCACCTGGCAGCGCCGCAGCGGCCGTCGCGTCTGGGATGGCAGTGACGGCACCGTGATCGCTGATCACAGCATCGGCAGCACCAAGACGTTCATGGCCTTTGCCGACAACGGCGCCTATGACCGGGGCGAGAACTTCGCCACCGGCGATACGCTGACCGAGGCCAAGCGCCTGGCTGAGACGGCGCCCCGTCCTGGCCAAGAGACCGCTCAGCCTGATGTCGATGCCGCTGACACGTCGGCCCGACGTGTCGAAGAAACGGCCGCTGATCGACAGGTCGAGGCCGAGCCAGCCCCCGCTGAAAGCCTCACCCTCGAGACTCAGACCGAGGAGAGCCTGGCTGCCCGGGAGCAGGAGACCCAGGCCGCCGAGCAGGCCGAGGCCGAGCAGCGCCGCCAGGAAGCCGAGCGCGCCCAGGCCGACCGCGATGCCGACGACTTTCTGCTGACCGGCAGCGACACCACCGCCGATCAGGCCATGGCCCGGGGCCAGGATTCGCTGTTCCGCCTGGAGCCGCCGTCCGACGTGGCCGCGCGCCGTGACGCCATGGCTGAGGCCATCGGCCAGCACCCGGAGCTGGCCGGTGTTCAACCGGTGGCCCGAGTGGGCGAACTGCCCGCCACGGTGCAGATCACCATGCTGGCCCAAGGTATCGACCCGCGCAGCGTGCGCGGCGTGTTCGTAGACGGCGAGCTCTACGTGGTGGCCGAGAACGTGGCCGATACCGCCGAGGGCGTGAGGGTCGCGGTTCACGAGGCCGTGGGTCACCGCGGCGTGCGCGAGGTGCTGGGCGACCGGCTCACCCCGGCGATGAACCAGCTCTACCTCTCCTTCCCGCGCGACCACGAGATCTTCCAGCAGGTCCGCGAGCGCTACCCGCATATCGACACCCGCACCCCCGAGGGCCGTCAGGAGTTCGCCGAGGAGCTCGTCGCCCACCTGGCCGAGACCAACCCCCAGGTCAGCGCCTGGCAGCGCTTCGTGGCGCGCGTGCGCGACCTCCTGCGCCAGGTCTTCCCCGAGGTGGCGTGGACCGAAAACGACGTGCGCGCGCTGATCCAGCGCAGCCGGGAGACCCTGACCGAGCAGGCGCTGGCGGATGGCACCGTTGTTGCCGGATCGCCACGCTTTGCCATCGCCCCGCCCACCGACAGCCAGGCCTTCCGCGAGTGGTTCGGCGACAGCCAGGTGGTGGACAAGAGCGGCGATCCGCTGGTGGTCTATCACGGCACCAAAGGCGACTTCTCTGAATTTCGAGGCGGCGCGCGCGGCAACGGCGAGGAGGGGGCTGTCTTCTTCTCTCCCGATCCGACCGTCGGCTCCCTCTATGCGGGATGGACTCCCGAAGGGGTGTTTGACAACCCCCAGGACGGCAGCGTGATGCCGGTGTATCTGCGCATCACGAATCCCTTGGTGGTGGACTTCCAGGGCGGTAAGCACGGCCGGGGAGAGGCCATTCAGCGTGCGCGCGACGAGGGCCATGATGGCGTTCTGCTGAAGAACCATTACGACGCCGGCGGCGTGCAAGATCAGTGGGTCGCCTTCAGCCCCGAGCAGGTGAAGTCGGTCTTCAACCAAGGCACCTTCGACCCCAACAACCCCGACATCCGCTTCAGCCTCTCCGAGGCCCCGCAGCAGCCGCGCCTCTCTGCCATCCACAACATCAGCGCCGATGGCCTGGCCTACGCCGACCAGATGGGCGGCCTGGCCGTGCCCTCCATCGGCGTGATCACGGAGCAGGCCGGCGGGGTGGAGGGCTTCGGTGAGATCACCCTGATCGGTCGCCGCGGACTTGCCGATCCGGCCCAGGAAGCCGTGTTCAGCGCCGACGCCTACACCGTGCGCTTCCCTCGCCCGGAGTTCGACGGCTACCGCGAGGCGGATTATCGCCGCCTGCGCGAGCAGCTCGAGCCCTATGCGGAGCGCTTCGACAGCCAGACAATCCTTGCCACCCTGCGCGAGCACGGGAAGGACGCCCCGGATGCGCGCGAGCTCGTTAACAGGATGCTGAACAGCTCGCCAGTCATGGCCATGTACCTGGAGAGTCAGGGCCAAGAGGCGCAACCCGTGATGCGCGCCGCCGATCCTGGGGAGTACGCGCCGCTGCTGAGCCACCCGGCCCTGGCTGAGTGGCTCGATGCCAACGTCCTTGCGGATGCCTATGTGGCCTCCATGGACGGCGACCACGGGCCTATGCAGCGCTTCACGCAAGCCCTGCGCGAGGCGTACATCGACACCAACTTGGCATTGGTGCCTGAGGCGCGCAGGGAGAGGCAGCTCCCGCTGATCGAGATGCGGTTCGATATGAACTGGGTCGGCGGCCATGAGGCGGTGCAGGATAGCCGGTTCAACGAGATTGCTCGGGAGGTGGAGTCGCTCGGCCGGCGTGCGCGCCAGGAGGTTGACCCCCTCGCCACGCAGACGGCACTGCAAGACCAGATCGCCGACGAGCCAGCCTTCAAGCAGTGGGTCGAAGAGACCTTCGTGACCCCAATGGGCGAGCCGCGCATCAAGGTGGGGCGCCGCAACATGCCCTACACGCTGGAGAACATCGTGGAGGCGATGACCCGAGAGCGCGCCATCGCCGGCCGCGAGGAGACCATGACCTTCGGCGCCGGCCAGGCCCGGGCGGCCAACGCCGAACAGTTCCAGACCCTAGAGCGGATGCGCGCAGCGGCAGCGGAGCAGATTCGCAGCCCCGCCGAGTATGAGGCGGCCAAGGCTGAGACCGAGGCGCTGCTGGAGGACTTCCGCGAGCGGGTGGCTGGGCATACCACCATCGAGAACTACCGCGGCCAGCCCGACACCTGGGAAGGCCTGGATGGCGCCATGCGCGCTGTGGCTCGCTACCTTGGCTACCAGCGCCGCGGCCGGGCCGCCTTCGAGCGCGCCCTCAAGACTGAGAAGTTCGACGTGGCGGCTATCAAGTCTCAGGAGGGCGTAGCCGAGCGCCAAGCGGCAGCAGAGCGTCGCGTCAACGAGCGTCGAGAGGACGTGCAGCGGCTGCAGGAGCAGCTGGATGCGCTGGACGCCAACGATCCTCGGCGAGAGCCGGCCAGCTATCGCCTTCAGCAGGCTGAGAAAAGCCTTGCCCGGCTGGAGACGGAGGCTGGGCGCATCGGTGGCGACATCATCGCCCTGGGCATGCAGGCCGCCGAGGCGCTCGAGCAGACCCCGGTGCCCTACTTCGAGGCCAAGCCGCAGCGGGCCGTGAGCCTGGACGAGTTCGCCGGCGCGGTGATTCCCGAGGGGGCGCCGCAGTCGGTGCGCGAGATCCTTGATCGCCATGGTCTTCCGTACCGGGAGGCCCCGGCCGAGCAGCGCGCACAGGCAGTCCACGACTTCCGCGCCGAGCTTGATCAGGGCGGCGAAGACGTGCTGTTCAACCTGGGCGACCAAGCCAGCCGCCCAACCGCCGAGCAGGTGGCGGAAGGCCTGCAGGGAATTGAGGGGCTGGGGCGCCCAGCGGTGCTGGATACGGCAGACCAGCTCGACCTCGACACGGGGCTTCGCCTGACGCTGCGCGGCATCGACCCCCAGGAGGTGGTGGCTTTCACCGATGACGCCGGCAGGCTGCAGGTGATCGCCGGCAATGCCGAAAGCCCCCAGGTGGCGGTGAGCGCCGCGGTGATGGAGCGCATCCGCCAGCAGGGGATCGCCAGCGTGCTGGGCGACCGCCTCAACACCATCGGGCGGCGAGCCGACCAGGCCACCAACCTGGACAAGGGCGGCCGGGCAGTGCGCCGGGCGGTGCGCGCAGAATATCCCTTCCTCGACCCCGGCATTCCGGGCGACCAGGCGGCCATGGCACTGGAGGTGGTGACGCGCCTGAGCGAGCGCGGCGATGCGCCGACGTTCGCGGTGGAGGCGCTGCAAGAGATCCGCACGCTGCTGGCCGATCGGCTGGGCGTAACTGATGCTGCCGACCTGGGGCGAGCGAGCCGCGCCTACCTGGACAAGATGCTGCGCGACTACGGCGGCACCCGGCCGCCTACGGCCAACGGCTTCGCGTTGTCACTGCAGGATGCCCCGGGCTACGGCACCTTGCTGGACATGCAGGTCCAGGTGATTGATGCCGACGGCCAGATGATCAGCGATGCCCGGCTGGAGACCGGCTTCTCGATCAACCCGTTGAAGAACGCCTACCGCCTGATCGCCTCGCAGTCCGACCGGCTGCGCGACTCCGGCAGCCGGCCGCTGATCGAGCTGGGCAACCGGATCGATCGCTTCTTCGACAACGAGGACCGCCGGCTGGGCGAGATCAACCGCATCATGAAGCCCGCCCTGGACAAGATGAACAGCGGCGGCCGCCGGCAGCGCAAGCAGAACGCCCGCGACTTCGAGCAATACTGGCGCGACTGGGACAACGGCCGGCGCGAGGCGGCCCGGGCCATCTACGACGGCAACCCCGCGGTGGCCGCCATGGTGGATGCCTCCGTCGAGCTGTTCCACGAGACCGGGCTCGAGAACCAGTCCGTGAAGACGCCGAACCGCACCGGGCTGTGGGTTCATGACGGCAAGCGCTTCCGCAAGATCGGCAAGGTGCGCAAGGGCGAGTTCTGGCCCCGCCAGCTGCGCCGCGAGGTGCAGGAGGTGATCCAGGATCCCAGTGCCGATCAGGCGCTGTGGCGCGAGCTGCTGGATGCCATGGTGGATGGCGGCTTCGCCAAGGACCGCCAGGATGCCGCGACCCAGCTGCGCGACCGCGACAGTGGCCGCTTCAACGAGCAGGTCAGCAACGATTACTTCGCCGGCATCGAGAAGGCCCGCGGCGAGAAGCTGCCGGAGATCTTCTACGACTACTCGCTCGACGTGGTGCGCCACTACGGCAACCAGTGGGCGCGACGCATCAGCCAGGTGGAGCAGTTCGGCCAGAAGCTGCGCCCGACGGAGCTGGACGCCTTCGACGAGGCGCACAAGCTGGCCGCCGATCATCGCACCAAGGAGTACATCGGCCAGGTGCGCAACGTGGTCTATGGCGAGCGCAACGTCGGCATGGCCGGCACCTTCGCCAGCAACGCCAACGTGCTGGCCACCGGCCTGCACCTGACCAACTACGCCACCGCGGCACAGAACTTCATGACCGGCTCGGCGCTGAACGTGCAGATGTTCGGCAGCCAGCGGGTACTGAAGGCCTACATCGACCTGGCCACGGACTTCAGCAACCTCTACCGGGAGGGCTTGGAGCTTGGCATTCTCGGCAAGGATCTGATGAACCTGATGCGCGACGCCGAGCGCAACAATGTCGGCGTCTTCGGGGCGGACAGCCAGACCGGCCGCTTCGGCAAGATCATGCAGCAGGTCACGGGCAACCGCATGACCATGAGCGAGGCGATCCGTGAGTTCACCCGGCTGGGCATGAAGTACGGGGGTTACAACGGCACCGAGCAGCTGATCCGGGCCAATGCCTTCGTGGCCGCCAAGGCGCAGTTACGCGATGCGCTGGACCTGTGGAACCGCAGCCCAATGAGCCTGGATGCCCGCCGCTATCGTCGCTTCATGCAGCGCAACCGCATCGACGTGGATGCGCTGATCCGCGAGAACGGCAAGGGCGAGGAGACGGCGCGCTATCTGCGGCTGATGGTCAACCTTCCGCAGGGCTCCTACCGCGCCGACCAGGCGCCGCTGATCATCGATACCCAGGTGGGCCGATTCTTCGGCAAGTATCAGAAGTTCGGCACCCAGACCAGTCGGCTGTTCTGGCAGCAGCGCATCAAGCCCTTCATCGAGCTGATGCAGGACGCCAGCGCCACGCCAGCGGAGCGGGCCCGGGCGGCCTTCGACATCTTCCACTACGTGGGCTGGGGCATGGTGGGCGGCTACACCAACCGCCTGGTGCGCAACACCCTGTTCGGCATGATGTTCGTGGGCCCGGACTGGGACGAGATCATCGAGCGCTTCCGCGACGAGGACTACGGGCTGGCCTGGGCCTATGTGCTGGACATGGCCTTCAACAACGCCATGTCGGCCGGCAGCATCTTCGGCTTCTTCGGCAGCCCGATGCAGATGGCCAAGGACTTCCGCGACGGGCAGCGGGTCAAGAATCCGCTCGAGCCGCCCGGCCTGGCGGTCTTCCACGGCATGGCAGGACTGGCGACCAAGTTCACCCAGCAGGGCTACAGCCTGACCGGCCAGGACGTGCTCGACGCCATCCTGCGGGAGTATTCACTGCCAAGGCAGATCGAGCGCACCGCGGCCACGGTGGCCGATGTGGCGGGGGTGGAGCCGGTAGGTATTCGCGCCCTCGACTTCGAGATTGAGCGCCTCCAGGCGGAGATGGTGCGCCGCGATACCAACTACGTGCGTAGCGCGGCGCGGCGCTGGGCGGACGCCACCGGTATAGAGGCCCGCCAAGGTGGCAGCTTCAGCCCCGGCAGTACGCCCAACACGCCGGCCAATAACCGGATCCACCGAGCGATCCAGCTGGGAAATCACGCTCAGGCGAGGGCGCTGATCATGGAGGAGATGCGGGGGCTGAGCGGGGAGGAGGCCAAGCAGCGCGAGACCTCGATCAAGGCAACGATCCATGCCCGCCACCCGCTACGCCTGGCTGGCAACACCATGAACCAGGAGCAGCGCCTGATGTTCATGCACTGGGCGAAGGGCAACCTTCCCGAGTCTCGTTATCAGACCATCGAGGAGGTGGTAAGGAACTATGACACCACGGTGCAGCGGGCAGGGCTGGGGTCGAATCCGCGTTAGTCTCAACTACCTCAAAATGCTGAGGTATGCGTAACAGTTGAAAATCATAAAAGCGGCAAAGATCGCTTCCGATGACGGCATAAAGCGATGAGGCCACAGAATGGCCCAAAAGGCAGGCAGAAGCATGACCAACAACGAGAACATTACCGAGAGCGCCATAGCCAATGCCGGCCCGACTATTCCCGGCAGCACAGATGTCCAGGACAATAGGAAGTCGGCATTCTCCATGCTCGCCACAAGCAGCTTGAGCGTAGCCCATACAGCAAAAGAGACGTAGACGATGTCGCAAACGGCTTGGCGTCGCGTATCGGGCGCGCTCTGTGGATTTGTCATGCAGCGCCTATAAATTGACCATAGGCCATGCCGAATATTACAGTGCCTATCAAGGCGACAGGCCCGGCAAGGTAGATGCCAAGGTGGGTGGCCTTGAAGATTCGGCCGACGCCGGCGGCAAGCAACGTGAAAGCTAGCCCTGGTGCCATGACGCCCACAGATGTGCCGATCGCAACGCCCATGCCGGCGATATGCGGAGGGATAATATTGAAAATGCCCCAGGCCCAGACTGTTGCTGCGCCAACAGTGAGCCAGAACCAGTGTTTTGGCATTGCGCCCTCCTTGATCTGTTGACCGTGACTGGCCGGACTGATAATCCGCTATCGGCCGTACTGCCGACAGTAGTGCTGAAGCGCTTGCGTCTGGTTATTGGTGGTGGCGCGGTCCATGTAGTGCACCAGGCAATCCATGGAATCCCACCACAAAGCCTGCACAGGGGTGGTGGGCACTGCGGCGCCGGCAGCGAAGGCGATGACCGCGATGGCGATGATCTTCCAGGTGCTCATGCAATCCTCCTTGACCAGGTAGCCCCAGCCTAGCCCACCGGCCCCGAGCCTGCGAGGGCCGGCTATTCCTTGTTGCGGCGCCTCTCGTCTGACAGCTTCTTGGCTCGACTCCGCATGCGCTGCTGCTCCTCCATGCGCTGGAGCCTCTGCTGGTAAGTCATCATGGCGTGATGGAGCTCGGATTGAGCTCGCTCATACTGCTGCCGAGCCTGGCGCAGTGCGCGCTCTTCGTCGGTCTCTTCTCCAGACGCCTCGCCGAAGCTCTCCTGCAGGCGCGCGATGATCTCCGCGTTCATGGAGCGGTGGTTGTCTTCGGCGGCTGCCTTGAGCTTGTCACGCAGCTCAGGAGGCATGCGCAGCTTGTACTGCGGGTCTGTCTGAATCGTCATGCCGCGAATAATGGACCAGATAGGTGTTGACGGCAACGGACCTACTAGGTATCTTCAAATGGTACCTATTAGGTACGTCACTCAGATTCCAGAGGAGCCGCAATGAAGCGCACCGACCCTCAATTCAAAGCCCGATTCGAGCCGAAGGTGAAGGCTTGGCTAGAGCAGAAAGCAAAAGCCGAAGAGCGCAGCCAGGCTTGGCTGCTCAACAATCTCGTGAAGGAGGCCATGCGCCGTGACCAGCAGACAGCCACCCAGAAATGAAGAAGCCCCGGCGATGGGGGTCGCCAGGGCTTCGATGTCAGACCAAACAGCTACGAAAGGTGACGCCATGAAGGATAGCACCAACACCGCCATGATCGCCATCGGCGCCGCCTCCATCGGCGGCCAGGCCATCGAGACCGTCTACGCCCGCGAGCTTCACGCCTTCCTCGAGGTGGGTCGCGACTTCACCAGCTGGATCAAATCGCGCATTGATCAGTATGGATTCGTCGAGGGCAGTGACTACGTGGTCCAGGTTGCCGCTCCCCAAAACGGGGGAGCGGGAAACCGCGGCGTCCGCACTGAGTACCACCTCTCCCTCGACATGGCCAAGGAGCTGTCCATGGTCGAGCGCAACGAGAAGGGCAAGCAGGCTCGGCAGTATTTCATCGAGTGTGAGCGCCGGGCCAAACAGGTGGCGCCCCAGCTTCCTCAGACCATGGCTGAGGCGCTGCGACTGGCCGCCGATCAGGCCGAGCGCCTCGAGCAGCAGGAGAGGGCGCTGCAAGAGGCGGCACCCAAGGTGGCCTTCGCCAACCAGGTCGAGGTCGCGCCCGATGCCATCACGGTGGGGCAAGCGGCCAAGACTATCGGTACCGGCCGCACGCGCCTGTTCTCCTTCCTCCGCCATCATGGCTGGGTCAATCGCCGCAACGAGCCCTACCAGGCCAAGATCGAGGCTGGCCTGATGGACGTGAAGGTGGGTCACTGGGAGCATCCCGAGAAAGGGTTGCAGGAGAACATTACCGCCTTGGTAACAGGCAAGGGACTGGTCAGGCTTCAGAAGCTGTGGGCCGAGCGCCAGGAGAGCGCGGCATGATCACTCTCACCACCGTTGCCGCTCAGATCGAGGCCGGCGCTCGGCTGCTCCAGTGCACTCGCTGGATGCAGGAGCGCGACCACCATCCCATCACCGACATGGCGGTTCGCAGCCTGGGGCTGTATGTCGAGGCGATCCGGGCCGCGGAGGGGCGCCGTTCAGGATCGCCTTGGTTGATCAGCCATGAACTGCGCCACGACCTTGCCGCTGCTGTTCCTGGTGAGCGCCTGGAGTCGATGACGGCAGACTGGTTACTCGACAGCTACGTCGCCTGCCACCTTTCGTCGCTGGTGTCGGCTGTGCGTGTCATTGAGGTGGTCTACCTTGAGGACGACGACAGCCGCGCCAACCGGATGCTCGGTGATGCGCTGTTCGAGTGCTTGCACTGGATCGAGTCGGCGAGGCAGCAGCTGGTCGAGCTGATCGACCCAGACGAAGCGCTGCCCGAGGCAGCCTGATCCACACTCCAGCAATGAAGGCCGCCCACGAGGCGGCCTTTTCGTGCCAGCCGGATCGGCGGGGGCGTGCGAGGGGCTGAGACAGTGGCTGCACCCCTACTGTACCAACCACCCCTGAGAGCCCCGCCACATGCGGCTAGTCGTCCCATCCATCATGGGGGCCACACTGAACCGGCGGGCCGCATCTGCTGGGGTTTTTCCTACCATATCAGGCGTCTAGCCTCCTTCCTCTGCGCACTGTGCATCACGTTTGCGCCCATATATTCCCACCTATCACCACCTGCGTGTACCATCGCTGAACCATTTCCCGGGCCATGCCCGATCAGCTGACAATGTTGGTACACCATGGCGACTTTCCAGAAGCGTGGCGCCAAGTGGCGCGCCATTGTACGCAAGAAGGGCCACCCGGCCCAATCCAAGACCTTCAGCACCAAGGCCAGGGCTCAGGCCTGGGCCAAGCAGGTAGAGGGCCGCATTGAGGACGCGGAGGCCGGCATCGTGTCGGTGCCGACCGTCGGCGAGATCCTCGACCTGCATCTGATGCACCTCGAGCGTACCAGCTCCCGGGGGCGAAAGAACGGCGCGAGCCTGCGCACCCTGGTCAAGCACCTCGGGCGCGAGACCCTGGTGGACGACATCGGCTACCGCACCCTGGCGGACTTCTGTCACGCCCGCCTCGAGGTGGACGGCGTGAAGCCTCCGACCACCCTGCACGACATCATGTTCCTGTCGGGGGCGATCACCACGGCGGTGGTGGAGGGCCGGCTGCCGGAGGTCATGCGCCAGAAGGCGGCGGCGTGGCGCACTGGGCTGCAGCGGGCGGGGCTGGTGGGTAGGCCGCAGTCGCGCGACCGGCGGCCCACAGCGAAGGAGCTGGAGGCGCTGCTGGTACACACCCGGCACAATCTTGCGCTGAGGCGGATTCGCTACCACGACCTGATCAGGTTCGCGGTGGCGTCGTCGATGCGGTTGGACGAGATCTGTTCACTGAGGAGGGAGGATGTCGATCTGGAGGCGGGCACCGCGGTCGTGCGCCTGCGGAAGCATCCGACAGACAAGCAGGACCAGCTGGTGCCGCTGATGGGGGAGAGCGTGGCGATCCTGGCGGATCAGCCGGAGGGGGAGCGGTTCTTTCCGTACCACCCAGAGTCGGTCAGCAACGGCTTTCGCCGCATCTGCCGACACCTGGGTATCGAGGATCTGCACTTCCACGACTTGCGGCACGAGGGTATCAGCCGGTTGTTCGAGCGCGGCTTCCCGGTGCAGGAGGTGGCCATGGTCTCGGGGCACCGCGACTGGGGCAGCCTCCGGCGGTACACGAACCTGAAGGCGGGGGATATTGCGAGGAAGGATCGGGAGCGCTAGGCGCTCTCGCGGAGGCCGTCGATATAGGCCGCGGCGTCGGCGACGTGGATCATCGGCTTGTCGCCGACCTTGATCACCTTCACAGGGAAGGTGCCGGCGGCGATGCGGTTGCGGGCGGTAGAGAGCTTGATGCCCATCTCGCGCTCGGCGAAGTCCTTGAGCGGGATCAGCGGCGAGTTGTAGACCGCCAGCAGGGCAAATTCAGTTTTCATGGTCTCCTCCTTCGGCTAGGGCGGCGTAAGCTGTCTATGCGAGAGCAAAACTCGTAAGTGTGTGTCGCGCAGTGTGTTGTACACAGACAGTAGTTCGCTGTATTGCTCTCTGGCTTTTTCCAGCTTCGCCTCCAACTCTCGGATTCGCACTTCAGCGAGGCACTCATATCTACAATCCATTACTCACCCCCTTCGGCTTGGCGGCGGATATGTTGCAGCTCATCCCATACGTAGCCGCTGACACTCCCGTGCCCGCCGGTCTCTGTCATGTATCGATCGTGCAGGCGGTTAATGGCCTCCACCTGCCACTGGGCCTTGAGGCGGGCGAGGGAGGTGGTATTTGCTTCCCGCAGACGTACTGCCATATTTCTGCCGTCTAGCGTGTCATTTGCTGTCCTTTCAAGCACAGCGGCGCCCTCTTGGCATAGCGCGGCCAGGGCGTCGCGCTCGTCCTCGGCGGCCACCGCCCGTTCCCGCCAGTAGATGACCTGCTCCAGGGCGGCGTCGACCTCCTGCGTCAGCGTGTAGTTCTCTCCGCCCACATCCTCTAGCTCTTGTAGGGCATCGCGGACCAGGCGCTGAACCTGTGCCAACGCCTGCACCCGACCACCCTTCAGCTTGTCCGGGTCGATATTAGCTATGGCCTCGACGGTGTCGAGGGCGATCTGATCAAGGTCTGTCATCATTTGTCTCCTTCGGCTTGGCGGCCACGATCAGCCAACATCTCAGCAGTTCTCCGACAGAAACCCTCCGGCCAGTCATTCTCTCTCCATCCACATACAGCGGAGCGGAAGGCGTTCAGCCGCTCCACATGCGCCGCCATAGCATCGCGTTCTTGGGCTACGTCGTTGCACGCCTGCGAGGCATCCCCCCAACACTTTTCATAGTGTTGTATAAGCAGGTGCGCCTTATCAGGATTATTCCTGCACCAGTCAACGGTGTACTTATCAGTTGCTGTGCTCATGATTCTCTCCTCGGCTTGGCGGCGGTAGTCGTCGGCCATGGCTTGCAGGTCTTCCACACGGACCAGCCACGGGGCGCCTCCCTCGGTGAACGGCTGCCTCATCACCTTGATAGCCCGCTCCAGCGCCTCCGCCTGCTTCTCGGTAATTAGGCGGGCGAGGGAGGTTTCTGGTAACTCTTCAAGCATGTCGCAGGCAACATCCACGGCATTTTGAGCGGCATATTCCGCCGCCATGCCCTCGCACCCGTTCCAATATTCAGAAAGTCGAGAGAACGCGGCTCTGCATCTCTCCACATGCGCCGCCAGGGCATCGCGCTCTTGCTGTAATCCTGCTAGGGCTGCTTTGTGGCTGCGTAGCTCTGAAGCCAGTTCTTCTATGCGTAATTCCAAGCCATCTACATACTGTGGGCTAATCATCACTCACCCTCCTCGGCTTGGCGGCGGAGCTTGTCGGCCATCTCAAGAAGGCGCCTAGACACTCTCCGATAAGCGCACTTCTCCTTGAAGTTGTCAGAGTCCCTGGCGTCCTGATCGAAGCCTCGGGCCTCCTCCGCCAGCGCCTCCGCCTGCCACTGCGCCTTCACCCACGGGCTGCCCTGCGCTGCCCAGTCGCGCCGGGCGCGGCTCACCGCCTGCTGCACCTGGGTGGCGAAGGCGTCCCGCATGACTGCCTTCGCTCGCTTCGCCTCGGCCAGGGCTTCCTCGGCCTGATCCAGCTGGGCCGCCAACACCTCCTTGTCTCGCTCCAATTCGTCGATGCGGCTGCAAAGCTGGTTCTGTACCGACTCCTCGCCGGGCGGGGTCCAGCCGGTTTCGATCAGCTTCTGCCGGATCTTCTCTTCCACCCTGGCGGGGGCGAGGTCGTATGAAACAGTCACTTCGGTCATGCGGCAAACTCCTGTTCGAGGTCGTCGAGTTCGTTGGGTGCCAGGTCCAGCTCCGAGGCCACCCGTCGCAGCACCGGCATGATGCTGGGCCACTGCGGGCTCCAGGGGCGCAGGACCACGGCGCGGTCCACGATCTGCTTGGGGTTGCCACCTTCCTCGGCGGCGGCCAGGGTGGGCTCGATGATCGGGGTCAGTTGGTCGCGGTACATCACTTCCCCCTGGTCGTCGCGGCGGATCTCGCCGGCCGCGTCACGCTCCGGCGCCCAGGCGGCGATCCTCTGCGTGGTCCGGGCGCCAGCGGTCTGGCGGTACTCGCGGCCCCAGGGGTCGCGGAACAGCACGATGCAGGCGATCTCCCAGTGCTGGGGCGCCAGGTTGGCCATGCGCAACACCTCCTGGCGCTTGCCCACCGGCACCGGGGCCAGGAAGCCGTGGCGGTCGATGTCCTCGTCCCACGAGCCCCGGCGATAGAAGTAGGCGAGGTTGACGAAGCGCTGACTGCGCGCGGTCATCACGTCGTACTGCTGGCGGGTCAGCTTCTTGCGGCGCTTGCTCATGACTTGCCCCCCTCCGCGATCTCCACGATCCGGCGATGGATGGCCTTGATGGTGACCCAGCTGATGTTGACGTTGAGCACATATTCACCGGCACCGTCACAATCGCTGCACACGCCGCTGTCGTCGTGCTCGTCCTCGCCATCCCCATCGCAGGCCTCGCACATCACCGGGAGAGACTGGGAAAACTCGCCCATCATCCCGGCCTTGTGCCCGGTCTCGGCAGTGATCTCCCTTGGCACCAGGGCCATGCCTTCGGGCGGCGTCCGGCGGTTCCAGGTCTCGGCCATCTTCTGTTCCAGCCACTCGAGCGAGTATCGCCAACAGCGCTGCTCATGCTTGATCGCGCAGCGCTTGCACCTGATCGTGAGCTTGTCGCGGCCGGTCTGCTGCATGACAGCCTCGCCACCACAGCAGGGGCAGGGCTTGAGGTCGGGGTAAGGATTACCGTTGGCCATGGGTGGCACCTCCCTCGATCCATTCATGCCAGGCCGCCTCGGCGGCGATGTGAGCCAGGGCATGCGCGCCCAGCTCGCCGTAGTGCTCGATCTGCTCGGTCCAGTTCATGCGGCCTCCTCCCTTGACCACGCCTGCCGGACCCGCTCCCACGCCTCTCGGTCGCAGTCCATGCCCAGCGGGCGGCAGGTCTCGCCCCGGGCGCGGGCCTTGTCGTCGTCCTTGAAGGCGTCGGTCAGGTCGCGCTTGATGACGCTGCGGGTGTGCTCGGGAATCGTCGGCCAGGCTTTGGCCAACTCCTCCGCAAAGTTGGCCGCGGCGATGGTGCGCCGGCCCTGGTAGTAGCGCTGGGCGGCGATCAGCAGGCTGTGTGGATCGAAGGCGGTGAGATGGTGGTGGCTCTGGTCGATCTTCATGCGGTCATCTCCCCGCGGCTGATGCCCTGAGCAAGCTCCAAGGCTGAGCGCGCCTTGCGAACCACATCACCCTCCAAAGGCGAAATGGTATCGATCAGCTCCAGGCACTCCTCCAGCGCCTCCTCCAGCTCCTGGCAGACGTGCAGGCGGTTGCCGTCGAAGTCCACGGCGACGAGCTCGCCGCCGTTGATCGTGGTGCCGGCGCTGTAGGCGGGCCATTCGCCTTCGGGGTAGCGCACGACAAGGGTATGGGTGTGCTGCATGACTCCCTCCAATGAAAAGCCCGCCGGGTGGCGGGCGGTGGTCAGGCGGCCTTCCGGCGGCGCCTGGCTTCGTCGATGCGGCCGATGGTCATCCTCGGCCATGATTCCCACAGGTCATCGCCCAGGGCCTGGCGCAGCGCTGGCCGCTCGATGCCGATGTCCTGCGCCAGGGAGGTGCGCGGCAGCCGCCTGTCGCGGTACTCCCGGGCGATCTCGGCCAGCGGGCGGCCGTGGGCGTCCTCGAAGTTCTTGATGCGCTGGGCGCTGGAGCGTCCGGGATGGACCAGGCCCCTCTCCTGCGCGCGGCGCTTGACGGCTGATACGGTGCGCCCGAGTCGTTTGGCGATCCGGGGTACCGGCATGCCGGCGGGGTAGTGCGTGTCGAGGAACGCCAGCTCGCGGGTGGTCCACTCTCGCCACTGCATGACGGCCTCCATGAGAAAGGGCCCCGCAGGGCCCGGGGTGGGTTCAGGGGTTGAAGCTGACGTTGCGCACGCTGCCGGACTGGATCGCGGAGAGCACCGCCACCGCCTGGCTGACCTCGAGGCCGGCGGCCTGTAGATCGGCCAGGGCCTCGTCGTAAGGGCTGAGCTCTCCGGCGTCTGAAAAAGGTTCGGCGGCGCCATCGCCAAACCAGTACTTGTCAGCGTTCGGGTCGCCCTCGCGCTCTCCATCGAACGGCGTGACGCTGGCCTCCTTCTCGGTGAGTGGGTCGGCGGGCGTGGGTGCTTGGGCGGCCTGGCGGTGCTGCTCGATCAGCTCGCCGGCATCCGCCACGTCTTGGGCGGGGACCGTGGCGGCGTCACGCTCGGCGCGCAGGCGGGCCAACTCAGCTTTCTCGCGCTCCAGCTCCGCGCGCTCGGCGGCGAGCTGCTCCCGCTGCAGGGCCTGGTCGTGCATCTCCTTGAGCTCGCGGATCACCCGGGCCTTCTCGTCCTCGGCCTCGGTGGTGATGTCGAAATAGCCCTCGGTGTCGATGCCCTCGGCGGCGTCGATCAGGTCGGCCAGGGCGGTGGAGTCGAGGCCGTGCGCGGTGTCGAGGTAGCTGGTGACCTCCTTTGCCAGGCGCTCGCGCAGCTTGGCGATCCGCTCCTGGCGCTTGCGCTCCTCGGCCTCGTCCACCTCGCGCTTGGCGTCGCGGTGCGGCTGCTCCAGCTGCTCTACCTCGCCGATCAGCGACTTGGCGCGCTGGTTCACTGCGTCGATGAACTCGCGGTGGGGCTTGGTGATGGCGAGCCGGGCCTTGTCGGTACCGGTGCGCATCTTGGTCAGCGCCTGAATGGCCTTCTTGCCCTCGGCATAGCCGGCCTTAGTGGTGTAGTCCGGCACGTTGTCGTACTTGGCGCGCAGCTCGGCCAGCTGCTGCTCGGCGCTGTCCAGCTCGACCAGCTCAGCGGCATAGGGCTGGGGGGTGAGGTTCTCGGCGGCGTTACTCATGGGTGGCTTCCTCCTGCTGTTGTTGACGAGCTTGCTGGGCGGCGGCGATGCCTTCGTCGCGGGCCTTGTGGATCATGGCGATGCCCTTGGCGGGATCGACGCGCGCGACGCTGGCCCGGTCGTTGATGCGCTGGAGCATGGTCTCGGCGGCGATCTGGATGCTGCGGGGGTGCGGGATCTTGTGGCGCAGGGTGTCGCATTCGCGCTTGAGCCAGTCGGCGTAATCATCCCGGGCGCGCTGCAACTCGGCGTCGAAGTCCTCGGCCTTCTCGAGGCGGGTCTCAGCTTCACGCAGCTGGCGATAGCCCACGTCGTCGAACAGACCGGTGTAGATGTCGGCGGCAAAGCCCAGCTGGCTGAGGCACTTCTTCATGGCGTCGGTGACCGACTTCTTTGGCGCTTCGTTGTCGGTGATGAACTGCCCCTTGTTGGTCATGTAGACGGCGCGGGTATGGCCGAAGTGGGTGACCTCTCCGCGCTCGCCGTTCCAGAGGTACCAGAGGGTCAGCTGGCAGGTGTGGGTCTGCTCGTGGCCGATGACCTGCTCCTTGAGCAGTACCGGGGCGCCCTGGTCGAAGCGGTCCACCTCGATGCGGTAGCCCCAGCCGATGCCCTGTGGGCCGAAGATGCGAGTGGCCAGCTTGACCATGTGCATGGTGTCGATGGCGGTGATCTGCTGGCCGTTGACCTTTGCCGGCTTCACCGCATCGGTGGGCGTCTTCTCTACCTGGCGCCAGATGGCCAGGTGCTGGTTGTCGTGGTCGGTCATGGTGTAACCTCGGTGGTGATTCATGTCGTGTGGATCATCTGCGCCCACCCAGGCCCTACACCTGAGCGGGCGTTTTCATGCGGCGATGCCGCCCTCGCACTGATCCTCGGCCAGCTGCCGAGCCCAGGCCCTGACCTCTCGCTGCCCGTCCTTCGTGGCGGCGTAGGCGGTCACCATGTCCTGCACGGAGGTGGCGAGCGTCAGCTCCTCGACGCCGCTGGCGAGCAGCCCCTGGTCGATGAGGTGCTCGGCGAAGGACAGCAGGGCGTCCTCGTTGCGCTCCTCGATGGCCTCGATGGCCAGCTCGGTGCGCTGCTGGATGTCGCGGTGGGTGGCGGGCCTCAGCACGCCGATGTGGTAGTTGTTCATGCGGCCTCCTGCTTGCGGTGGGTGGTGATGAACTCGGCCAGCTCGTCGCGCAGCTGCTCGAGGGTCTCGACGTGAAACAGGCCGATCACGCGGCTCTCCGTGCTGTCGGAGCCGATGGCGATCGTGCTGCCGAGTAGCGGCTTTCCCTGGGCATCGAGCACCCGCACCGTGATCCACTCGCCGCCGTGATCCCACGCCTGAACCTCGCAGTAGGCGCGATGGCCGGTCTGGTCTCGGCATGCCAGCACGAGCGCCTGGATGCCGACGAGCAGCTCAATCTGGTTGATGGTCATGGAGCATCTCCTGCATGAAGTGATCGAGGGTCGCCTCGGCCTGCTCAGCCGGCACTCGCTCGACGGTGATCTTGTAGAGCTGGCCCTCGAACAGGAACGGCTCGGCGGCGCGCTCGCGTCCGTGCTCGATCAGCAGCTCGCGGACCAGCTCGGGGTAGTGGATATGGCGCTGCATCACGGCCTCCAGAGAATCAGGCGGGGCTCCTCGACGCCCTGGCGGCGCTGCCAGTAGCGGGCGATGCGCCGGGCGTTCTGAGCCTGCTGGGCGGTCATCGGCCCCTGTTCGCGGGTGCGGCGGGCTGGGGCGATGATCGGGTCGGGTGGCCGGGTGATGATCTTGGTCACTGGTTCCTCCTGTGCCGCCCGCGGCGGTCGGCGATGAATGAGAACGCCGCGAATCCCGCGACGACGAACATCAGCCAGGCGATGGCGATCACCTGGCCATCGGTGAGATGGCTCATGCGGCTCTCCTGCGGATGGAAATGACGGTGAAGGCCACCAGCCCTTGGCGCTTGGCCGAGGTGATGGCGGCGCGGCGGCTGGCATGTGGTCCGAGATCGCAGCGCGGCACCCGGGGGCGCTCGCTGGGCGTCTCGACGATCAGGTACTTGGCGGACATGGGGCTCTCCTCTGGCATCCGGCAGCGCCCTCTGCGAAGGCGCTGCGAGATGTGCCGGTACTTCAACAGCCCCGGCCTGGCGTACTTCCAGCGACCTCTCGCGGCGTTACCCGCTACGGGCGGCTGGACTCATCGGATTGTTAAAGAGCGCGGGCCTTGCGGGCCCTGAACCGGCGTCGCCGTGTTCGTGGGTACAAATATGGGCCAGCCCATAAGTATCGTCAAGGGTATACCCATAATTTTTTTCATGGGCATGAAAAAGCCCGCCTCAATGGGCGGGCTGGGAGTGAAGGGGGTGGAGTCTAGCCGAAGCCCAGCCAGACCATGACGCCGTGGATCACGCCGACAGGAAAGAAGGCGGCTCCGAACAAGAGGAGTATCCAAGACTCATTGATGATGCAGGCGACGATGTGCGTGACCCAGGCAGCAAAGGCCGCGGCCATGAAGGCGATCCCGAAGATTCCGGACAGATGGTGCATCACAACCTCCTTGTTGGCTGAATCAGGCGGCGCCGGTCGCCTGCAGTAGCGGGGTCAGGATTTGCTGCACGACCCACCAGGCGATGCCGGCAAGGCCGGTCAGTAGCACGGCCAGGCCGACGAAGGCCGCCTTCCAGGTCACCACAGCATCGAAGCGTGAGTTCACGCCGTCGAGCTTTGCTTCCATGCGGGCGAGCGTGACTTTGATGTCCGTCACGTCGCGCTCCAGATGCTCTACGCGGGATTCCAGCTGGCTCATGGGTGGTTCTCCTCCATTGCCCCCATTATCGCCATTGCCATGGCGCCTGGCCACCTCGCGCGCCTCTTCCTGGCTGCGTCGGCTGTCCAGCGCGGTGATTCTATCCATCGCCATGGTTCCCCTCGTGTCTGGCTTTCATCGCCTTGAGCTGGTCGATGGCGCGGCCCACCGCGTCAAAGGCTGCCTGGCCCCGCTCTTGTTCCCATGGATCATCCGAGTGCTTCATGCCCATGGCGAGCTCCAGGGTAGCCTCGGTGAGCTCCAGGGTCATGCCGTGGAGATCCTTGTAGTCGGCTCGCAGATCGTTGATCTGGCGAATCAGCTCATCATCGAGGCTCATCAGAGGAAATTCTCCACCCAGAACACTCGGCCGATGATCCGCGGCGCATCCGGGTCGGCCAGGCTGTAGACCTCCTCCGGATACTCGTCGCTGTTCTCGCTGACTACGCGCATGCGGCTCAGCGGCATCCGGTACAGCTTCTTGATCCTCAGCATGCCACCGTGATCCAGGGCATAGACGCTGCCATCCGTGATGGTGCGGCACCCTTTGTCGATGCCAATGGTGGCGCCGTCGGTGATAGTGGGCGCCATGGAGTCGCCGCGCACCGAGGCCAGCGCGGCATTCTGAGGCTGCACCCCGGCGCGGGCCAGGCGGGGGAGGCTGAAGCGCTCCTGGGCACCGTGGTTCTCGATCACCTGGGTGGCGCCGTCTCCAGCGGCGAACTCCACCTCGCGCAGCAGTGGCAGCCACACCTCGTCGGGCCTCAGTGGCTCGTCGCCCTCTACCACCTCCATATCGACCAGCTCGGCGTTGCTTTCAGGATGGCGCGACAAGGACCGGGGCTCCATGGTGCCGCTCCCTGTTGCCAGCCAATGCGCGTCCACCCTCAGTGCGTGAGCAATCTGCACCAGCTTGCTGGTGGACAGCACTTTGCCGGTCTCGAGGTTCGAGATGGTGGTCTGGTCGAGGCCCGAGGCTTCAGAGAGCTTCACCTGGCTCATCTTCCGGGCTTTCCGTGCCTGCTTCAGGCGGTCTTTGAGTTCCATGCCGTGAGTATTAGGGGAGCGCCCATACCCTTGCAAAGGGAGATCCCCATAACTATGATTATGGGCATTCCCATAAGGAGCCAGGCCATGGAAGCTCTCTTCACCAAGCTGGTCGAGCACTTCGGCACCCAGACCAGGGCAGCGGAGGCGCTCGGCGTAGATCAGACAACCATCTCCGGGTGGGTGCGCGGCAAGCATGGAATGTCTCCTGCTGTTGCTTTGCGTGCCGAGAAGCTGACCAGCGGAGAGTTCAAGGCCGCTGATCTGTGCCCGTCCGTCTTTGGCGACCACCAGGCCGCCTGATTCCCATTCGCCCGCCTGTGAAGGCCGCGTCATTCCCAAGGTAGAGAGGTGACCCATGAGTCGATACCTGCCTGAAGACCGCCGCCGGAAGCCGGAGGGCGAGCACCTGGAGCATGTGGTGAAGGTGCGCTTCACCGAGACCGAGCTCGAGACCCTGCAACGCGCTGCGGCGATGGCCACCGAGGGCCGCCTGGCCCCGTTGATCCATGCCCTGGCCCTGGAGGCTCTGCAGATTCGCCGCGAGCGCCAGGCGCAGCTGCTGGCCGATCTCGCCGAGGGTAAGCCGCTGGACGACACAAGCCGCAGTGCCCTGGCCGACCTGCTGGCCCGGGCCGCGGAGCGCGATACCCGTTTCAGCGTGGCTCAACTGAAAACGGCCTGACAGGCCCCAGGAGGAATCAACCGTGTTCGACACCGAGGTGATGGCAATGGCGATGGAGCGAGTGGGTGACGAATGCCGCGAGGCATGCGAGCAGGAAGCCCAGCGCCGCGGCGTGAGCCCGGAGCAGGTGCTCGTCGAGAAGGGAGTGCGCCGCCTGGCGCTGGCCGCAAGGCCGGCACCGGCGCTGCGTGTTGTCGAGGGGGCCGGCAGGGCCTGATAGCCCACGGCCAGAAACGAGGAAGCCCGGCGAATGCTGGGGAGCAGGACCGGGCTTCGATGTAGCAACAAGCTGACGAGGTAACCATGACACAGATTGCAGAACTTGACCAGTACCGCGAGCGCCGCGAGCGCGACGGTGGCTCCAGGGGGCCGCAGGTGGAGGATGGATACACGAGGATCGCGAACGAGCTCCTGGAGCAGGTCATGGCGGCCCCGTTCACGCTGCGAGAGATGCGTGTCGTGATGGCCATTATTCGTCTGACGTATGGCTGGAATCGCAAGCAGGCGCGTGCCACCGGCGGGCTGCTGGCCAAGCTTACCGGCATACATGCATCGACGTGCGCCAAGGTGATGGCATCCCTGATCGAGAAGAAGGTCTTGCTTCGCCATGGTGGCAGCCGTTCTCCGGTTTCCCTGAACAAGCATGCGGAAACCTGGGAGCTTCAAGCGGGTAAGTACACCCCGCCAACGCCGCAATCAAAACAGCCTCAGTCAGGTCAATCTGACCTATCTCAGTCAGGTCAATCTGACCTCCCTTCTAAAGACAGGAAAGACAACCCCTCCTCACTTCGTTCGGAGGGTGGTGCATCCGAGATCGATCAGCCTGAGCTCGAGCTGACGCCATCGCCGCCTGCCGAACCCAAGCCCGAGCCGAAAGCCGCCGCGAAAACCAAGGCGCGCCGCAGCCCTGAGTACACCGAAGCGTTCGAGCGCGCCTGGTCGGCCTACCCGAAGCGAGCCGGGAGCAACCCCAAGAAACCGGCCTTCGAGTGCTGGAATGCCCGTATCGCCGAGGGCGTGGACCCTGCCGACATGCTGGCTGCCGTCGAGCGCTATGCGGCCTACGTCCGCGCCAAGGGGGACGAGGCCTCCGAGTTCGTGATGCAGGCCAAGCGGTTCTTCGGCGCCAACGCCGAGTTCGACAACGAGTGGATTCCCCCGGCGGCACGCCAGCCCGGCCGCCAGGACGGCCGCAAAGGCTTCGCCCAGCCGCAGCCGCAGGGCACTTACACGCCGACCGACATGGACAACCTGCCCGCCTGGATGAGGGACCCGTCATGACTGCACCGCTGACCACCACCCCAGAAGTTCGCGGCCACCTGACCAAGCTGCTCGCCGGTGAGGCTGAGACCCGCAACGACCGCTGTCGGATTCATGGCAAGTTCGTCTCAACCCTGATGCCCAATGGCAAGTGGTCCGGCTGCCCCGAGTGCATCGAGGACGAGAAGGCTCAGCAGCGAGAGTCCGAGATGCGTGAGCGTGCCGGCCAGGCCAGCGCCGGGCGCCTCGAGAAGCTGCGCGAAGGCTCGCTGATCCCCCGTCGCTTCCAGGCCCGCACGCTGGAGGGCTTCCAGACCGACGGCCGCCGCGACAAGGCCTTCGCCCTGACCGCCTGCCAGCGCTACGTCGATCGCTTCGAGGATCGCCTGGAGCAGGGCGGCGGCATGGTGCTGACCGGCTCGGTGGGCGCCGGCAAGAGCCACCTGGCCTATGCCATCGGCAATGCCCTGCTGGACCGCGGCTACCACGTGATGGGCATCGACGTCTACGAGCTGATCGACCTGATCAAGGAGCGCGCCTTTAGCCGCGAGAAGGGGGCCAGCGAGCGCGAGGCCATCAAGGCCTTCGTGGCTGGCCTCGACCTGCTGATCCTCGACGAGATCGGCGCCCAGCTGGGCACCGAGTGGGAGCGCCTGATGCTCTTCAAGATCATCAACGAGCGCTACAAGGCCCAGCTGCCCACGATCCTGATCTCCAACGTGGACGCCGCAGGGCTGGGTGACTACCTGGGCGAGCGCATCGTGGACCGCATGACCGAGGGCGGCGGCATGACGCTGACCCTTGACTGGGAGAGCTACCGCAAGGAGACCGGCCATGCCTAAGCGCAATCCCAAGACCTGGGTCCGCTGGGACGACGACCAGGACACTCGCCTCGAGACACTGCTGGCCGGCGGCATCCGCCACCGCCAGATCGCCAAGATCATGGGGCGCGGCCTTAAGTCCATCCGCAGCCGCATCAGGGCCCTGGGCCTTCCGGCGCCGAGCCGCGATGACATCTGGCCCGATGAGCAAATGGACTTCCTGATCGAGCACGTCGGCCGCCGCGGGTGGAGCTATCGGCGCATCGCCGAGGAGATGCCGGGCGAGCCGGTGCGCAGTGCCAGCGGCTGCCAGAACAAGGCCCGCCGGCTGGACCTGGTGGAGCCGACCCGGGCCCGCACTCAGCGCATCCCTGACGACACGCGCGCGCGCTGCCTGGTGCTGGCCATGCAGGATCTCAGCGGGCCGGAGATCGCCGAGCGGCTGGGTGTCTCGCCTGCCTGGGTCAACCGCACCATCAACGCCAGTCCCTACCACGCCCAACGCTACAGGGAGCGGGAGGGCATCCGCCGCAGCTACGCCATGGAGCAGCGCCACCGCCGTCAACGGGAGAACGCCGCATGAGCAAGGAGCTGATCTACGTCATTCAGGGCGTGGGCGACCTTCGCGCCACGATGACCACCGTCTGGCAGATGGTGTGCAAGGGCATCCAGGCCGGGGCGGTGGAGGTGGTGATCCGCCGCCCGGGCAAGACCCGCATCCAGGAGGAGAAGTACCACGCCATGATCGGCGACATCCGCCGGCAGTGCTTCCGGGCCAACACCCCCGAGGGCGTCAAGGCGGTGCTGGTCAACCAGTTCGCCCTGGAGATGGAGGAGGCCGGCACCCCGCTGGCCCACCCTGGCGAGAAGGTCTGGGACTGGAAGACTCAGGAGGCCGTCTACGTCCGACCCACCACGACGAAGTTCCGCAAGAGCGAGGCCGCCCAGTTCGTGGAGTTTCTGTACAGCACCGGCGTGGAGCTGGGCGTGCAGTGGAGCGAGCCGGCGCTGGCTGTGTACGAGGAATACCGCGAAGCGAAGGAGGCGGCATGAAAGTGGCCCTGTTGTGCATAGGCCTGTCCATGGTCTTGATGTCTGCCAGTCTAGCCTGGCGCATCTCGGGGGGATGCTGATGCAGCCGAACGAGAGCTACCTGAAGCCCCTGCGCATCGAGAGCCCGGCCATGCGCCGGGCTGCCCGGGGCGAGGCCTGCACCGTGGAGATCCTCGGGGCCTGCAACCACGACCCGGCGACCACGGTGCTGGCCCACCTGCCTGACGAGAGTCACGGCATGGGCCGCAAGAGCGACGATCTTTCGGCCGCGTTCTGCTGCGGGGCATGCCACGACATTCTCGACGGTCGAGTGCCGTGGCCGGACAGGTTCGAGGAGTCCTATCGGGAGTGGTATCAGCGGCGCGCGATGATCCGCACCTGGCGGCGCCTGGTAGAGCTGGGAGTGATCACCATCAAGGGGGTGAAGTGATGCTACAGATCGATGGCGAGTGTCGCGTGTGCGGAGTGACGTTCCGTCGGCCAGCGGCAGACCGGGTGCCGGCAGATTACTGCATTGCCTGCTGGGAGGAAGAGTGCAGAGACATGGCGCTCGACGCCCAGGAGCCGGGCGTAAGCCCCGCAGCGAGAAAGCTCTCTCAGCAGATAATGGCCGACCGGATGGCGGCGGAGGCAGACATGTACAAAAAGCGCTATATCCCGCCGGCAGATCCTAAGGCGGCGGAGGTTGCTGCTAGGGCGTGCGCCCTCCAGGCCAGGCGCGACGAGCTGGCCGACCGGCAGGCGGCGGAGGTGGGGCGCAAGCTCGACGGCGACAAGCCGCGCTTGGATTTGCTGCTCGCCGATATGCCCCACGCCCTGGAGGCCATCGCCATGGTGCTGACCCACGGTGCGGAGAAATACGCCCCGGGCAACTGGCAGCACGTCCCCGACGCCCAGCGCCGCTACCTGGCGGCCGGCGCCCGGCACGAGCTGGAGCTGGCCAAGGGCATCCACCATGACCCCGAGACCGGCGAGCACCACTTGGCGCATGCCGCGTGCTGCCTGCTGTTCCGCCTCGAGCTGCTGCTGCGGGAGGACTTCTGATGCCGGGACCGTTGATCATGGGATTCACGCTGGTGGCCGGGGCCTGGGGGCTGGTGATGTGGCGGCTGGTGGTGGAGGCCAATCGAGCATGGGAGGTGGGGGATGATTGAGCTCGAGCTTCCCTTCCCCCCGGCGGTGAACAACATCACCACCGTGGCGCGGGGCCGGAAGATCACCAGCAAGCGAGGTCGCCAGTACCGCGAGGAGGCGGTGCGCGCGATCAGCGAGCAGTTCGGCGGCGAGCCCCTCGACGGGCGACTGGCGGTGGAGATCGATCTGTGGCCGCCGTGCCGGCGCAAGCGCGACATCGACAACTACTCAAAGGCGATCCTCGATGCGATCACCGAGGCCGGGGTGTGGGTGGATGACGAGCTGGTGGACAGCCTGACGATCGTTCGGCGCCCGGTGGTCAAGGGCGGGCGCTGTTATGTGCTGATCGAGGAGGTGGCGTGATCTACGGCCAGCGGCCGGAGGGCATGAGCGATGCCGAGTGGACGCTGGAGGCTCAGTGTCGGCACGTCGCGCGGGAGATGAAGGCCGGGCGCACCCGGCAGGCCCGGGCGGCCATCTTCGAGCAGTGGAAGCAGCGCCTGCCCGGGATCAGCAAGGAGCGGGTGGGGCAGATATGGCGGGATGGGGTGCCCATGCCGGGCAAGGCGATCAGGTGAAGGAGAGCGGGATGCGCTACACGTCAGCACGCAACATGATCTTTATCGCGTATCAGGCCCAGCGCGGGAGCGTGATGGAGTCGGCCAGCGAGATCATGCGCCTGGGCGCCCGGGTGCAGCACACGCAGAAGCAGAACAACGACTGGCGGATCTGCCACGGCTTGGAGGCCGGCATGGTGATCGGCGCGGTGGAGCGGCAGGCGCCGCACCTGCAGGCCATGTGCCGGGTCTGCTGGGGGCCGTTCACGCGAGAGGAGCTGGCCGAGGACCGGGAGTGGCTGCACGCGGCCCTGGTCCGAGCCATGATGGGCCGCCGGCTGCCTGGGCAGGGTGATGCTGAGCATCCGCCGGCGGAGGCGTGGCGCACGCTGACGGCGCTGGCCTGGGCGGCGATCCACCACCACGGGGAGGCCACCTACCCCTACAACCGGCAGGGGCTGGCAGGGCCTCGGGCCATCAAGGCGTGGCTGGAGGAGGAGCGCGGCACCACTATCGACGTGCGCCGCTGGAGCGCGTCGGGCCGACTGAGCTGGGATGACGTGTGGCGGCAGCTGCGCACCATCCTCGATGACTGGGAGAGCCAGGCGCTGGGGCCGGTGGCGGCGCTGATTCCGCGGGCAGCATAGGGTTTGCGGCCTGCGCCCCGGGTGCTACAATATCCTCATTGTCCGATTCCTCGCCCTGGCCTTGCGCCGGGGCGAGTTCGTTTGTGCCGCCCGGTGGTCCTCCTTGCCACCCGCCGCCCGAGGGCGGCCCCTTTTCACTCCCACGCCGTGAGGCGCCGGAGACCTATCATGCCCCGCATCTCCCAGGAGAAGGCCGGCAGCCGCAACATGCTGGCCTTCCTCGATACCATCGCATTCGCCGAGATCGGCCGCGCCATGCTGGCCGACCCGCGCACGGATGACGGCTACAAGGTGATCGTGGGCTCACTGCCTAGCCGCCTGAAGCTGATGGACGGCTATGCCGACCACCCGCGCGAGCTCGTCAACATCCGGCCCGGCCTGAGCTCCACCGCGGCAGGGCGCTACCAGATCCTTGCCCGGTTCTGGGACCACTACAAGCGGCAGCTCAAGCTGCCCGACTTCGGCCCTGAAAGCCAGGACCGCTACGCCATTCAGCAGATCCGCGAGCAGCGCGCGCTCGATGATGTCCACGCCGGCCGCTTCGATGAAGCGGTGCGCAAGGTGGCCAACATCTGGGCCAGCTTCCCCGGCGCCGGTTACAACCAGCCCGAGAAGCGGATCGAGGAGCTGCGCGAGGCGTATCGCCAGGCCGGGGGTCGCTACGCAGGGGAGACGCCGGACGAAGAGCCGGCGCAGGTGGACCAGGAGTCACAGCTCGACCGCATCGAGGCGAAGGTGGACCAGCTGATCGCCCTCCATCTACGGGATGGAGGATCGTGATGCCATGGCGCAACCTGCCCCCCGATTGGCTCGCCGAGAGGCTCGACGAGCTGTTCCTGTTCCTGTCCCTACTCTCAGCGGTGGCGCTCGGTACGGTCACCAAGGTGGCGACTGAAGTGAAAGAGGGCGAACGAGACAAGATCCTGAGCAGCCGGCTGCTGCTCGACGTGCCGGCGGTGCTGATGATGGCCTCGGTGACTTACGGCGTGGTGGAGTACCTGGGCCTGGGCGCTGGGGCCGCCGGTGCCATCGGCGCCGTGCTGGGCTACCTGGGTCCGAGGACAGCGTATGTGCTGATCGATGCCCTGGCCCATCGCATCCGCGGGGGTGGCAAGTGAGCTGGAGAGATGCAGCGAAGACGGTGGGCGCGATTGCACCAGGCATTGGCGCGGCCCTGGGGGGGCCTGCTGGTGCTGCTGTGGGCAGCCTCGCTGCTCGTGCCCTGGGTGTGGCAGAGACGCCCCAGGCTCTGGCGCAGGCGGCGCAGGAGCACCCGGAGGTAGCGCTGGCAAAACTTCAGGCCCTGGAGGCAGTGCTGTCCGACCGTCAGGATGCCCGGGCCATGCAGGTGGCGGCCCTCCAGCAGGACGACAAGGCCAGCAAGCGCTTCGTCTACGTGTTCGCCGCGGCGTGGTCGCTGTTCGCCATGTTGTTCATCGGCGGCATCACGTTCGTCGGCGTGCCGGAGGACAGCGTGCGCTTCGCCGATACCGTGCTCGGCTTCCTGCTCGGCACTCTGATCGCCGCGATCATCCAGTTCTTCTTCGGTTCCTCGAGCAGTGACCAGGAGCGGGGCCGCCGTGAGGGCGTGACCGCATTGCTGCGTGACGCGGTGAAGTGATCGCACCGGAGAGCGTCCCGCCGTTGCATTGAGCCGCGACGACTGGCAGGGCGCTCCCCCGTGTGGTGAGAACCGCAACGAGCCACCCCGCTGTGAAGCGACGAGGAGGTGGTCCAGCCGCAAGGCGATCTGCGTACCGGGCGACGCTACCCGGGAGGCCACGCCGCGAGGCGCCGCCGACACCCCGCCCGCTCGTCGTGAGACGCCGGGCCCCTATTCTGAGGAGGCGCAATCCCCGTAAGGGCTGCGTATCTGAAATGGCAAGACGAATTGACTGGGAGGCCATCGAAGCCGAGTTCAGCGCAGGCGCAAAGAGTGTCCGCGCCATTGCCGGCGACCACGGTGTCGCAGAGAGCGCCATCCGCAAGCGGGCCAAGCGCGATGGTTGGCAGCGCGACCTGAGCAAGAGCGTCAGGAGCGCGGTGAAGTCAAAGCTGGTGCGCAATGCTGGTGCGCACCACGATGTGCGCACCGATGCGGACATTATCGAATCGGCTTCCGATGAGATCGCCCAGGTGATCGTGGGTCACCGCAAACAAATTGCCATGTGGAAGGGCATTGCCGGCAAGCTGGCGCTCACGCTGAGCGAGATCGAGGTGGACGGCAGCAACCACGGCGAGTTCTCCCGGTCCCTCAACTCCGGCGTGGATGCGCTGGGCAAGGTGATCAAGCTGGAGCGCCAGGCCTACAGCATGGACGAGGAGAAGCCCGGCGAGGGCATGACCTTCGAGCAGCTGATGGAGGCCGTCGCGCCGAACGAAGATGACCTTGACGAGCAGTGATCGCGCCCGCGAGGTCAAGCGCGCCGAGGCGTACCTGCGCGCGCACGCCAAGGGAAGGCTCACCGAACAGGCCGACCTGGTCGAGGCGCTCAAGCTCAAGTGGTTTCGACTGAGCTCCCTGTACAAGATCAAGGACAAGAACGGCAAGGTGCGTCGCTTCCGGCCCAACCGGGCTCAGCGGCAACGCTACCTGGATGGCCACGTCCGCGACATCATCCTGAAGGCGCGGCAGCTTGGCTTCACGACGTTCGAGATGATCGACGCGCTGGATGACTGCCTGTTCCGCGACAACTTCGCCGCCGGCTGCATCTGTCACAAGCTGGATGACGCCCAGGACATCTTCCGCAACAAGATCAGCTTCGCCTACCAGAACATCGAGGCGCACTGGTTCAGCATCTTCAAGCTGCTCGGCATTCGCATCCCCAAGCCGGTCAGCGACAAGAGTGGCTCCGGGGCCTACGTATTCGACAACGGCAGCTCGATCAAGGTCAGTACCTCCTACCGGGGTGGCACCTTGCAGCGGCTACACGTCTCCGAGTTCGGCAAGATCTGCCGCCAGTACCCGCACAAGGCGCAGGAGATCGTGACCGGCGCCTTTGAGGCGGTGGGGCTGGGCAATCAGATCACCCTGGAATCTACCGCGGAAGGGCGCGAGGGCTACTTCTTCGACTACTGCGAGGCTGCCCGGCAGCTGCAGGAGCTGGGCCGCGAGCCCACCGAGATGGACTTTCAGTTCCATTTCTTCCCGTGGTGGCAGGAGCCGGCATACACCCTGGACCCGAAAGGCGTGGTGGTGCCGCCCCGCCTGCTGGAGTACTTCGAGACGCTGGAGCACAAGCACGGCGTCCCGACCACCGCCGGTCAGCAGGCGTGGTACGCCAAGAAGGCCGAGGTGCTGCAGGACGACATGCAGCGCGAATACCCCTCGACCCCCGAGGAGGCGTTCGCCCAGAGCGTCGAAGGCGCCTACTACGCCAGCCAGATGCAGTTCCTGCGCAAGGAGAAGCGCATCACCGCCGAGGTGCAGGTCAACCCGAGCCTGCCGGTCTACACCGGCTGGGACTTGGGCATGAACGACACCATGGCGATCTGGTGCGCCCAGGTGGTAGGCCGAGAGGTCCACCTGGTGGACTACATCGAGGGCGAGGGCGAGGGCATCGAGTACTACGCCGACTTGCTCAACAAGAAGGGCTACCGTTTCGGCGGGCACTTCGGGCCGCATGATCTGGCGGTGCGCGAGCTGGGTACCGGCATCTCCCGGGCGGACCGGGCCAAGGCCTTCGGCATCAACTTCGAGATCGTGCCGCGCATCTCCAACCAGGCAGAAGGGGTGCAGGCGGTGCGTAACTTCCTGCCGGGCTGCTGGATCAACGAGGAGGACTGCCACCAAGGCGTCCTATGCCTCGACAACTACCGCAAGGAGTGGGACGACAAGCGCGGCGTCTACAAGGACCGTCCGCGCCACGACTGGGCCAGCCACGGCGCGAAGGCGCTGGAGACCCTTGCCCGGGCGTCTCTCTTTGAGGTCCAGCAGCGCGGCCAGCGCCCCGCCACCCAGGGCCGCAGCCGGGCCGGCTGGAAGGCCCACACCTGACCACCGCCGCGAGGCAGAGGACCACCATGAGCGACATCATCACCACGCCCAGCGGCGAGGACAGCCGCCGCGCGGCGCGTACCGCTGGCCGCCTGGCCGGCATGACCCGCACCCAGGTCGAGCAGCTGATGCGCGACGGCGCCCGAATGATCGCCGAGGCCCTGGTGGCGCACGGCATCCCGCAGCCGTCCCGACGCTTCCGCCCCGACGTGGGTCCGGTGCAGATCGACATGATCGTGATCAGCGAGAAGGTATCCCGCCCCGAGCCCGGCATGCGCCTGCAGTTCGAGGTGGAGGGCAACATGGGCGTGACGTTCAACATCAAGCTGCTGGAGTTCGTGCGCGACCCGGCCGGCTATGTCCGGGATCTTTTCGAGCACCTGGGGCCGATGCGGCGCAACGTGCAGCGCATGCGCACCAACAAGCGCGAGCTCAACGCGCGGATCTACGACGCCCTGACCCAGGGAGGCGCCCATGCGTAGTCTCGGCCTGCTGCAGTACCAATCGGCCAGCGACCTACAGGCAGCCGAGCAGGCTCAGGCCCAGCAGATGGCCGACGAGGCCGAGCGCAAGCGGCGGCTGGTGGAGTCCTCGCTGGGGGCGCACATCCGCCGCAGCTGGGAGAGCGCGAAGTGGGCCAAGCAGGAGACCGAGTACCGGCTGCTGGACTGCCTGCGCCGCCGCAAGGGCGAGTATGACCCGGACAAGCTGGCGGCGATTCGCAAGGAGGGCGGCAGCGCCATCTACATGACGCTGACCACCACCAAGTGCCGGGCCGCCGCGGCGTGGATCCGCGACATCCTGCTGCCGGCCAACGAGCGCCCCTGGGGCATGACCCCGACCCCGGTGGCCGACGTCCCTGACGAGTACCTGGTGCCGCACCTGCAGCAGATCCAGCAGCAGGCCGCCGCCATGCAGCAGCAGGGCGAGCAGGTCAACATGGCCGAGCTGGTGGAGCAGGCCCGCGAGCACGTCCGGCAGATGGCGCAGGAGATGGCCGAGGAGGCCGCCGAGCGCCATGAGCGGGTAATCGAGGATCAGCTGGTCGAGGGTGGCTGGCACGACGCCTTCGAGGCTTTCGTGGACGACTTCGTGACCTATCCGGCCGCCTTCATGCGTGCGCCCATCCTGCGTCGGGTGCCGGCCCTGGAGTGGCTCGAGGGCTGGCAGCCGGTGAAGGGCGAGACCATCCGCCCGGAGTTCGAGCGCGTCAGTCCGTTCGACATCTACCCGAGCCCGGACAGCACCAACATCGACGACGGCGCCTACATCCTGGAGCGCTGCCGCTTCACCCGCACCCAACTGACCCAGCTGCTGGGCGTGCCCGGCTACCACGACGACGGTATCCGCCGGGTGCTCGAGGAGTACGGCCAGGGCGGCCTGCGCGATTGGCTGTGGACCGATGGCGAGCGCGCCGAGCTGGAAGGCCGCGGCCACGAGTGGATGAGCCCGGCCGAGACCATCGACGGCCTGATCTACTGGGGCGGCGCCCAGGGCACGACCCTGCTGCAGTGGGGCATGGACCCCGACGAGATCGACGACCCGCTGGCCGAATATCAGGTCGAGGCGGTGCTGATCGGCCAGCATGTCATCCGGGTGCGCATCAACCGCGACCCGCTGGAGCGCCGCCCCTACCACAAGGCCAGCTTCCAGCCGGTGCCGGGCTCCTTCTGGGGCATGGGCATCCCCGAGCTGATGGCCGACATTCAGGACGTGTGCAATGCCACGGCGCGCAGCCTGGTGAACAACCTGGCGATCTCCTCCGGGCCCCAGGTGGAGGTGTTCGAGGATCGCCTGCAGCCCACCGAAGATCCCACCGACATCTATCCGTGGAAGATCTGGCGCACCAAGGACAGCAACCTGACCGGCAACAACCCGGCGATCCGCTTCTACCAGCCCAACAGCAACGCCGCCGAGCTGCTCAGCGTCTACGACCAGTTCGAGCGCCGCGCCGACGATGCCACCAACATCCCCCGCTACACCTACGGCAATGAGCGCGTGGGTGGTGCCGGCAGCACGGCCACCGGCCTCTCGATGCTGATGGAGTCGGCCAACAAGGGAGTTAAGGATGCCATCCGGCACATCGACCGCGGCGTCATCCGCCGGGTGATCGAGGCGCTGTGGCTGCACAACATGCAGTACCACGAGGACCAGAGTATCAAGGGCGACGTCAACGTGGTGGCGCGCGGCTCCAGCGCGATGCTGATCCGCGAGCAGACCCACGCCCTACGCGAGCAGTTCCTGCAGCTGACCAACAACGAGACCGACATGACCATCGTGGGCATGGAGGGGCGTCGCAAGCTGCTGGACAGCGTGGCCGGCAAGCTGGACATGCCGGGCTTGATCCCCTCCACCGAGGAGATGGAGCGCAACATGGCCGAGCGCGCCCAGCAGCAGCAGCAGCAGCTGGAGCAGGAGCAGCAGCGCGAACAGGCCAAGGCCGAGGCCGAGGTGGCCGTCAAGCAAGCGCAGGCGCAGCGCTGGAGCGCCGATGCGGCCGAGACCCAGGCCAACACCCAACACGCCCAGGAGCAGGCCCCGCTGGAGGCCGAGAAGCTGCTGGCAGAGATCGCCGCGCTACTGGCGCGGGCAGGAGAGCGCAGTGGACGAACAGGACTGGAAAGCCCTCAGCCGAATCAACGAGTCGCCGGAGGGGCGCCGCCTGCTCAGCCTGCTGGTGCAGGAGCGGGAGGCATGCCGCGACTCCCTGGAACGATGCCGCGACCCTGACGAGATTGCCCGCCTGCAGGGGCGGGCCGCCCACGTCGCCGACCTGGTCGAGAAGCTGACCAGCGCCAAGGACGTGGTCAACGAATGCTTCACCCGCCGGGGGTAACCCCGGCCCCACCGCAAAGCCGCTCCACGCTGGGCGGCTTTGTCGTGGGTCGTCGCTCGGGACTGCAGCCCGAACCCGACACCCGAATCGTGAACCCCGGCGATTGCCGGCTCACAGGTCGCGCCGTGAGGCGCCACAGGAGCACTGATGTCACTCCCCAAGTCCGTACAGGCCCAAGCAGAGGCCGCCCGCAAGCACTTCGACAAGCCCGCCGAGAACCCCGAGGAGCTGCCCATCGAGGGCAAGGCCCCGGCTCCCGAAGGTGACGATCGAAACCCGCCGCCGGCAGACCCTGCGCCTGACGAGCCCAAGCCGAAAGAGGAGGCGCAACCCGCCAAGCCCGCCAGCGACGAGCCCCAAGACAAGGACGTGCTGTATTGGCAGCACCGCTTCCACGTCCTCCAGGGCAAGTACAACAGCGAGCTCCCGGCGCTGCGCCAAGAAGTCACCGAGCTGAAGCAGAAGATCGCCGAGAAGGATCAGCGCATCACCGAGCTGGAGGCCAAGCCGCAGGGCGGCGACAACTCCGGCGTCAGCGATGACCAGCTGGCCCAGTTCAAGGCGAGCTTCGGCGAGGATCTGGTGGATTTCGTGGCCCGCATGGTCCAGCAGAATACGCCGGCACCCCAGGCCGATACCGGCAACACCCGCGAGCTGCAGGAGCGCCTCGACCGTCTCGAATCCGAGCGGCGCGAGGACACCGAGGCCCGCTTCTGGGTGACGCTGGAGCAGGCTGTGCCGACGTTCCGCGCGATCAATGCCGACCCGAAGTTCCATCAGTTCCTGGCCCAGTTCGACCCTCAGACCGGCAAGCAGCGTCAGCAAGCGCTGACCGAGGCTCAGCAGGCCCTGAATGCGGCAGGGGTGGCCGACGTCTTTCGCGCCTACCTCAACCAGTCCGCTCAACCGCCCGCGCCGAAAGTGCCCGAGGAGAGCGTCGAGCCCCGCACCACCCGCGCCACCAGCGCCCCCGAGGGCAAGAAGGTGTGGAGCCGTGCGGAGATCTCGCAGTTCTACCGGGACAAGACGGCCGGGCGCATCAAAGCCGATGAGGCGGAGCGGCTGGAAGCCGACATCTTCGCCGCCCAGCAGGAGGGCAGGGTCCGCTGACCCGCCCTCCCTGGCGGTTTTCGATTCCTCGCCGAGAGGCGACAAGTACGAGGTAAATCATCATGGCAGGTCCGACTCGTGCCTCCGGGCATCCCGACTACTCCAGCGCTTCCGCGTCCGGCTTCATCCCCGAGGTCTGGAGCGGCAAGATGGTGGAGAAGCTCTACCAGCGCACCGTGTTCGCCGAGATCTCCAACACCCTCTACGAGGGCGAGATCAAGAACCAGGGCGACACCGTGCAAATCCGCACCACTCCGTCCATCACCATTCAGGACTACGAGATCGGCGGCGGCCTCAACTACGAGAAGCCGACCAGCGACAAGGTCGAGCTGCACATCGACAAGGCCAAGTACTTCGCCTTCGAGGTCAACGACGTTGACGAGTACCAGTCCGACATCAAGCTGATGGACGACTGGTCCGACGACGCCGGCCAGCAGATGAAGATCGCCATCGACAAGGTGATCCTGGGCGACGTCTACGCCGATGCCGCTGCCGCGAACTCCGGTGCCGAGGCGGGCGCTGAGTCCGGCGCCTACGACATGGGCGAGGCCGGCGCACCGGTGGCCATCACCAAGGAGAACATCCTCGACGTGCTCGTGGACTGTGGCTCGGTGCTGGACGAGCAGAACGTGCCCGACACCGATCGCTGGCTGGTACTGCCTGCGTGGGCCAACGGCATGCTGAAGAAGTCCGATCTGCGCGACGCCAGCGCGATGGGCGACAGCACTTCCGTGTTCCGCAACGGCAAGGTCGGTGAGCTCGACCGCTTCACCGTGTACGTGTCCAACAACATGTCCAAGGTGACCGACGCCACCACCACGCGCCAGGCGACCAACATCATCTTCGGCCACAAGAAGGCGCTGACCTTCGCCAGCCAGATGACCAAGATGGAGAACCTGCCCAACCCGCAGGACTTCGGTCAGCTGGTGCGCGGGCTCAACGTCTTCGGCTACGAGGTGATCGACCCCAACGCCATGGGCCATCTCTACGCCGAGAAGTCCGCGGCCTGAGCCTGACGGATAGCCGCCCTACGGGGCGGCTTTTCTGTGCGTCTATCAAGAGGATTATCCCATGAGCAAGACACTGATCGAGCAGCTTGAGGCCGCCGAGGACAAGGACACCCTGGAAGCCCTGGGCAAGGAGCATCTGGGCGTCAATGCCGACAAGCGCAAGGGCATCGAGACCATCCGCGCTGAACTGCTGGAGCTGGCCGAGGCGCAGGCGGCAGGCGGCGATACCGCGGCCACCGAGCCCCAGGCAACCAACCCGGTCGCTCCCGAGCCCGAGGAGCAGTCCGAGCCCGAGGCTTACCGCGGCCGCATGCTCAAGCACACCAAGAACGGCCGACTGTTCCCCTGGACCGCCGACCTGGCCAAGAACCGCTACCTGAAAGAGGTGTGATCCATGGCGCAGACCGTCGGCGCGGTCGTGGATCGCGCGAAACGCATTCTGCAGGAGCGCGGCACCGGCATTCGCTGGACCGACGAGGAGCTGCTGGGCTGGCTGAACGAGGCCTATGTGGCCGTGGCCATCCAGCGGCCCGACGCGCACAGCGTGGTGGCGATGCACCCGCTGGAGGAGGGCGCCAAGCAGTCCCTGCCGGCCGGCGGCCTGCGCCTGATGGACGTGATCGCCGATGCACAGGGGCGGGCGATTCGTCAGACCGCCCGCCGCACGCTGGCGACCATGCGCCCCGACTGGCAGGCCGAGACCCCCGGGGAGCGCTTCGAGTTCTACCTGGTGGACGAGCGCCTGCCGGCCCATTTCTGGCTCTACCCGCCGGCCCAGCAGGGTGCCGAGGTGGAGCTGGCCTACGTGGCGACACCGCCGCTGCACGCGACCGACAGCCTGTCGGCAGTGGCGGGTGATGCGCTCAGCGTCTCCGACCGCTACGCCACGCCGCTGCTCGACTTCGTGCTCTACCGCGCCTTTGCCAAGGACGCCGAGACCCCGGCCAACCTCAGCCGCAGCCAGGCCCACTACCAGGCCTTCCAGATCGGGATGCAGGGCAAGGGGCAGGGCGACGTGCTGACATCACCTGACGGAGGCGGCAATGACGCTGGATGACCTGGTGGCCGATGTGGCCCTCGAGGTGCCGGACGCGCCGCGCGCCTCGATCAAGGATCTGCTGCTGCGCGCGATCTATGACCTGTGCGTGAAGGGTAATGCCTGGGTGGTGGATGACGAGCCAGTGGTGGCGGGAGCCGATACCCCCTATGCCGAGCTCGAGGCGCCGATGGATGCCTTCCCTGTTCGACTGCTGGCCGTAGAGGTGGGCGGCAAGGCGTTGCGGCCAGGCACCGACTACGAGCAGACCTCGCCGACCCGCATCACGCTGAAGCCCGCCATCAAGGCCAGCACCCTGCGCGGCCGGTTGGCAGTGCGCCCCAGGCTGGGCAAGGCGATGCCGGGCGAGCTGCTGGACCGCCACGCCGAGACCCTGCGCCACGGGGCCCTGGCCCGCCTGCTGATGCTGCCCCAGCCCTGGCGCGAGCCGGAGCTGGCCCTCTACCACCAACGGCTGTGGGAAGCCGGCGTGAACGATGCCATACGCCTGGCTGCCTACGGGCACCAGGTGGGCGGCGCGCGCGCGCGCCCCCGGCGCTTTATCTGACTGAGGAAGGCCCATGGAAACGACAGCTCTTCGGGTGCGCGTGTCGAGCCCGAGCGGACTTCCCGTGCCCGGCGCCTCGGTGCGTGCCACGCTCCAGGGTGTTGGCGTCTCGCTGACCGACGGCTACGTGGACCGCTCCGATGTGACGGCGACTACCGGCAGCGACGGCGTGGCCGAACTGGTGCTGTGGCCCAGCGCCGATGGCACTACCGGCATCGAGTACCGCATCGTGGCGCGCGGGGCGGAGGGACGGCGGCTGCTCGACGAGAGCGTGACGGTGCCCGCGTCCGAGGTGCCGGTCTGGCTGCACGACATCGTGATGACCCCGGCGCCCACGCCCAAGCCCTATGACGAGGCCGCCATCGAGGCGATCCAGCAGAACCGGATTCTCGCCCAGGATGCCCGCGACAACGCCGAGGCCATGGTGCAGTCGGCTGAGGCGATCCGCGACTATGCCGAAGATCGCGCCATTCAGGCCGGGGCGGCGCGCGACTCAGCGATCCAGGCGCGCGATGCCGCGCAGGCGTCGCAGCAGTCGGCCGCCGCATCGGCGACGTCATCGCAGGAGGCGCTGGGCCTGACGTCGGGCTTCCGCGACGAGGCGCAGCAGGCCGCCGACTCGGCCGCCGGAAGTGCCGATGCGGCCCAGCTGGCAGCAAGCGACATTGCATTGCTCTACGGCAGCGCCACCGCCTTGAGCAACGCCGAGCAGGCCGCCGTCCAGGCCGCGGCCGCCGCGCTTGGCGACCGACAGGCGGCCCAGCAGGCCGCGAGCGACGCCCAGGCAGGCGCAACAAGCGCGCAGAGCGACGCCCAGGCTGCCGCCGGGCACGAGTCGCGAGCCGAGACCTTCGCCGACAAGGCGACGCTGGAGGCGGCGTCATCCATTGCGGTTGCCGACATGGTGCAGGTGGCGCGCGCCGCTGCGCAGGATGCCGCCGATGATGCCGAGGCGTCGCGGCTGGCTGCCCAGGCGGCAGCCCAGCAGGTATCGGGTCAGGCCACCCTGGCGCTCAATCGCGCCTCCGATCTGACCAGCCATGCCGAGAGCCTGCGTGGCGATATCAACATCCTGCGCCAACAGGCCCAGCAGGCGCTGGACGGCGCGCTCTCGCTGTACGGTGATGCCCAGGCATTGGCTGATGCCGTATCGGCCGCCCAGGGTTACCAGGGCGGCGCAGAGGCCGCGCAGGCCGCTGCCGAGCAGGCGGTCATGGCGGCAGCGGGTCATGCCAGTGCGGCGAGCACGTCGCGCACCCAGGCCCAGGCGGCCGCCCAGCAAGCCCAAGGCTATGCTGCCGACACCAGCAACGACCGGAAGGCCGTGGCCACCCATCGTCAGCAGGTCGGCACCCTTCACGCCAACGTCTCCTCTCTGGCCGACCAGGTAAGCGGTGACGCCCTGGCCGTGGCCAGCCACCGCGACGCCGTCGAACAGCTGAGCCAGCAGTCCAGCAACGATGTCGCCATCACCTACGCCAACCGCGTCATCGTCAACGCCGCCCTTTCCAACAACCTGATTCTCCTGAGAGGCTGATATGTCACTTGAAAGCGCCGTCAACCAGTACGAGCAAACCAACGCCAAGCTGGTGGAGGAGGTCGTAGACCTCAAGAGCAGCTATCGCGCCTCCGCGGCAGCCGCCAACAATCTGTTCGAGACCGTAGCCTCCGGCCTGAACAACACGCAGAACGGTGATTACTTCAGCGTCCCGGGCGAAGGTAACTACCTGACGCTGTACAAGCGCGTCTCCGGCAATGCCCAGGCCGTGGCCACCTACCCCAAGGCCGATGCGGTGGAGCAAGCGGGGCTTGATGCCGCCTCCGTTGCGGCTGATCGCAGCGCGGTTGAGTCCAGCGCCACCCAGGTGGCCGCCGACGCCGCCTCTGCCGTGGCCGCCAAGGCCGCCGCCGAAGCCGCCCGGGACCAGGCCGTGGCCATCGCCGACCCCGAAGAGGCCATCGAGGCCGCCTTCGACATCTGGATCAAGGACAAGGAGCGCGAGCAGTTCGAAGCCGCCACCGGCGGCGCCTGCACCATCGAGCGCACCGCCGAAGGCGACGCCGCCCACATGTTCATCATCCCCAAGTTGAAGTGGGAAGAGCTGGTGCCCTCAGGCGAGCTGGGCACCGGCGTGCATGAGGCCTTCCTAGAAAACGGCGTCGAGAAGTCCGAGCTGCTGATTGGCATGTATCAGGCCGCCTCGATGACAGGCTCCGGGGCCAGCAGCACCCGGCTGACCAGCCAGCCCGGCCTGGTGCCGCGCCGCTCGATCAACTGGGATGCCTCCGTCTCCGCCGCCCAGGCCGCCGGCCTCACGCTGATGAGCAACTGGGAGTGGTCCGCCATCGCGTTTTGGTGCATGGCCAACGGCTTCCAGCCGAGGGGCAACACGAGCAACGGCAAGAGCCACAGCCACCCTCACGAGCAGGGCCGCAACGTCGAGTTCGACAACACCGAGACCGGCAGCGGCCCCGTCGCCTGGCGCCACAACCAGGCCGCCCAGGGCATCGCCGATCTCGTCGGCAACGTCTGGGAATGGCAGTGGGGCTTCAAGATGGTCGATGGCCGCATCTTCCTGGCCCCCGATAACGACAAGAGCCTGGTCGAGTCGGCCTGGGTCGACACCGAGTGGGATATGCCCAGCGCCTCGAGCTCTAACTGGGCCAACTTCTACAGCGCCGAGAACGAGGCGCCTCTCGACGTCCGCCGCGCCCTGATCATGCCCAACGGCGTGGCCGATCCCGACGGCAGCGTGTGGACGAACCTCGAGGGGGAGCGCTTCCCGTCTCGTGGCGGCAGCCGCTACCACGGCGGCAACGCCGGCCTGGGCGCGTTGTCTCTCGGCAACGAGCGCACGCTTGCGTACATCTCTCGCGGGCTGCGGTTCTCGCGTTTGGTCTAATCCGCAATCGGCTCGCCGGCAATCTGAACGCGGCGCGGTAGCGCCGCATCACCACCACCAAGGACGACCATGGAAGATCTACGCATCAAGCTGAAGATCGAGAAGATGATCGTTTACGGGTACGCCGCCCTGCGGCAGTTCCCGAGAAGCGAAAAGCATACGCTGGCGGCGGAGATCCGCCAGTGCATGTATCGGCTGCTGCGCCAGGTGATCATCACCAACCGCCGCTACCACAAGAAGACCACCGCCCAGGAGATCGACGCCGAGCTCGACCTACTACGCAGCCTGGTGCGCGTGGCCATGGACCTCGGCTTCCTGCCCTACCCGCAATACAAGACCTGGGCCGAGCACCTCTACGAAATCGGCTGCATGGTCGGCGGCTGGCTGCGCTGGATCAAGGCGCACCCGCCCAGCTCGCCCGACCAGGAAGCGGCCGCCGCCGCCAGCCTGGCGGCATAGGTAGGAGGGGTCATGCGTCAACTTGCTCCGCTTCCCGAATCGTGGCGGCAACCGCAACAACGGCGGCAACGCCGGCCTGGGCGCGTTGAATCTCAACAACGAGCGCACGAATGCGAACAACAATCGCGGGCTGCGGTTCTCGCGCTTGACCTGGCCAGAAGTGGCGGGCTCACGGGCTCGCCTCCAGTGCCATCAAACGGATGCATGATCCTCGCCCGAGTGGCGAAAAAGCCTCAGCCGGCCGCGCGTGGTACCGCTGCGGAAGCTCGCCGTCGGCGCCTCACACACTCAGCACAAGGACAGGCTGTGCGCACCCACGGACACCTCTTCGAGCGCTACGCCCACTTCGACGCCCTGCACGACGGCTACCTGCGCGCCCGCCTGGGCTGCCGCGACAGCCGCGCCTGCATGCGCTTCGAGCTGCGCCTCGAGGAAAACCTCATCGACCTGGTCAACCACCTGCACTGGGGCAGCTACCGCACCGGGCCTTACCGGCACTTCTTCGTCCACGAGCCCAAGACCCGGCGCATCACCGCCCTGACCCAGTTCCGCGACCGAGTGCTCCAGCACGCCATTTACGCCGTGCTCGAACCGCTCTGGGAGCGTCGCTTCATCTCTGACAGCTACGCCTGCCGCGTCGGCAAGGGCACGCACCGCGCCGCCGACGCCGCCCAGCAGATGCTCCGCGAATGCCTGCGAACTCACGGCCGCATCTACGTGCTCAAGGCCGACATCCGCAAGTACTTCGCCAGCATCGACCACTACCACGCCAAGCGCCTGATCCGTCGCGCCATCAAGTGCCCGCGCACCCTGGCGCTGCTCGAGGAGATGATCGACAGCTACAGCGAGCCGGGCCGCCCCGGCAAGGGCATGCCCATCGGCAACCTGATCAGCCAGCTGCTCGCCAACGTCTACCTCAACGAGCTCGACGAGTACGTCAAATGCCGACTCGGTGAGCGCTGGTACTGCCGGTACATGGACGACTTCCTGATCATCGGGCCCGACAAGCAGCACCTCCACCAGCTGCGCATCCACCTCGAATGGTGGCTCGCCGAGCACCTCGCGCTCGAGACCAACCACAAGACCAGCGTCTTTCCCGTGCACCCGCGCGAAGGCCGCGGCCTCGACTTCGTCGGCTTCCACATGTGGCCGCACAAGCGCCGCCTGCGGAAGGGATCGATGAAGCGCTTCAAGCGCCGCGTCCGCCGCCTGCGCCGCCAGGTCGCCGCCGGCGAGATCGACCTGCGCACCGTGCAACTCCAGCTCAACTCATGGTTGGCCCACGCCAGCCACGCCAACGCCGACGGCTTCGTTCGATCCGTCATCTTCGATACGCCCTGGGAGGCACCATGTCACAACTGATCGTCATCGACCGCACCAACGACGACCCGGAAAACCCGCTGGAGATCCAGCTGCCCGAGGGCACCCTGGCACTGGGGCATGCGGCCGGCGTGGAGTGGCACCGCCTGGCGGAAGGCTCGCTGGTGCCGGGCGGCGCCCGCGCCCCCACCGAGGAGGAGCTGGATGCCGCCTTGCTGGAGCTGCCGGCCATTCGTCGGCTGAAGGAGGCGGCGCGCCGCCGTATCGAGCGCGAGGTCGGCGACGTCTACGAGATCCTGGCCGACCAGGCGCGCCAGATCGAAGCGCTGACCGCACTGGTGTCGCGCATGGCGGCTGACTACCTGGGCGGCACGGCAATGGACGAGGCAACCAAGGGCACCTATCTGCAGCGCGTCGAGACCGTTCTGGCGGCCCTGGATAGCGGCGGCCTAACCCTGCGCGGTGACATGGAGGGCGCTGACGCAATGATCATGCGCGTACTGGGCCGCGCCAACCGCATCAACGAGATCGTCGGCCAGGACTACCTGCCGCGGCGCAACGCCCTGCTGTCATAGGGCCTGGAGGGCGCCATGCGACTCGCTGTGATTCTGCTGGGGCTGGGGCTGCTGCTGGCCGGCGCCGCTTACCCCGCGGCGGGTCTGGCGGCCCTGGTCACCGGCATGGCCTACCTATGGATCGGGAGATAGAGAGCGGATGAAGATCCAGCACATGGCATTCCGCGGCGAGCTCCCCATTGTGGATGCTCGCCTGCTGCCGGAGAACAACGCCCAGGTGGCGCGCAATCTCTACCTGCGCCACGGCACCCTGAAGCCACAGCGAGCGCCAGGGGAAGCGGAGGGGCTGCCCAGCGTGGCCAACCCCTCGACGCTGTACCGCTACCCCAATGGCAACGACGGTGCGGGCTTCTGGCTGGTGTGGGGCATGAACAAGCGCGTGCATGTCGTGAAGTCGCCGCTGGCCAACGATGAGTGGGGCCGGGTCTACTGGACCGGCGATGGCGCGCCCAAGATGGGCGGCATCGGGCAGATCACCGCCGGCTCGCCGCCGTACCCCGGGAGCTGGTTCGCGCTGGGCATTCCGGCGCCGGGTAGGGCGCCCACGGTCAGCGCGCCCAGCGGTCGGCCTTCGGTCAGCAACCACCCCGATACCGCGCTGGAGACCGCCTACGTGGTCACCCTGGTGAGCCGCTACGGGGAGGAGGGTCCGCCCAGCAACGCCAGCCCCGCCATCGTGCGCTGGGACAACACCAGCGACAACCCGTCTGGCGGCGAGGTTAACGTCGGCCTGCCCGGCGTGCCGAGCGGCAATCACGACATCACCGCCAAGCGGCTGTACCGGGTCGAGAGCGGCGGCCTGTTCCAGTTCGTGGCCGAGGTGGGGCCGACCACCAGCAGCTACACCGACAGCGTGCGCAGCGAGGCGCTGGGTCGCGTGCTGCCCTCGACCGAATGGGATGGCCCGGATGCGCGGATGCGCGGCCTGACGGTGCTTCCCAACGGCATCCTGGCTGGCTTCTTCGAGAACACGCTGTGCTTCTCCGAGGCCTACCTGCCGCATGCCTGGCCGGTGGGCTACCAACTGGCTTTCCCCGACGACATCGTGGCCATCGGCGCGACCTCGTCAGGCCTGGCGGTGGTGACCCAGGGGCAGCCCTATCTGGTGACCGGCTCCAGCCCGGAGGCCATGGCCCAGATCCGCCTCGACATCGACCAACCTTGCATCAGCGCGCCCAGCCTGGTGGACATGGGCGAGTACGTCATCTATGCCAGCCACGACGGCCTGGTGGTGATGGCCGGGCGCGACGCTCAGGTGATCAGCGCCCAGATGATCAGCAAGGCACAGTGGCAGGCGCTGGGGCCGGAGAGCATCCACGCCTATCGCTACGACGGCCGCTACCTGGCCTTCTACCCTGGCGGCTGCTTCGTGTTCACGCCCGGCGAGGGCTTCGAGTTCCACGACATCAGCGCCCAGGGCGGCTATTACGACATCGCCGACGACACCCTCTACCTGATCCAGGGCGGCGACATCGCCGCCTGGGAGAAGGGCGACCCCATGACCTTCGTGTGGCGCTCGCGGCTGCACGAAGTGCCGCCCGGCTCGGCCGGCTTCAGCGCCGCCAAGGTGATCGCCCGGGAGTACCCGGTGACCTTCCGCCTTATCGCCGATAACGAGACGGTGCTCGAGCACGCCGTGGCGGACGCCCAGATGTTCCGCCTTCCTGCTGGCTACACCCTGTCCCGAGAGTGGGAAGTGGAGCTGGAAGGCGAGCGCGAAGTGCATTCCGTGCAGGTGGCGACCAGCCCCGCCGAATTGATCTGACCCGAGGTGACCATGACCAAGCGTCGCCGTACGCTGCCGCCGGTATCGCCCAGGCTGCCGGCCGAGTTGCGCCCGATGATCAGCGCAATGACCGAGATCCTCGAGACCGGGGAGGGGGTGAGGGGCGACCCTCTGGACCGCAAGCTGACCCTGCGCGACGTGCTGGATAGCGGCATCGGCAAGCTCAAGCCGGGCGCCCGCCCCGGCGCGGATGGCGGGCTCCAGCCAGGAATTCAGCCGCCCGCGCCCGACCTGAGCACGCCGCCGCCGCCCCAGGGCTTCGCCGCCCAGGGCAGCTTCTTCGGCATGATCAACCTGAGCTGGCAGATCCCCTCTGAGCTCTACCGCAACCACGCCTACACCAATATCTATCGCAGCGAGGAGGACAACTTCGCCAATGCGGTGATCGTCGGGCGCTCGCTGGGCGCCTTCTATAGCGACTTCGTGCGCAACGACGCGCTGGACCCGCAAGACCCGCTGCAGCTGAAGGGCTACTACTACTGGATCACCTTCACCTCGGCGGCCGAAGTGGAGGGCCCACCCAACGCCACGGCGGGGCTGTTCACTCGCCCACTGCCCGACCTCGACTATGTGCTCGACCTGTTGGACGGGCAGATCAGCAGTTCGCAGCTGGCCGAGAACCTGCGCGCCCCCATCGAGCGCATCGAGGTGCTGGACGGCGCCGAGACCCTGGAGGGCTCGGTGGCCTACCGTCTGGCCCAGGAGCGCGACGCGCGCATCGCTGCCCTGCTGGAGGAGCGCAACCAGACGGTTGCCCAGATCACCCAGGAAAAGAACGCTCGCGACGACCAGTTCGGCCAGATTGTCACGATGATCGATAACCTGGAGGCCGGGCTGGATGACGACTACTCCGCCGGCCTGACTCTCGAGCGCCAGGCGCGCATCGCCGGCGACGAGGCCCTGGCCAGCGACATCACGGCGCTGACGGCGGTGGCCAACCAGAACGCTGCGGACATCATCAGCGAGAGCCAGGCCCGCGCCACGGCCGTAGAGGCCGTGGCCAGCGACGTGACCGCGCTCTATGCCACCGCCGATACCCTGGAAGGCGAGATCCTCGACGAGGCCCGGGTGCGCGCCACCGAGGACGAGCTGCTGGCCGGCGCTCAGCGAGTCATCTCCGCGGCCGGCGAGATCCAGGCGGCGTCGATCTACACGCTGAGCCAGATCCGCATCAGCGAGAACGAGGTGCTGGTGCAGGAGATCAGCGGGCTGGAGGGGCGACTGGGCGATGCCGAGGGCGCCATCCAGAACGAATCGACCATCCGTCTTCAGGGGGATCAGGCGCTGGCCCAGCAGATCAGCACCCTGCAGGTGCAGGTGGACGAGGACTTCGCCGGCGTGCAGCAGGAGCTGCGCGCCGACATCGACGCAGTGACCGGGAAGATCAACGCCGCCTGGACGGCTCGGGTGGAGGCCAATGGCCTAGTCGGCGGGTTCGGCCTAGGCACCGACGGCGAGACGGTAGATGCCATTTTCGACGTGGACCGCTTTGCCGTGGGGCGCTCGACAGAAGCGGCGCGCTATCCGTTTATCGTGCAGGACGGCGCGGTTTACATGGACACGGCGCTGATCCGTGATACCTCGATCCAGGAGGGCAAGATCGGGCCGATTACCGTGGGCAAGCTGTTCAAGCCCGACGGCACGCCCATCTCGACCGTGGGCGGGCTGATCCGTGCCGATGCGATTGACGTGAACAATCTAGCGGTGGCCGAGGCCTCGACCTTCACCGGCGTGGCGCAGTCGGCCAACTACGTGCCCGGCAGCAGCGGGTGGGTCATCCAGCCCAATGGCAACGTCGAGTTCAACCAGGGCGTGTTCAACGGCCAAGTCGAGTTTCGCAACATCATCGGCGCAGGGGCGCTGGCTTCCAAGGACTCTCTCGCCTACTCAGATGTCGCAGGAACCAAGCCGCCGACAGATGCGGACAGGACGGCGAGCAATACGGCCTATGACACGGCAAGAGTATCCGGATCGGCAGCCTCAAGCGTTCGCACCTGGGCGCTGAATGGCAACAATGCCAACACTCGCGTCAACAGCTGGGCCCGTCCCAACACCACCTTGATTGACGGCAATAAAATCTTCACGGGCGATGCCTACGTGGATACGTTACAGATCAGGGGGCAGGCGGTCACGTTTCCTCGATCATCGTATGCTGCAGCTTCTACTCGCATTAGTACCTCTTATACT